>Ga0307507_10005720_pt1 | contig 20070 bp, 13 predicted proteins | sample 7_EM_MG_FD_207223 | JGI IMG/M metagenome (GOLD analysis project Ga0307507, IMG submission 207223) | Populus trichocarpa ectomycorrhiza microbial communities from riparian zone in the Pacific Northwest, United States - 7_EM | ecosystem: Host-associated > Plants > Roots > Unclassified | place...
CCCTATTGTGTCGTTATGTAAAATCCTATGAGTCAACTGATCTCATAGCGTGAAAGATAACAAACCGATGACAAATAACAATTTGTCATGTGATAGTCTGCCTTGCTTAGTCACCCTTCGTGATAAGTATTCCTGGTTTACTTCTGAGTCCAAGTGTCTGTTTGCTCACCTGGGCTGAAAAATAAGGCAATGGGCAGACATTGTCGCCAACGAAGAAAGCCCAACTAGCCTTTTATCACACGAGAAAATGAATTGAACTAATGTCCTGCAGTTCTAGTGGTGGATATAAGTGTAAGCCACAGAAGCCATCTTGTTTGCCTCTCTTTCAGAAGTCTTCAAAAGATACTAAATTCCCAATTCCTCTGCAATCTTGTTGTCTAATGTGTTATGGTCGATATCTGGGAACAATGTTTCATCGTTAACATTTGGGAAGGATGCATCAAAATAAAATATCTCTGTACTAATATCGTGGATGTCAATAAAGGCACCACTAACTTTAGGCGCTTGCTGCCAGTTCCCAATAGAACACCTCTGCCGATCAATGTTGGAATTGAGTCGCCGAATAATTGTATTCTATGCTAGAGGATGGGTGTAAGGGAGCCCAATTTTATGCACTAACATTGTTGTATCTCAGGGACAGTCTTGAATCTGTGCTGGATGAGGAACCTAAACATGACTGGGACTTGGCTGGTGTTCTGGCGAGATGGATTTCGTCTGTCAGTCTTTCATAGTTTGGCTCAGGAGATAATATCCTCTTGAAAAAGGTTTGCAGTTCAAGTCGGTTTGTATTCCCCAGTTCCCGGCCATTTGAGTATAATATCTTTGTCTACCAGATTATAGTGTTCAACCTCTCCCAAAAAGATTTTTCTCATAACAAAGATGTGGAGCCCTCCTTGTATAATGAAGTTTTGCCTAGATTAAGCTACTGCCACATCACTTAGTCATCATTCTGCCAAGGGTCAAAGGCATAGCCATACGAGTAAAGAAAATAGTCTGAAGTTATCATAAAATGAGTTGTTAAAAGTCTTGTCCGATTATATTGACCAACTGAAATAATAATAGAATCGAATTAGTAAAATTTATACAAAATTCTTATATGCAGATATTTACTAGTACAAGGAGAATCCGTTTCTGATTTTTGTTTATTTTATCTGTTCATTTCCCAAGGTTTTGTATCAAATTCTATACAATGCTTAGAATGGAATGCCGAACCCATATACAAATTTGGGGGCTTGGAGCCAACTTTGGTGGGGATTCACCTTTCATCGCAATATACCTAGATAATTCTAGGTGCACCTCATGTAGGTATAGAGCACTCATGATTTCTATTATATGCAAAGGTAATTCTTGTGAGGAGCAATTTATGTAAATTTTCTGTATTCCTTCAAGATCCTTTATTAAATAGAAATGAGCTAGCTAATTCCGAAGGGTTATGCATTTTTTTGTGCCGTTTTAGAAAGTGGGACAATACTTTTGAGAGGTCATTGTACTAATAAAATGGTACTACAAATCTCTCATCCCGTACTAGTACCTATTACTTGTGAAGAAAGTCTGGTCAGCTGGCTTCCAGGATGCTGGAGTGTTTATACATTCCCATATGTGTAAGGTCCTGAGTCTTTGTACTCATTCTTACAACCCAATATTCCCATTATCACAAAAAGAGACTAAGCAAGGCAGATTTCACACCATGATGTCAGTTGACTCATCGATCTCACATCCGTGGTAATAGCAAAGGAATACTTTCGTTGTTATAATTTTAGTTCATGACTTGTACTTGCGAGAGTATCTGATGTATTAGTTAGCAGATGACTATCTCCATTAGTCATGGGGTCTCGCGCGTGTAATCCATTTAGAACACTAGACTAGTTCACTGGGTTAGGGTTGTTGCAGAAAGAGCACCTATCAAAGAGACCTGAGATGGGCTGTGGAGATGGACTCTTTACCCAACCATCTAAGCACTGTTCCTATTTATTAAGTTCGCAAACAGAATCTATTATGGGCTATAGACACAGGTCTAGAGACTCCATTAGAGATGCTCCGAGTATTGAGTCAAGAACTCTACTACTACACTTACGTAGTAAAGATACATAGTTTTGAGATAAGGCTGACAAGATAGAAGCGTTACTTGCTACAGGTATTACCTGGGGAGTTAGAGATCATAACACCTATTAGCCCCAACCCCATGAGCCGTGCTGCTATACTAGACCTGAGGTGTACCATAAAGTTCACCAAGACGTCCTAACTCATTTGCTCCAAAATGACTATCTGATCATCTGATTGAATTGATTCCTGGGATCTGGTATCCAATACAGTGTATTTGCCATCACATCACATGTCGTACCCGCAATGCCGAGGTGCCAAGCTAATATGCAAAAATTGTTTACCTTAACTATTGGTCTACCCCATTTCTCTCTTCCTCTCAACTACCACTCCTATCACAATTGGTCTATTACTTTTTTTAACTGATAGAACAGTTGCTATCTCCCAAATTGTCACACTCTCTCTGAGTACCTGAATTACTTAATGATATTATGATTATTATAATACTAAACAATACAGGTTGAAGAAGAGACATTCAGAAGGCGTGTGTGGACCATTCTGGCATAGGTAGCTTATGATCCCATATTATTGACCAAGAGTTGGTGTGTTATTCCTGTTGCACCTTTAGTGTTGAACTTATTCAATTAGAATTCTAATATTATATCTTACCTCAAGACAGAAATGACTGAAACTATCCAAAATAGTTTTAAAAGTTTGGGCTAGATATTATCAAATAGTACAATCTCATTATGAACCTGGTAATTAGGCACCAGAACAGGATATGTGGCAGTGCAGAGTGATTGTTTGACAGACAGAAGAGAGTTGAACCTTTATTTCAAGGAAAAAGAGAAAAAGAGAAAAAGGTGGAGTGGGAAACAGGGTCTGGGGAGCTGGGTAGTAGTAGGCTAAATAGTGAGAAGCAAAGGGAATCTAGGGAACTGGAAAACTGGAAAAGAGATGGAATAGAGGACAGGAAACAGTTGGTCAGGGAACAGGCGGACTGGAAGATGGGGGAATCTGTGGGCAGAGGGGCAGAAAGGAAGAGAGATGAGAGTGAAGAGAGGGGGGGCTAGGGAGAAAAAGCACAAAGAAGAGGGCTGAGTAGGACAGGGAGTAAGAGGATTAGCCGGAAAGTTGTATTGAGGCGCAATGAGAGAAGAGGGATTGGGTGATTGAGTCAATTGCATCAGAAAAATATCAGATGGTTGTCCACAGTGGTCATGAATGCCCATGGTCCACTGAGGGGAGTCTTGGTCTCTATGGCCCATCTTGTCCGCTTTGATGTACTCTTATCTATGCTTTTTCATATAATACCACATATCTAGACCAGGGTGTATCAAGGAGGAGCAGGAAGACCAGGGTGAATAGAAGCCCGGTTGGGGTAACAGGAGTGGTATTTACATTTTGATAATAGGAGGGAGAATGGAGCAGAGAGGGGGAGTGGCCTAAGGGAAGGAGGTAAGCCTGAGAGGCATGGGGGGGAATTAGAAATAGAGGAGAGTTGAGAAAGATGAGATGGAAGGCTTGAGGTGACAACAGAGGGGGTGGAAGGTGGGAGGCAGGATAAAAGATGGCGTGATTGTGCGACCAGGGGTGTAGAAGGCCTGAGAAAAAAGGATGAGGCAGTCGAGAGTGTAGGTTGGAATATTTGTACTAGTGGGATAGAGAGAATAGAAGGATTCATGGATGGATAGAGGAAAGGGTAAATAGAGATAGGCCTGGGAGTGTGAGGAAGGGGTAAAGGGCAATAGGAGGAGGCCAATACTGGTTTTATCTTATCTACTTTTGATATACAACCTGTTAAGCAATAGCTGCAGGGGGACTTATACCTTTAACATTCACTATTTGCATTAGTTATAGGCAGAGGGGACTGCTATACTTTCACTATTACAACGCACTAAGTTGTAGGCAAAGGGCTAGCAATACTTTCACAATGATTATAGCATGAGTTGTAGGAACCGAGCCAGCTCTGCTTTCACCGTACTACGCACTTTGTCGTAGGGACAGTGGCTGCTAGTTAAATTGAACTGGGCAGTTCCCACTTAAAATAACAACAGTAACATTTCTGCTATGAGTAGACTTTTAGTCTCAGGTGAATTGATCTATTATGTGTAGGTTGAGACTTGCATAGATAATATTAGTGAAATTGTTTTCTGCTTCTACTTATTTTAGCCACGGGCTACCAGACTTCAATATGGCTCACAGTCTTGCCTGTCCATCTCTGGAGATGGGCCAGATAGAATATACGAGACTCTGGCTCCATTAACTTAAAGGAATTAGCTAGTGGGTTGCTTTTAGCCACTTCGAGAATAGTTTACAAACTTCCTTGAGTTCTCACTAGTGTTTTCCTTTTCTAATAAAGGGACGCCAGCATCTTTATTAAAGGAGTGAAAGGGGAATAAGAGTAAATTGAGTTACCTGTATTCCAGTAAAGGAGAAGTTGTAGTGAATGTCAACTAGTAGATATTTGGATATAGCGATACAGTACTTCACTCCAAGAAGTTGAAGGAAGGAGGTAAATATCCAAATTAAAAATATAGAAAAACTCCATGTTCCACCACAGTCATTTGGCATTTCGTGAACTATTATCTTCAGATTTTCTAATAATATAGTAGAGAAAGAAAAGTTGGGGAAACAAGAAGGACAAGAATACAATGCAGTTAGGGAAACAATAATTTCAGAGTCCCGATATTTCTAAAGTCACACCACGATGACCTAGGCAATCCTCATGCTAAAACCTCGTGAGAGGAATCCTCTCCTTGCATCCCTGAATGACCTTGTCAAATCGTCAATAGACAAACAATACCAAAAGGAAAGAAATGTAAGTCTGCTCAACCAGAGATCTCTACTCTAACAATTGTGTTATATATAAGTTTACAAACTTAACAATTACAGCTTACCTAGAAAACAATCATGATATTCAGGTTTCTCGCAAACTGTGCAATAAACGCTGTCCCCTACCCTATATTCAGCTATTGAGTCATTCTTCTCTTCAGCCAAGAGGCACTTCAAACAACTATATTTTCCAGTTGCAATTCTTTTCCAATATTCACCCCCGTGGCTCCTCCAACCAAAAGGACCCACAGAAGCCCAATGACACCAAACCGCTCAAGGCCACTAATGTTCTAAATGAGCTAACCTACATTGGAGATGGATTTGTCACAAATATTGCCAAGGAAATTCGCCAAAACCAGATTGGGACCAATCTTGGTATTAAATATCTGTTAGAAGCCAATGGGAATAACACAATGCATATTCTACTAACTATTCCTGGCTACATCCCTCGGATAGGCACGAGGTCCATAATCCCTTTCCTAGTTTGTCTTGATGGGCAACTGCACTGGGGGTTCTTGATGTTCGACACTGAATCCCCGCAAACATTTATAATAGAACATGTATGTTTCCCTCTTTATAGCAGGAAACTTGAATAGAGTATACTAAAAGATTTCGGGCAGCAAAGCCATCAGGCTGATCCCCGATCCTCAAGAGCCAGGGACTAATTTGCCATTGGTGGCTATCTAATACCGGTGTTAATCCCCCGACGACTTCTTATTCACTAATATTAATTTTCTCAGCACAGTATTTGGTGGTTGCAATTACGTTTATGTCGTTGAAGAGTACTATGAACCTAAAGTCTACTTCCATTTCGGCGGGAAATTGAGGTTTTCTGGGAGGAATGATTTTTGATAGGCTCCACACCAAATACCTTTCCGGTTTCCAGCATTCGAATATAACGGGCCTGAATGCAGAGACAAGACTGTTAAATTAACAATCCCCCCTAGAACCTCAGGTATAGCACAATGATATGAGGGCCCAAAGTCAGGATTCGAGGAATGGCTTTAGCAAACTATTGAGTTTCTCGGATCAGGTGACGGCAATGGTCAACTCTGCAAAGGGACACTGTTTTGTTCCCGTAATACCAGGGTTGGAAAGACCTTTCGTTTGTAGAAAAATAATTACTTGGGCAGGAAAATTATAGCTGACAATAATACACTAGCTCTTTGGTGATTGATAGGTTGCTTGATCATTTTGCCAGAGGGTATATCAGTGTTGTCTCCTTTTATTACGATTTCAAGGACCAAGAGAGGCAAACTGCTGCAGTCAAGAGAAGTGACCTTAACAAGCAGCAAGGCTTGCTTGTAATTGGGCTTCGGGTTTCTAGGTCGACCCGGGTTCAGATTGAGTTGGGCTGTTTCGGGTCTAGTGGCCAGGTGTTTGGGTCAGGTCAGGTCACTCTGGTTGAAAACCCAGGTAGTCCAAAGAAAGTCAAACTATAACTTTTACGACCCTAGGACAGGTAGCTACTGTTGACCACCTTACCAGCCCAAATGGTATAGCAAGAGGTAGCAATAGTAAGTCCGGTCTGGTATACTTAGTATACCATGGTAGACTACATGTTATATAAGAGTCTACTGGCGAGCTATAATAATAGTTACCCTTAGTGATAAGTGTGGTAATCAAAGGTAGCAAAAGGTACATTGTCAGAAGGGGTAACATTTGGCAGGCATTATTCCTCAGAGCTCAAGTAACAATGTAGAAGGGTTACACAAACATCTGCAGACCTCTTACGAGGTATTATGCTGACTTCAGTAGAGATTTTGGCTATAATAGATTAAAGTTAGCCTACGTTGGGAATCAGGTTTCCCTACGTAAGGTCTACCAGTCACCCTACCTCAAGACCCGATTACACTAGCTTCGTCGGCGGAACCATAACCGGGTATCTAGAATTACTACTAGCATTACTGAGAATAGATGTTACTGGGTCCGCTGGTAACTAAAGGCATACCGGGCCTGGATATGGTTAAAGTGGTATTCCAGTCCGGCCGTAGGTTTGAAATGAGTGTCCAAACCCTCTCCCTGACAGCATGAACGAGTGTGGCTCAGAGTCAAAATTCCTATGAAGTGGACAGTCTCCATATTAAATCCAAGGATTGGAGTTAAGCTCATTACAGTGAAAACGTCACGGCCGTCCGTCCGACAAGATGCTGTTCACAGGATATATAGGAGATGTTTAGGTGACCGCCCCAAGGGGGGTCACCTACTTTGGATCTATTAGACACCATATGGGTATAGGCGGGCTCTTACATGCCTAAGGGTAGTCAGAGATCCACAGGAAGGTCTACCCAGAGCTTTAGGAAGAAGTTTAGATTGCTTACAAATTCAGTCAAGTAAATTTCAGAAGTCAACCCTGTGTAGAGTTGCTTATCCGTAGGGAGGTTATTGGATTCTGGAAGCATATGTCTAATCACGCTAGATGTATCTGGCGTGGTATTGGCTCTGGGTAGCACCCGTGGGGGACCAGAAAACCATCCATTCTCCGAGAAGCTGAGTAGTCAATCATCAATATTTTATTGTATAAATAGAACGGGTGGCTACGAAGCTTGCATGAAAGACAATAATACAGAAAAGGCCAGAAAGTCTTATCGATATAAATACTGCGAAGTTGTCGGTAGTTTGCCACTTAGACCACGACAATTGGAAGAGGTTTTCTCTCATGCGGTTGATTTGGAGATACATTGCAGCAACAGCTTCAATTTCGGGAGTTAACCATGTCTGAGCTATCCAACTGCTTCAAATGTTAAAATGGGCGGAGTAGTGTGTCAGGATGACCAGGAGCTGAGAAGGGTACTCACAAGCAGTCAGAGTAGTCATGAGTGTTGTTGGCTTATACATTATTCTACTTAAACTATAATGAGAACTACACTATACCCGGATAACCATCGATCCTGAAGAACTTGAATGGAGTGAACCTTTCAGGGTTAATGATATTTAGTTTTACCATTCCATTGTTTTATTAAATTTATCTTTATTTTCTCTTTGACTTTGAGTCTTTGGTGCGTTTACAACTTTGGAATCCATGTGTCTATAGGGTACCCTCATTACCGCATATGATTAAGCTCTCGCTTAACTCTCATCTTGAGAATTGTATATTTGACCCGATCTTCATGACATTTTTGAGTACTGGTATCTTGTCTGAAACAAGTAGCCGTGAGTCGAAAGCAATAGCTGCTTCGATATGGCTCAACAGAGATGACAACAGGACCCCGGTAAACCTCCCAGCCACTTCGACCTCTATGCATTCGCAAATCAAGGAGGCTTGGGATGCGAATCCGTCTGGGAACTAATTGAAGCAGAGCCTATCGAGCTGCCAAATGAATGCCAGGAAATTATTGGAAGAGTCCCCCAGGCTCTAATGGCTGTCATTACTCATAATCCCCCTCTGGGAGCATGGATTCTTGAGCGCGCCCAAGAGGGTATCAATGTTGAGCAATTCACCTATTGAATATTGGAACCATACATCCTGCGTGAAGTTGGTCCAAGATTCTGTGAAGCCCAATCCCAACTAGAGTGTTTGTGTAAAAGCAACATTAACATTTTCAAGACAAAATGGTCGGCATAGCTACCAAGTGGATGGCTCAAGTCAAGCGTCCTTATTGTCAGCAGGTGATGTCCTCTACTCTACCTAATCGTCGGCTCAAGATACTTGAACAGGCTGTAGACATGGGGTGGACAATTGACACAGCCAATGATGTGGTTATGGAGGAAGCTTCCCCACTCCCGCTGGTTAAGCACAACTGCCCAAGTTATGCCTCTCAAAGTGCAGAAATTATGGTAGACGCGGACTGGCATCTGTAATTAACGGAACCGGCCAGCAGAGCAATGGGAATTGCGGTATCTGATACCCAGCTATGATTGGCTCCATTAACCATCACCCTAGACGGCCATAGCCATAGTCGATTACGAAGTCCTGCTACAAGGCAAGTTTGCCTGTATAATAATAGACTCAGAGTGATTAGCAGAAGTGTAACCTGCTTCTGAGTATCGCGAGATTCACAGAGGGAGATCCGGCAATACTGTATGGACAGGGAGGAGAAGCGTCGATGGAAATCTCTACAAGAGATATGACAAAGGTTAGGGACTAGTAGCGTGACCGTTCAACTTAGTATATTAAAGTGAGGCTTCCTGTGAGGCTTGAGAGTTCGAATCCTTAAGGGATCTCGAGCTCTTTAAATACAAATAACTCATAACCAATATCCTATCCAAATGTGAATGCTAAGCTATGCTAAGGTAGAAGTGAAAACAACCAAGTCCTAAAACCAAGGTGTAGATGCGACAGGATATAACTAATAGAACAAGTAATGGAATCAAACAAATACGGGATCGCTACTAATGTACTAAACCAGTAATACATAGTAGGAAGCATAGATTTTCCCAATTGGGTACAAGGAATGAAAACTAGTAATAAGCGAACTAAGGAAAGTACTACCTAACAGGAAACTATAGCAATAAGGAAGGTACAAGGTAAGAAAAATTCACGACTGGGGAAATCCTAATAGGCAATATCCAAAGTCATCTCAGGGAATAATAGTGATAATAGTAGATTCCGTTACAGCTAGGACCCACGAACTAATAACATCAGATATCTATCTTATTATCAGATTTCTGATTTTTGGATAAGTTTTGTACAATATAATAGGCAGATGAATTGCTAGGGCTTCAGTATGATGCTTCAAGGGAAAGAGTGAATATATCAAGACTGAAATTACTAAAACTTATGCTAAATTTATCATTATTCTTCACATGTACTCTGGTGTGATAACTCAATTATAAATGTGTATATAGTTACTTTCATTGCCAATATCCTATATATGTATGATATCTCGCATTATAAAGTCCCGGGCTAGAAAATAGTGGCTTCAACTATGGGGTGGTCGTTGGCCAAAATGCGGACAAATTAAGTTTCTTTGCAATAAAAGCGTTTTAGGTCGCTGACCTGCTGGGTCAGAGGATTGTTGGACAAATGACTGAATCCCGAGGTTTTCATAGGGTATGAGGAGGGTTGTGCCCATGAGGACACCACCGAGGAGGAGCTAAGCTGGATCCAGCATATTCTGGTCTGCCATAAAGCAGGTTAATTGTGTATTTGAGGCCGCGGATCGCATTTTATTTTCACGCTAGGTATGCAGTGGGGAAACTCATCTCTTAAATCTCCGCTAGTATCATTTTTTTTTTATACCGGCATGGGTTGGCTCGGGGCTGCTGAGTTGCGCTATGCTTGTACCGTCGTACAAGAGGAACCTATTCACCGGAACGGACAAGGACATGTTTTTCTAAGGGGTGCTAACTATTGGCTTGGAAGAATGGGATAATATCGTATCAACATATGATATTATATTATGTAACCTCTGTTGTAAAGAATAGAATAGCGTATCTTGATTCAATGTTGAACAGTCGTTCAACCTGCTTCCTATTACTTGCGAGAGGACAGGTTTAATATACTACAAAACAGCAGTCGCAACAAAATATACTCCTGTCCTCAACTCGGCTTCCATATTCCAACAACCTCACTCGCAGCCTAAACGAGTGATGTTCTGTGGCCGGGTAATATAACCAAGAAAATGTGATAGCTGAGTTACCTCCCTGGAGAGAATGCCGCCCAGGTGCAGCAGTGTTTGTGAATAGACTAAACCGGAGTTCGGTCTTCCTGCGCATCCTGGACTAAACCGAGCGATTATGTCCATGTTTCGAGGTACCATAAAATCTTGTTAAATCCACAATCTCAGTCAACCCTGCCCAGTAACAAAAGATGATGAGAAGAGTTAGCGCTTTCCCGGTACAATACATAATTAATTCTAAGGGAGTCTTAGATCTCATCAACCGGTATTCTAAATTTTGTTAACTTGTCAAACTAAACCTATCCAAGGCTCATAGCCTAATTCCGGCTAATGACTTAAGAGTGGATTTCTGGAGATTTTAAGGTATAGTGTGCACGAGTGCCCAGGGGACAATCAGGAGACCCCGGGCAGGCTGATTTACATATCCGGCATTGTGCGGGGGGTAGTCTACCTGTCATGTCGGCCTAGTTTTCCTCTAACTGTCCTTCAGGGGCTTTTGCGAAAGTCTTATTCACAGCTTGGATATTCTCGACTCTTGAAGGAGAGACATCTGAAGGGCTATATCTCTTATAGCGTCTTTTCCCCTTCATTGTCCCCAGGTCTTCATGCAGGGGTGCCGTGTATTGACCAGAAGTAGGTATGTTTGATGTGGAAATTATTTGGGGCCGCTTTTAACTCTCGATTATGGGATATGAGGAGGGTGTACCGCCGTGGATAAAGTTCCCACACCATTTCTTATATATCAATAATTCCTTTGTGGTGTAGTTGGTATCACATCCGGCTGTAATATTCAGTTAACCGGTTGGTCCCCAGTTCGACCCTGGGCGAAGGGACTTCTTTTTGCATCTTCTTTCCCCCCACTCCCAATACCGTACCGAATCTGGCTCTCCAGATCTCTCGTCGAGCTCTATTCTCGTGCTTATCCAGCACCTATCCGCTCCTTTTGTGGTGCCTTGTGCGGCGGGCCGTGAAGTCCAAGTAAAGGCACACAAGAGGGACATTTTGTCCTCCGGCCAGATCGCGCAAGCTGTCCACCACTAACGAACTAATAATCCAGTTTGTAAGCACTTGCCCTGTTTTTCCCCTTTCTCGAGGTTCGCCCTTGCTACTAGATAAAAGTCTTTCTCACCTCCCGGGGGGATCCATCGCAAAAACAAGACTATGTTATCGGACTGACTTCCCCCGCTATTCACGTACAGGCTAAATACCCGGGCCCAGAACAGCCGCTCCCCTACATTTCAAAAAAGAAGTCCCTTCGCCCAGAGTCGAACTGGGGACCAACCGGTTAACTGGATATTACAGCCGGATGTGATACCAACTACACTACAAAGGAATTATTGATATATAAGAAATGGTGTGGGGACTTTATCCACGGCGGTACGCCCTCCTGATGTCCCATAATCGAGAGTCAAAAGCGGCCCCCAGTAATTCCCACAGCAAACACAACTAATTCTAGTCAGTACACGATACCTTTGCATGAAGCTCTGAGGAGAGTGATGGGGAAAGGGCGCTAGAGGAGATATAACCCTACAGATGGCTCCACTTTTGTCTACCACAGCCCCTCCCGTAGGGCATTCCATCTGATGCTTCGGTCGGAAGTCAGAGACCCATATGCTCTCCTTATCAAGGAAAATATTAATGTCCGAGCATATGAGTGTTCGAGAAGATACCGGATCTTACTGTAACGGCAGATACTTTACGGGGGGTTACAGCTATGAGATGCAACATTGGAGAATTGTACCTAGCGTGCATGAAATTTAAGCTAGGTAATGGTATGTTTTGCCATTGGAGTTCAATTTTTCCAAAAAAATGCGGAAAAATTGAGCCTCCCTATAACAAACGGTCCCTAGATCGTCAACCTGCCGAGGGTAAAGGATAGCTGGACGGAGAGATTTAAACAGGAGGCTTTGGTAGTGTGCGAGGAGGGTTGTGTGCAGGAAAACACCGCCGAGGAGGAACTAGGTTGAAACCACGATATTCTTGTCTCTAACTCTAGGGGTTAATTGTGCATTTGAGGCCCGGATTGGGATTCATTTTCATGCTGGGCATGCCATGGGTAAACATTCATCTCCTCTTATATCTCCGTTGAGATCTAAGGTGTTTTTTTAATCTTGCCTAGCTAATGGCATGTGGTGGGCTTGCAGCGAGTTTTCATACTGTGCCATTCCAGACTTGTCCCGGGTAGGAACCCATTAACGGGACAGACAAGGATATTTTTGGCTGGTTAACCTGAATAACAGTTCCATGACTTCATACTGGACCCTGCATATTCGCGCCAAGAATTGCCACCAAAGGCATATAAAAACAAAAAGTGGTGCTAACTCTTGGCTCGGGGGCCTTGATAGTCTCATATTATGCCGCAATCTTTGGGAAGATTGACAATGGCGCTAGAGTTAGTGGTCGGTGGGTGCTATCTGGGGAAGGGGAGGTAGGGTAAGCGAATATCAGAATAGCCCGGATGGTTGCTAGGATGGTTGCCATTAAAATTGGTTTGGATAGATTTTACCTAACTTAGCTGGAACCTCGTTTTTTATCCCCTCTGCTCTTTTTTTTTTTGTCGTTTAATGTCTAGTTATGCATCAGCGATGAGCTCTACACTACTCGCTCATAGCATCAGCCACCTCCTAGCTCTCTCGCTAAGTCTCTAATCTCATTTCTAGTCTCCCAAATAATGCGGTATTATAATATGTAAACTTTAAAATCAAAATTCAACTCTAAACGCTCGTTTCCCTACAGCCGGCCTTCTGGCAGCTCGAGACGGTGCTAACCGTTAAGGGGGTTTGACAATTGGAGAGGTACCGGCAAGTAGCGGATGTTTACCCACCATTAGCGTCCCGTCTAATGTTTGGTGGAATTCCCAAAAGTCCCTCTGAGGCAACGCCACGCTTTGACTGTCAAGTAACAAGCATTTTGGAAGGTGAAAAATTATAGTAGGTAAACACGTTTTTGCACCGTCAGCCGGAAAATGATGCCGGTTGATACGTAACCCCCGGTTATCACCCAAATTTTAGAGCCATACGGTTAGGGAAACGGGCCCTATATACAGTACTAGGGCAAAAGTATTCGTCCGATGCCCGTTTTACACCCAAAGTGCCCATCTTTACCACCCTCTCTCATTGCGCAATGTCTATGAGAATCAGCAAAAATTTGACCTTGAATTAGCGAACATGTAGATAACATGAAGAAGGTTACAGAATCCTTAAATATTACCAAGTGATGGAGAAAAGGTTGTTTAAGTATCTGGTATCAGTTGCCATGTATTTTTTTGTATGGAGCTCCATACAAAAATCTAAGTCACTTTCATACTAGCTGACGCAATCATGAACAATGAAGGCAGCTTTGATTCCTTACACTTTTACTTGTAGATTTTTGAATATATAGTGATTCCCTAGCTGATGGAAAAAATTTCAAGTGTTTTTATATAAGCAGTGTTGAGAATTGTTTATTTAAAAATGTCCATTTTTGGTGTAAAAAGGGCATCGGACGAAAACTTTTGCACCCGTACTTTAGAATCGCATTCGTTCGTCCTGTCGGGCTTGCCTTGTCTAGCCATACATTTCATAATAGCAGCTACTATTCCTGCAATACCGATCATTTCACATTCGGACTAGTGGAGCCTATTCCCAACTTACCCTCAACCTAAGCGAGTAACGCTCTCTATACTAGTACCAACATCGCCAAGAATTATGTGACGCTTCACGTTGCGTGGTGTGTAAGTTTCCGACTGATTGATTCATAAGGGTTTATTCAGTAGTGGGATAGTTGCCAGGCCAGCTGATGCCACTGCAGGCTCTTTGGAGTCTTTGTTCGGAGCCTTTCAAAATTTGTGCTGTGCTGCTGGGGATGCTCCCGAAGTATCGTCAGCGCAAATTTTGGGGGGTTTGCCCGCCAGCCCTGGGGTATTTATGGGGTTCCACAAAAGACCCCGCTTTTCCTTAGCGTCTCGGGATTCCAGTGTCGAGCCTCATCACTCATCATCCACTATCTCCCTGGCACCAAAAACAGACAATGTCACAATATTTTAGCAACAACACCAACACCGCAAACACGATTACGGTGTCGAATAACTTTACCGTCGCTGATGACCGATCTAATATCCTAGCCTGGCTATCCCCGCTTGATCCAACATTACGGCATCACGACATCCGAGACCGCCGAGTCGAAAATGTAGGAGAATGGCTCTTACAAACCGAGGAATTTAGAAACTGGTACGCGGGTAGTGGGGGAAGTGAATCCGAGAACGCAGTTTTGTTTTGCTACGGGGATCCAGGGGTTGGAAAGACTTTTATCAGGTAATAAGGACGAACTTTGAGGAAGGGGAGAAAAAGAACAAGTGCTAATAAGTTGCGATATTTAGTTCATTAGTGATAGACAGCTTGTGCAACCGGGCCAGAGGACGGAATGTCGCCGTTGCATGTTTTTACTTTGACTTCGCGGCCCAAAAGGAGCAGTTGGCGGCAAGGGTGCTGGGCGCTCTGCTCAAACAGGTTGTGCGCGGAATGGAGAAGGTACCGGAGGAGATAGCGCAGGCCTATGGGGACCAGAAAAAGGTGATTGGGGGAAGGAGGCTGGAGCTTGCCGAGATTGTCAAGATGCTGCAGATTGCCTCCTCCGAGAAGCCTTCGTTCATATGCTTCGACGCTCTCGACGAATGTGTTCCTAGAAATCGAGTCAAGCTTCTCGATTCGCTAGGCCGAATTCTCCGAAAGTCCCCTGGCACTCGAATATTCGTCACTGGAAGACCACAAATTCGACCTGAGATCGAGAGACGTCTCGCTGGAAAAGCAACGGCTCTATGCATAAGTCCCAAACGGGATGATATTATTAGATATATTCATGCCAGACTAGACGAAGACACGGACCCAGATGCGATGGACAGTAGTCTGGAGGAGACATCCTTAAGAAAATTCTTGAAGATATTTCCGAGATGTAGGTATAAATGATGACACAAGAGAAGCTGCCATGGGTTATCCACTGACGGATGCATATCTAGATTCCTGCTTGTCTCACTGAATATCGATGCGATTCTGCAAGAACCCACGATCGGTCGCAGGCGGGAGAAGCTTGGCGCAATCACCGATGGAGTGGAGTTGAGAGATGCTTATGATGCGACTCTAGGTCGGATAAAGAAACAGGGTGGGGAGAAAGCGAGGCTCGGCATGGCGGCTTTAATGTGGATCTATCACTCGGAGCGCCCCTTAAAGGCCGATGAATTGTGCCATGCTCTAGCAGTCGAAATTGGGTCGCCTAATTTCGACGCCGACAAGGTCCCTTCAATAAGGACATTGCTAGCCTGTTGTCACGGACTTGTGGCTGTGGGCAAGGAACCTTCCACGGTCCGTTTAACCCACTCCACAGTTCAGGAGTACCTCCGGATTCGTCCTGAGCTTTTCAGTTCAGCCCACTCAACAATTGCCGAAACATGCTTGAGTTATCTTAATTCTCGGCAGGTCAAGGCTCTTCCGGTCACTGATTCCCACACCGATGGTATCAATCTTCAAAGCACACCCTTTCTCGAATATTCTTCTCTCTATTGGGGAATGCATGCAAAAAGGGAGCTTTCTGATTGTGCGAAATTGCTTACACTCAAGTTATTTGATTGTAGTAATCATATATCCACTAAACTCCTCTTAGGATCACAGGAACTGTCCGATGACGGTATTGACTACGATAACCTTTCCCTGTTCGGTGGATTGCACTGTGCATCCCTATTTGGGATCGTTGAGATTGTAGCTGGTTTAGTAGAGGTGGAAGGTTGTGATATCAACCAGGTAGACTGCATTGGTGATACGCCTCTCGTGTGGGCTGCCCGAAATAGACACCAGGGAGTAGTAGAAATACTACTCGGGCGGGACGACATCGACCCTGACAAGCCAGGTGTGTTCGGCCAAACACCACTCAGTTGTGCGGCTTGGAATGGGCATGAGAGTGTGGTGAAAATACTACTTGGACGGGGAGAGGTCGACCCCAACGGAGTTGATAATGACAGCGAAACACCACTTTCTTATGCTGCGGGGAGTGGGCACGAGGGAGTGGTGAAAATACTACTCGACCGCGACGACGTTGACCCCGACAAGCCCGCTAGCTTGGACCGAACACCGTTTTGTTATGCCGCTGGGCAAGGGCACCGGAGAGTGGCGAAATTACTACTCGAACGGGGCGAGGTCAGGCCCGACAAGCAGGATAACTTCGGCCGCACACCACTCTTTTACGCTGCCCTAAACGGAGACGAGGGAATGGTGAAAATGCTGCTCGGACGTGGCGACATCAGACCTGACACGCCGGACACCCAAGGCCGAACACCACTTTCTTCGGCTGCTGAGGATGGGCGCGAGGGAGTGGTAGAAATACTTCTCCGGCGGGACGGCGTCAGCCCGGGCATGCCGGACAAGCTAGGTCGAACACCACTCTGGTACGCTACCGAGGAGGGTCATGCGGGAGTGATAGCGCTACTACAGCCCCCAGAATCTACCACTCCGAGAGCGAACTAAGGCCGAGGCGACATCTCCCTCCTTACGGCTTTCAAGTGCGGATAACCTATGCGCTGTTTGTGCAAGGACCGTAAGAGCTCTAAAAACATTTCGGTCCCCACCCTTGCCTCCCTTTTCTCATCCCCGCCAAACCTCCTCCTGTATTTTAAAATCCCACCTGGTGAAAATTGCTCTCTTGCCTTTGCTTGCTGAGTAAGCCTGCAGCAGAAACTCTGTCTAAATATCGTCTTTTTGTCGAGGGAAACGTGATGGGGAACGCACTATCTATCAAACGCCCGTCTAAAGCCCTGTAGACATTTTATTTTGTTCTTTAGTGAGGAATTTAGAGTTTTTTTTACCATTAGTGAGGGGCATTTATATTGCATTTGAGATAATCTTTTGCGGCTTGAGATCTTCAATACTGCTTACTTTTATTACTTCTTCATGGCTATAAATCCCCCTCTGATACCAGTCGTTTACCCACCCCTCTTTTCTTACCTTCTAGAGTGTAGACGTGGGATCGTTTAGATATGGAGAAACAATATGAAGCATAAGTACTTTTGATAGGTAATGAATAGTGACGTGGAAGCTATCGTTTAACCAAAGAATGATTAGTTTCTGTACTCACGCAGTTCAATGACAATTATGCTTATATGCCATTCCCCACCAGAATAACAAAAATATGAGAGGCACTCGGTTATGTGTGGTGTAAAACTGTGCTTTGGGAAATCGGAAGATGTATATAAAAGACAGACTTATATTTCAGTGACGTGCGCCTATTACAACTCGGGGAAGACGCAGCCCTTAAATATAAAAGATGGAGACTCTTCCGGGAGTCTCTAGACTATGATCACTCATTGCAACAAGAGGGCATGCACAGCGGATACGGAGTACGGATGCGGATTGAGAGTGACCGACTGTATATAACCAAGATAAAAAGAGCGATAAAGAACCAAAAACAGAAAACACTGGTGACAGTGAACGGAGCAGAAGAAGACGGAAAACAGACAGAGATGAAAGTGATGGTTACTACGAAAACATGAGGGAGGGTATTCCTCCTTTTATCTATGAATCTCTCCCACTACCTTCGTTCCATGCTCTTTCTACAGATAAACGTCCAAGTGCCTGTTGTTGACGCTGATCAACAGAGTGGTGTGCGGTGGTGTAGGAGGAAAAACTTCTCACGGTTTCATCTCTCATGATAGTGCGACAAAAGGAGTTTAAGAGTGTCTGAGGCGGATTGATAGTGCAACATTTTGGGTGATGGCCATCTCAGGACAAGTGATGGTGAGACTTAGAAGGAGATAGCAGCTTGGAAGATGAGATGGTGCGACATCGAATGAGCAGGTTTCGTAGGGCTGCTGACCGATAGTTAGCACTAGATGCTAGCGGTGATTCATGTTCGTTTCCGCTAATGGTGAGCAGCTAAACCAGGCAATTTCCAACAATCATATCATTTCTTCCATTTCGCATCCTTTTACCTTTCCGTGCATTCCTCCACTTTCTTCACCGCTTTCTTCCCCGCTCTTCCCGCCTCATAAAACTTTGTCCTCTCCCCTCGCATACTTCTTAGAATAGTTGATGCTACGGCGAACTCTCTGACATTTTTCTCGCATGTCCTAAGATCCTATGCAATCCTGTCACCACTGAGTGAGCTCCAGTGATTCACGATACAGAAATAAGCTAAGGTGAAGTCGGAAGTCTCTCTAGACTGTGTATTATAGTCTCGCCCATCAAGAAAATTAATATTGTACGGAGATTTTTGAAGAATAAAAAATCAACTCACACGCTACGAGTTGGACACAGCACAATATAGGCCGAAAGAGCTCGCTAAGGAGCAAAGCCTTAATTGTACCGTAATGCCTTATCAAAATGTAGGGTCTAATGATCTGATAAATCACTGATCATCAGATATGGTTAAGCTAACCTAGTACTATTGTGACTGCTTATACTACAAAGCCCACTCACACAACATGACTGGTCCCACCTCCTGCAATAGCTATAAGGTTCCTGTCTCATTTTATTAATTTTCTTCTTTCACAACAATTACTAGCCCACTTCTATATCCAAATACCTCTCTTCTTTACAGCCTTCTTATCTCTCTTTCTATTATCACATAAAACAAGTTCAATTATTTCTTCTATACTGTTATGTTTCTTATATACTAACTCTAAAGAAATAATAGCCGGTTCCCCTCCTATTTCGCTGTCGCTCATAGTCGGTAAAAGCAAGTGTGACGGGCCGGTTTTTCTTTTTTTATTTTTTTTTAGTGGCCTATGTAACAACGGTATAAACCACAACTTTAATTGAATGCTACAAAGTCAGCATTTCTAGTGATCGAGTCATTTGATGTACATGAAGAATCTGAATCAGATTCACTACCCAAATCCACAGAATTAGCCTCAGTAAGACTATTTCCTGCCTCTCTCTGGCCTTCATATCCATTCCCAGCAGCTCCACTCCTAGTATAAATCTCAAAATCCTCAGCTTCACCACTAAGGGCAAGCAATTGAGGATCGATAGTAATGGAAGAACTAATGGATGCTGGTTCTAGTAGCAATAAAGCTTGTAGGAGATCAGGAGGTGGTTGTAGGGACTCAAGATCTTGAGTACTAGGATTCTTCTCAGGATCGGGAATTGGTAACAACATCTCATCAGGAACCACCTCTCCCTTGCCTTGCATAATCCTAACCTGCTTCTTTCTTTCCTTCTCTGCCTTGCGAGCATCAATTCCCCGACGGTTCAGAGCAGTTTTGGCCTTATTTACTGCAATTTGAATATTCTTACGAGCTTTCTTAATTGCAACCTCCTTAGCTTTGTCTTCCTTCTCCTTTTTTCTTTGTCTTGCAGCCTCAACAGTAATAATACCACCTTTTTGAATCACTCTACGTGACTTACTTTTGCGTTTTTTATCCTCCTGAATTCGGGTTTGGATATTCTAATAAGTTTCTTGCTGGAGTTCCGCCTGTGCAAGACACACCTGAGCTTCTTTTACCCATTGTTGGAAGCGAATCTTTGAGGATGGACTAAAGTTCTCCGCCCGATCTACCCACTCGCCAAGGCCTCTCTGGCAGTTAAAATAGGTACCAGGAAGCTTTAGAAGCTCCAACTCTCCACCCTCCTCTACTGATATCGCCTGATCCTCGCCATCTACTTGGGTTCCA
>Ga0307507_10005721_pt1 | contig 20067 bp, 9 predicted proteins | sample 7_EM_MG_FD_207223 | JGI IMG/M metagenome (GOLD analysis project Ga0307507, IMG submission 207223) | Populus trichocarpa ectomycorrhiza microbial communities from riparian zone in the Pacific Northwest, United States - 7_EM | ecosystem: Host-associated > Plants > Roots > Unclassified | place...
GTAGAGCACCACTGGTGACTCGTAGGCGACTCGCAAGCGAGCCCCAAAAGGCGGGGAGACGGATCACGGGGTTTTCTCAAATAGAGTTTTCTCCCCACATGTATATAAGGAGTAGTCCGCGTGGGCCTAACAGGGATCCGAATCGGACGTTAAGTAATGAATAATAATAATATTAACTAATTACCATAAAGATTGCCGGCACCTATATACTGCCTACTAACCTCTAAAGCTTAGGCTAGATTAATATAGCAGCCTTAGAAGTAAAAGAGAACAGGCTCTATTATAAAGGCTATCTATTTACCCCTAACCTAGAAGACCTATAACAGCAACTAATCTAAATGGCCTATAACCTCTAATTAAGCGGTCACCCAGGCAAAGGAGGAACCTATAAGCTTCTCAGCCAATACTACTTCTGGCCTAAAATAATAGACTTAGTTAAACACTTTATAAGCACCTACCACAGCTATAAATATGCTAAAGCATTTTATATAAAGTACCAAGGACTGCTATACCCTCTACTAGTACCTATATAATAATAGGCAGATATCGCTATAGATTTCATTATTAACCTACCACCTTATAAATAACATGGCCAAACCTATAAGAACATCCTTATAATAATATACCAACTTATAAAAGAACGCCACTATGTCCCAACTAAAGGCGTAGCTATAAGTAATGTTGCCAATACCTTCCTCTATAAAGTCTACCAACTACACAGGTTACCTAACTCTATTACGTCTAACCAAGGCACGCAATTTAACTCTAACGTATAGAGGCGGATCTACCAACGCCTTAGTATCTCTATTAAGATGTCTATATCCTTTTACTATAAAACTATAGGATAACTGGAAAACACTAACGCTAGTATAAAGGCATACTTACAACAGGTAGTCGCCTATAGTTAGGACAACTGGATAGACCACCTTCTGCTAGGTAAATTTACAGTAAACAACTACATCTCAGCCACTATAGGACTTACCCTATTATTTACAAATAAAGGATATCACCTATAATCCAGTATAGAGCTACTAGAGCCTATTAATAAGAAACTGCTATATAGAAAACGCCTTAAAATGCTACTTACTAATTAATATATAGACCGTATAAAAGACCTACTCAACTACTATAAAGAAGAGATGGCCTGGGCCTAAGTAAAACAAGCTTACTTTACTAACTGCCACAGAACACCACCACCTAAGATGCGTGTTGGTAACTGGGTATAGTTAAATGCACGCAATATCTCCACACAGAGACCTATAAAGTTACTTAATTATAAGAACCTTGGCCCCTACTAGATTAAACAAGTTATTAATAGAGGAGCTGTATATAAACTAGAGCTCTTACCTACCTTAGCCACCTACGGGATATAGCCCATATTTTACCTATAGCTACTATACCTTTATTAGCCTAACCCTCTACCAAGATAAACACAGCCTAAACCCCTACTAGTATTAATCTAAAATAAGAACAAAGACAAAAACCACAAGGAGTGGACCGTTAAATAAATCATTAACTCTAAATACTTTAGCAAAGGCAGAAGACAGCGGCTCTACTATAAAGCTACCTACATAGGATTTAACATAGATTAGCCAGAATGGCAACTATAGGAAGATTTTAAAAACGTAAAAGATCTAATTAGCGATTTCTATTATATAAACCCACAGAAACTAGGCCTAAGCAGAGATTTTGTACCTAATCCCCTATAGGAGCTGTCACAGCTAAATCGTTATACATTACCATCACGTAACTACTCTAATAAGATGTTAAGGAACTTTAACCGCCAGTTAAAGTTATCTAATTAGTCAGATTCTAGACGCTAAGGAGAAGCTAACTAATTAGGATTTTCCATCCCCGGGATAGAAAATTGCTATTGGCTCACTTACTACTAGCGCCTCAGCAACACCCTTATACCTTACCAAGTCCCTAACGGCCTCCTCCCCTCTATAGCCTAGTACCTTCGCATAATAGCAACCCACAAGCTTTAAGTCAGAAGCACCTATATAAGCCCGTTATACCTATAACAATATTCCTTCTTCTAAATACCCCAAGCATTTCCCCCTATATATATATAGCAACCACAGCGTCGCTAGAGCTCCGCCTTAATAAGAGGAGGAGTAGTGTTACGGAACCCAACTGTAGGGGCCTCTATAGGAGAACCCCGTGCTCTTACATACACCTCGCGTATAGCTTATGTCAGCTACGCAAGGGTATGTCACCTCCTTACGCCCTCAACCCTTACGATCAATCGCGTAACGTCTTGTAGACTCCCGAAATACATACACTTTATAGCCATTGCCCGCGTTCCGTGACACCTTTTGTGTAATTAAGCCTTTATTAAACTTAATTAGAGTCTATTCAGTTAACTGCTCTTATAGCTTTGCTAAGAACTTTACCTCTTACAGTTTAGTCTCTTTAGCGTCTATAAAAGTCCGGTCCGCTAAGAAGAGGGTATTGTCTATTTAGAGTCTAATAATACCAAGGCCGTTTAATAGGGTATATAGGAGGTAGGGGTTATAGGTTAACTGTTCCATTTTAAGTTTACTAATATAATGCTAGTAATATGTTTTAAACTAGTAGTTTCTAGCTTCTAGCACTCTATAAAGGGGTTTTATAACCTATAAAATTGTTCCTAGTTACAAATTAAGCTTAAGGGGTGGTTGTATAAAGATGTCTCTACTTAGGTAGGTATTAGACTGCATATAGGCTTGCGAGATATCCCGTAGATAGAGGGCTACGGATTTAGTTTGCTATAGTCTAGACGTAAGTATAAGTATAATCCATTAACTAACCCATTAAATTATAGGCGATTGTATAAGGACTAAGTCCTTTCCCTAGTCGTTATAAGCTTATATAATAAGCCTTAATTTTTTAAAGGCTTTGTTAGTACTAGGGTGCTTAATTTTATTAATAAAGCGTGAGTTAAATATACGGACGCCTTACAGAACATCTCTCTCCATTACGGCCGTAAAAACACCCTTTTTAAGTAGTCCATTAATCTCCTTACGTTATAAGTCTATAAAAAGTATTTCCTGTACTAGAACTAATATATCCGCAAGTGGAAGTTGCCTTATAGATATACCTACGGAGGTTAGGTAATTCTCTATTATGGGGTTCTTAGTTATAGGGTGCTTTTAGGGGCGTCCTTAATTATGCTTTACGGCATGCTTAATAGGTTTCTAGGGGACTTCCAAAATAGGTAGGGGTGCTTCCAGTTTATTTAGTTCAGTAGGTGCTTCTAGTTTATCTAGTTTAACAGCACAGGTATTTTTGGACTAAAAGTAGGGTTTTACGGATGTGCTTCTAAAGTTAGTTAGTTTGCTAGAAAGTTATACACAGTATATTTTATCTTCTACAGCTAGTAGACAATAAGGTATAGTCCAGTTGCCGCTCTTACACCATATAAGGACTTTAGAATTAAGCGGGAGGTTATAAACTAAGGTTGTATTAGGTCCGTTGCGGTAATATAGGGCGCTATTAACAGCTTATTTGGCCCGTAATTTAACTATTTCGGCTATTGCCTTCCGTATTGCAGCTGCTTATTTTGTAATAGATAGGGTAGGAGGGTCTAGGTTGCTTATCCTTAGGTAGGCTCCGTAAACTAAGAGGGTGGGTACTAGTCTATTAGGGCCAGCGGTGTTATTAACGGCTTTTATGGCTATCTGTAAAGCCAGTTCCTTTTAGATGTCTTTGCACTCGTCTATAATAATTTAATAAGCTCTTTGTAAAGCTAGGTAAGCTTACTTAATAAGTCTAACAAACTAGTGCGCCTTAACTAGAACGGCTTTTGTTGAAATAGCTGTAATAGAACCTTATAGCAGGAACTACGGTGGGTCCTATTATTAGGCTGGGTATGTAGGTATAAACAATAAGTCAACAACATAATAATAACTGGTAGAGTAGTTGCCCAACAGATTAACTCCAATTATATTCTAAGATTTACTATAAGGAGAGAACTATCTACGGTAGGGACTGAGGTCCTTTAAATATACAACCGTACTCCTAAAAAATCCTCTCTTATATATAAGGTGCGTGTTGTCTGTATTAAATATAACATCCCTTCTATTTAATACAGTTAATACGTTTAACACCATATAACCTTAGTTACTATTCCTTGTTATATAGTTCCACTAGATCTATCCTAAACCGTGCCTATATTAACCAACTAGCTTCTACCAACTCTTCTCTAAGTAGTTATAATATTATACTTAAGCTGTCCGTAACACCATCTCCCTCCTCTTTACCTTTATCCTTAAAGATTCCTAATATCTCCAAGTCGTCCACTAGAGGTGTGATGTCCGTTTAATTAACTTAGTTAATATCCTTACTTATTATACCTAAAGCATCTTTGTCTCTTTCTTGGGTTAAGCGTCACCTATGTACTATCTCTTTAATACTATTACTAGGTAAAGTAATGGCGATTCCTTACTCTTAGTATGCAAAAGAGGGGCTAGTTTACATTATACTAGTAAGTCCTTTGTCTTAACAACCATCCTCTTATTTAGAGTGCACTAAAGCAAACATTTAATTGTCCTACAATGTTCGCTCTGTCTCTAATGCTAAGTATGCGCGTCCTATAACTCTTAACAGTCTTTAAGTTCCCTAAGTAACTTGTTGTAGGGTCTTACATTTAATCTACCACTGTAAAGCTTAATGGTGAACTGGCCTCAGCGCTGCTTAAGGTTTAACGTGCCTTAGAAGAATCCATATACGTCCTTAAAGCTTAGCGTCTGGCCCATACTTATTTTTAACGCCTTAAACGTGTTTATAAGAAGGTTTACTTAAAGGAGTAGAAACTAGTTTAACAAGGTCTGTCTAAGCTAGGTAATAAGAGAGTAGCGTCTCTAGAGAAGGAAACAACTCTAAGTAACGTGGTAGTTGCTCCTCTTAGGTCCCCCTTAGATAACTTGTCTTTTAGCAATCCTTTTTTAATACTCCCTAACCTACTTTCTTCTAATACTTCTATACCTTTCCTATAGCGTTCTCTAGGTTGCTTAGTGGTTCCTAGGTAGTCTTACTATAGCCTATCCACTTTACCTTATACCATATTTTATTATCTACATCCTCATAACTAACAATCTTTAAAACTTACTATTTATCTTCTTCCTATCCTTTATATATGTCTTCCTTATAGACTAGTAGTTTAACATTTCCTTATACTAGCTCTAGCATTATAACGTGCTATATAGGATAGATCTTTATTTTGGCTAGTAGGTTTAACTTAAACATAACCAGTAAGATTCTCCATATAATCTTAAAAGGTCCTAGCCTAACATAGTCTAACTTCTTGCTTAGTTATTAACTTTTAAAATTTTTGTATAGTAGCCATACTTTATCTCCCTCCTTAAGATCTAGTCCCTTAGATCTCTTAGTATTATAGTACCTTTTCATTTATTCTTATACTAGTTTAGCTGTCTCTTTAAGGTCTGCATAAAGATTCATTAAGGTCTCCATTCTTTACTTAGCTATGCTACTAGTTTTCTTTGCTTAATATGGCAATAACAACGTTCTTGGTTTATACCCATAATTCGCCTTAAATAGTAATATTCCTATTCCTTCCTGTGGTGTTATATTATATATAAACTATATAACTAGTAACAATAATACCCAATTGTTTTATACGTAATTAATATAGTACCTTAGATACTATTCTAGTGTCTGGTTTAGTCTCTCTGTTTAACTATCTGTCTATAGATAATATACTATAGAGGTTGCTACGCAAACCCCTTATTCCACCAAAAATACCTCCTAGAATACTACTATGAATTTTAGATCTCTATCTAATATAATCTTGCTTAGTGCTCTGTGCCTTATAAACACTTCCTTAATATAGATTTTAGCGACATCTTCTACTAATATCTCCTCTATACACACTATAAAGTATCCCCACTTTATAAGCTTATCTACTATTACTAAAATCATGTTATAATCTTATCCTATAATAGGATCTCTTAACTTTAGTAACTTTACAATAAAGTCCCATAATATAACCTCCTATAGTCTCTCTAGTGTTTTAATAGGTTATAGCCCTCCATACGGCTTATACCTTATTAGTTTATTTCTTTAGCAATCTAGATATTCCTTTGTAACTTATCTTACTAGTCCCCAAATTCCTTAAATAATATACTCCTCTTAAAGTCTTAACACTAAGCCTATAGCTCCGTTATATCCTTATATTATTCCCTTATAAAACTCTTTTATAAACTCCTCTATAACTAACCTTGGAATATAAGTAGCCTTTCTGTTCTTATATTGCTCTAAATCTAGATCCTTAAGCTATACTTCCTAGATCTTCTAGGTTTAATTACTTTCTAGTAACTTATAGACTTAACCTTCTTATATTGCGGCTATCCTTAGATAATTATACCTAATTAACCCGTCTTTGTTCTTTTACAACAAAGCTCCTAACGGCTTTTTATTACTTTATAGTTTAGCCTTTCTACTTAGAGTATCTGCTTGTGCGTTATCTGTACCCTTAGTATACTAAATCTTAAAATAGTATTCTATAAGCATTTCCGCCTATCTAACTTATCTTTAGTTAAGTTCCTTTATTATTAGGAATCCTATAAGGTTCTTATAGTCCGTTTTAACTATAAATGGTTTTTTGGTGCCTTGCAAGAATACTCTCTATTTCTTAAGTGCTGTAACTATACCTAGCAACTCCTTATTGTATATATTGTAGTTTAACTCTAGTAGTATTATCTTTTAACTGTAGTACGCTACTGGATACTATGTGTCTAAATGCTTCTATAGCAAATATGCTCCTAGTATAAAGTCTAATGCATCTATCTTAACAACCGTTTCTAACTTTAGTTAATAGATTTTGAGGATTAGTTCCTAGGTAAACAACTCCTTAAGTTCTTTAAATAACTTCTTTTACTTAGTTCCCCATACCCACAGTTCCTCTTTCTTTATTAATTAAGTAAACAGCTTAATACTCTTTAACTACTATACTATAAACCTCCTATAGTAATTGCAAAACCCTAGAAATAACCTTAACTGTATAACATTCTCTAGTTCTTACCAATTCACTATAGCTTCTACCTTCTTTGGGTCCATACTGATTTTTCCTAGTTTAATAATAAATCCTATAAAATTAGTCTTCCTTATAAAGAACTCGCATTTCTTAATTGCTACTAGCATTTATTCCTCTTATAGTCTCTTTAAAACCCATTTAATATATTCTCTATATTCTTCCTTACTGTCTAAGTAGATAATAATATTATTAAGATATACCATAATAAATTCATTAAGGTGTTCTCCTAATATACTATTAATTTGCTTCTAGAATATTACTAGTGCGTTTATAAGCCTAAATTGCATAACTAATAGTTTATATAGTCCTTTCTTTAACCTAAAAGCTGCCTTTTATTTATTACCTTCCTTAATCCTAATCTAATAGTACGCCTACCTTAGATCTATCTTTGTAAAGATTTATACATTACCTATCCTATCTTAGATTTCGCTAATTAAGGGTAAAGGATACCTATCCTTCCTAGTAATGCTGTTTAACTGTCTATAGTCTATACACATCCTAAGTTTTCTATTTTTCTTTAAGATGAACAGTACTGGATATTCTACTAATAACTGTAATAGTCTAATATATCCCTTTTATAAGTTCTCCTGGACAAACTCTTTAAGCACTACTAACTCTATTTTAGTAAGCTTATACATTAGAAAGAACCTTAGACTTATTTCTAGTTTTAACTCTATTTTATAGTCCTATACTATATATTTTAACAGCTTTTTACTTTCTAGCAACTATAACTTTTTATTATACTTGTGGTATCTTCTTAGTACATAACTTAAGCTTCGCTTAGTCTCTTTATATATCACTCCAACCTAGTACTATACTAACTTAGTTTGTTATTACATCTTATATTGTTAAGTATCTCTAATATTAACCTAACCTATAACCCAATTAATTCTTAGATTGTATTTCTATAACCAAGGCATTTTTAGTATTGCCTTATCCTATCCTAATAGTAGGATATTAAAAAACATTCTAACCTATCTTCCTTTAATAGTTAACTAAATAGGTCTTATTTTAAGATTAATAATACCTCCTCTATAGGCTATTAGGTTTCCTAAAATTATTATAAGCGGATATAAGTATTCCCTTTGTCTACATAGTAACCCTATCCTTTCTACTGTTACTGGTAATATGTGGTTTCTTATTGCTCTACTATCTATTAATACTTTAAACTACTAATCTTGCCACTTAATTTATAAATTTAGGTATTGTCCTTAAATTCCTTTAAGGGTCTAAGGCTCTAACACTGGTTCCCTCTGGTCCTATACGCCTCCCCTTTTCCTAATTATTAGCTGCTAGATCCCACTTATACTTAGTCTAACTTAGGCCAATACTTAGTTTGTTTCTTTTCCTCTATATGCTATAGATAAGTGTTTTCTAGGCACTCCCACCACTGTTATCCATCTAGGCATTCTTCTATAAGGAATCTTCCTAGTTAAAGTGTTAAATCCCCTTAGCTTTACACTTCTACTAGGTGCTATTTATATATATACTTAGCGTCTTTAAACCACTTTTCCTCTAGTGCCTAATATATCCTTACTAGGTACTTCTAGTTCTTATCTTTAGGTGCTCTATGTATATTACATGTATTATCTATATAAGCTATCCACAATAGTGTATAATGCGCTGTATATTTTAGGTTAACTCTTAGCTTATTTTTGCTCTTAAGTTTAAACTTATACCTGGTTAACCTAACTACTAGTATCTCTACTGCAGGTACTAAGATTTGCTACTTACTTCTCTAGTCCCTAGATCCCTCTTCTAGGTTCCTTAATGTTATAATCAACGCTCCTTTAATGTGACTTATGCATTTCTCTATAATGGGTTAGTCTTAGACTACCTTTTCATTCAGCTATATATAAAAGTCTTCCCATTTATTGTTATGTTGTTGCCTATACCACTTTCCATATAACTAGTTTAGTGTATATAGTTTATCTATAAGAAAGTACCTTGTTATTGCTGCATTATAACATCCTTTAGTATGTCTTTCTTTAAACTTAGTTAGGATATCTAGATCCTCTTCTTGTTCCAGTTTATCTAACCACTTTACCCTAGGTATCCCTACACTCAGCCTATTGGTAATTCTTTATATAGGTGCTCTGTCCCTAGTACAGTTTAACATGCTAGATTTCTAGTCTAGTTTTTACTCTTGCCATGCGATAATTCTTGTCCTAAATTTATTTATAGTTTCTTGCTTTCTATATCTTATAGCTAGATCCTAAAAGTTATCTTGCTTCTTAATCTTAAGGCCAAACGTCGCGTTTGCCTAAAAATGATGTTCTTATTTATTCCCTAAACTTATAGTTCTTAAACTTATTTCCTATACTCATTTATATATTACTAAATTAAGTTATAGCCCTGTTCTATTAGTTATCGTCTATTATAGGTCCTTAGGTGTGTTTTATCTTATCTTAAAAGTCTTAAGCGTTTTATATCTTATTATAAGAATCTTAAGCCTTTTGCCTTTTGCCTTTATTAAGTAATAAGCTAGCATTAGCAGTTATCTGCTTACCTAGTTTCTTTTAAACGTTGCTCCTATTATTTTATAAAGTAATGGAAATTGTATCTAATAGTGTTATAATACCTATTACTAAACCTTACTTAGTAATGGTTTCAGTCTTTGCTTCTGTTTTAACTTCTTTAAGGTTTATATACTCCCAGTAAGCTGCCTTTATTGCCTTATTATTAGTAAATGCTTCACCTATGTTAAACTTATTATCTTTAATGTCTAATCTATAAGCTAGTTTATTAGTTCCTCTAAACTTAGATAACAATGGCTCCTATAGCCAATAGCTTGCGCCATACTTAGCGTCCTTATAAATTTAGCATGTATTATTGTAACAAAATGCAAAACTATTAATTAAACATTCTTTTGTTCCTTATAGTGCACTATTATCCCTCTATATATATATGTCTCCTACTAGTCTAATTCCCTTTACCACATGGTTACTCTAACCACCTCTATAGTCTCTAGCAAAATAACCCTATTTTCCATAATTTATATAAGCTCTATCTCTAAACCACTAACTTTGCTGTAGAGTCCGCCTAAACGTCTTCTACTGCTAAGATCCCTAGTTTAGCCTTTGCTCTTTAGTCCTTTAATTACTAGATCCTTAACCTCTAGATTTCCATAGTTTCTTTTCCCTCCTTTAGGTTTCTTTAGTACTGCTTAGGTCCATTAGCTCTGCGCCATTCTATGGTTTTTAACTCTGTGTTGGTCATTGCGTACTCTACGCCTTATATAACTATAGAACTCTATCCTAACCTTTCTTGGCCTGCTCCCTTTAGTAGATCCTATTATTAATCTTAATTACTTAATTAATTAAACTCCTTAGGGTGTCCGCATCTTCTATTAGAATAATTACGTCCTAAACTTTAGCCTTAAGTCCCTATTTATACTATACTATAAGCGCCTTATTATTCTACTTAACCTATATAGCTAACGTCTAAAACTATATTATATACTTAATTACTAAAGTGCGTTATGCTAGGTTCTAAAGTTTATACTCTGCTGTAGTAGACGCCTTTAGGTTACCAAACATCTGCGTTAACCTTTCCGTGAATCTATTCCAACTTGTGAACATATACCATACGTCCTAGTTAGTAGTTGTAATGCTATACACTTATATCTTAGTAAGGTAAGGTTTAAACCACTTTAGTGCCCTTCCTATTAAGAACAATCCCGTATACGCTACCTAATCTATAGGTATTGCTAGCTTAGCTCCTTCTTGTATTACCTTAAAATGCATCTGTATAAGAAATCCTTTAAGCTTTAACTTCTTTCCTAAGAATTGTTTAATTAAAGGTAACTTAACCTTTACTACTCTAATTCCATTAATGCGTTCTTTAAGTATCCTATTGTTATCCTGTAAGCAATTAACCATTTCTTATAACTAACCTCTTATAACTATCTATAAGTTAGTATCTACCATACTGGTGTCTCCTAAGCCTAAGGTTATAGCTGCTGTTGATAATATCACAACTAGTGCTTTAGGTGGCATATTGTTTAACTTCTTGGTATTTAATACTATAACCTTAGTAGTAAATGTATAATAGAACCTTATAGTAGGAACTACGGTAGGTCCTATTATTAGGCTAAGTATATAGGTATAAATAATAAGTTAACAACGTAATAACAACTGGTGGAGTAGTTGCCTAACAGATTAACTCCAATTGTATTCTAAGATTTACTATAAGGAGAGAACTATCTACAGTAGGGACTAAGGTCCTTTAAATACACAACCATACTCCTAAGAAATCCTCTCTTGTATATAAGGTGCGTGTTATCTATATTAAATATAACGTCCCTTCCATTTAATACAGTTAATACATTCAACACCACGTGACCTTAGTTACTATTCCTCGTCACATGGTTTCACCGGATCCATCCTGGACCATACCTATATTAACCAACTAGCTTCTGCCAACTCTTCTCCAAGTAGTTGTAACATTGTACTTAAGCTGTCCGTAACAATAGCTATAGCTATAGCATACTATTGGAATTTCTTGCTGATAAAGTTCCTACTGGCGTTGTGGGTGATATACTCAGGTAGTCTAATATATGTGTCAATCTAGCAGGTCTATAAAATATCCTAAGTGTATTTTATGGATATATTTTATATCCAATAGGCGGCTTAATAGTAGGTTACCTTATTAATTATATGTAATACTGGGCTGCCGTTAATATACATAATGTCTATATATACTAAGTGGTTAAAATTAAGGTCTTTATAAAGAGTAAACTTAAATTGGCCTAGGGAACGTCCGTATTTCTAGTAGAAGGAGCAGTATTTAGTTAGGTAGTTAATTGCCTTTCTATTAATGTTGTTATGTCTAAAGCGTTTAAGGACTCTATACAGCTTTTTGGATAATGGGTGGCCAAAACGGCGGTGTAGGTGGTGGATTTTAGTACTGGTAAGGTAGTATAGGTTATAGTTAAAAGATTCCTGAATGTAGGTCCGTAAAGTCTCTCCCTATATAAGGAATGGGTGTCTGAATCGTTATGTAATTAGTAGGGTGATATGCTTACTTCCTAGGGCAGTTATGGGGCCAATTATAGTATCTGTAATATTGTTGTAGTAAACCTATAACCTATCTATGTCCGCAAGACAGAGTAGAAAAGGGGTGTCTGCTTTTACTACGTGGAAGTTAACTAGGCTAATTAGGGTCTTAACTACAACTAATCTAATTAATATGGTTAAGCTGATGCCGAATTGGATGTTTACGGCCCCAGTTTGCATAGTATTAATGTCCGTATTGTTATTTACGGTGGTCTTATATGTAAGGTATTGTCCGTAACCTATAGTAGACTTCTTAGAGGTACCTATATTAATTATAACGCCATAGAATTCTTTGGGGGTATAGTGTTCTGTAGTAATATATGCAAATAGGTCCTGTTTGCGGTTTGTAATATCTATAGCAGGTCCAACGGGTGTGCTTATAGGCTGGTTTTTAGGTGCAATTAAGTGTATAAAGGAGCGGTCGGCTAATATAGTTATAGTATTAAAGGCTTAGCTGTCTATAAAAGGTTTAAAAGTGGTTAGGAACGTCTCTAAGGTCTCCTATTCCTAAGTATTTAAGTTAAAGTTAATTATAAGGGCTTCCATTAACTTATTAAGGGACTCCTCTACTTCCTTTTCTTTATGTTCTAAGATAAACTGGTTAATTTATTTATTAAATCTCTTCTTAGACCTATTATATTCTTTCTGGATATGCCTTATAAACTAACATCCTTCCTTACCATATATAAAGCACTTTTGGCTGGTTTGTTTATGGGGGTATACTTTTATATGGGAGTTGCTGCGGGGGTTATGGGCAGGACTTAGTCGATGCGGGTACTGCTAGCGGTAGCGGCGGTCCGTAAAGTAGGCATCTGAGTCAGTTTGCGGGTTCTATAGGTCCGTAATAAAGGCTTAAGTACTGCCTAGCGGGTTTAAGACTTTGTATATTGTAATAGAGGACCGTAAATTATTAATAAGGCCAGTTAAGGTGTCTGCAGGCTTATAATAGGCGTATTTATAGGGTTCCACTTCCTGGTAGGCTGTAATAAGTTTATTATATAGGAAGTCGTCTGTTTAAAGCTTAGTATTAAGGCCGTGCTATAGGTGCTAAAGGTCTTTAATAAGAATTTGTAGGCACTCTATAGTCAATTTTTCGGTATTCTTGTTATTTATGGTCCATAACTTAATCGCATTCCATTATATAAGGATATCACGCTTATATTCTGGCCCTTTAAAGTAGTTACGTGTAGCTTTATATAGCTTATTAAAGGGAATACTAAGGGGGTTGCTCTTAAGGTTGGTGTAATAGTGGTTAAGGGCTAGGCCGCGTAGTATAGTAGAGTAGGCTTGGCTAAACTCCTATTTAGGAATATTAGCCTTCTAACAGAGGTCTGTAAAGATGGTTAGTTTAAAGTTAAAGTTGTCGTTTTTACCGCTATACTTGGATTTGTTGGTATAGAGCTTAGCTAGGTTAGCTAGCTCCTTGCTATAGGTCTTTACTTAGGTGGTTTGTGGATCTATAACTTAAGTAACGGAAGGGTTTTAGTCCGTATTTTGGTTTGTGGGGGTATTATGGTCTATAACTTAAGTACTAGGTGTGCTCTGGCCTATAAGGTTAATTCTAAGATCTCTTTAGTCTGTAGGGCGAATTTGGTTAAATAGGTCGTCTATAAGACCGGAGATCCTATTAAGTTTAAAAGAGATAAAGAGTCCGCTGGTTTTGATATAATCTAGGATCTGCTCTTTAGTCTATTCCGTTTGGTCTTCTTTGCATAGTGTATTGTATAAAAACCATGCAATAGTAACTTATTTATCCTTCTTAACCTATACACCTTAATGATGTAGGAGGGTTTGTAGGTTACAGGTAGCTATAAGGTTGTAAGCCTTAAAGATAGCTTCTATAAAGTCCGTAAAGTCTTCCTTGTATTGTCCCCATAAATTATTATTTAGAAGCTTAAAGTGTCCGTATTTAAGGATTTTAAAATTAATATAGTCATTAACGGCGTCTATAGACATAAGGTCGACTCCCTAACCCCACTTCTTTTAACCTTTATTAATTTGCTTGCTTATATCTACTATATTATATAGCGTAGTATGTCTATATAAGCTGTAGCGGGTTAAAAGGAGCTTGTAGTGGGGGTAGTGGCTTATAGTAGGTGGTAGTGGCTTGTAGCAGGTAGAGGAGGTCTTATAACGGTCCGTAAAATCAATTAACGGGTCTGTAATGGTTCAAGAGGTCTTATAATGGTCCGTAAAGGCGATTAATAGGTCCGTAATGGTTTGTAGAAGGGTAGGGGGTTCTATAAAGGTCTGTATTTGCGTCTATAAACTTCCAGTAAACCATACTAAGACTTAAATAAGTATATAGAGTTGGTAATAGTCCGTAATCCCCAACTTCCGACCTTCTAGTAGGTCGTACTAGGATTAAACGGGTGGTTGCTGTTATATATTGCTCGGGGGAGATATTAAGTGATTGCTAATCTGTGCGCGCTCACTAATTAGTGTTTATATTAACTTAATAATACAAGTAAGTTATATCCAGGGGCACGAAATACGTATAGTATTGTATGCTTGTTTGGATGGTGGTGACTGTTGATTCTATTGAGGTAGACTACGTGGTCTATATACTGACGCGCCCTCTCCCCTAATTAGTTATAAGCAAGTGGTTGGTGCACCAAACGCGTAAGTACGCGTTTGGTACAACAGGTGCTGTAATTATACACTTCCTTTTAGCCTTACCCTATTAAGAAGAGCAACATCTTGGCGTTAATATAGCAGCTAATATTACGAAAATCCTTACTAAGTTTGGAATTAGTAAGTGGTAGGTAGGCTACTTTATGGCAGATAATGCGGATAATAAAAACACCTATATTAATGACCTCTCTATGGAGTTTGGATTTAATCCGCTATATTATTATCTTTATTATATAGGCTATATTATTAATCTAGTTACTTATATACTGCTTTTTAGCGTAAATTTAAGCGCTTTAGATAAAAAAGAAGAAGATCTAGATATGGTCCTCCGCTAAATACTGGCTTAGCGGAAGATTGGGCCTATAGGTAAGCTTTAAAATATTATTTTTTAGATATTTAATTCTAAGCAACGCATTAAAAAGCTTCTTAAGCTTTAAGATCTGGAGCCTTAAGAAGACGCGTTGCAAGCTAATACCAAGCTTCTTCTAATTAAGCCAGTAAAGACGCGCTAGAACTCTATAGAATTAGTAATTAAACGCGCGATAAAGCTTAGAAACCCTATTAATTGCCTTATTAGCGACAAAGTTCTTAAATAGACAATATACTGGGCTAAAGTTATTAAGAATAGTATAAAGGATCCGCCTATAAGAGTTTGTAAAGAGCCTAATATTATAAAGAACTACCTAATAGACGATAATTGGACTATATTAACTAAATATCTAGCTATTTTAAAGCCTCTCTAGATTGCTATAAAGTAACTAGAAGAACGCTTAAAGGAAGGTATATATAAATGTTATTAATTTCTATCGCGAATTAATTAATATAGGTAAATTTAGATCTCTATAGGAGGTCCTTCCTATATTTAAGTATCTACTTAATTAATTTAAGCGCTTTAAAGTGTAGTATAAACACCACTAGAAGCCTTACTTCTGTTATAATATTAATGCAGCTTAGCTAAAGCTGACTAACTACTATAAACTTACTAATTGTTTACTTATGTATATTACCGCCATAGTCCTTTGTCTATTAATTAAATAGACTTTTACTAATAAATATTAGACGGGAAAAGGCTAAGCTAGATAGAAGGAAGTAGCTAAGCAAGCCATTTGTAATCTATAGCTTAAGTATAAGCACTATCCAATTAAACTAATTACTAATGGCGAGCCTCTTATATAGTAGCGCGTCTTTTTATCTAAAATTAATAACTACTTTATTGGCGGCTTTGCTTAGACAACACCTATAAATAATTGCAATAAGTATAATAACTGTGTAACGGGACTAGCCCAGTTATAGTAGGAATGTCTCGGTGAAACACTCGACAGATAAATTCCAACGCTTTAATTAAATTCTGCCAAGTTCTGCCAAGTTAATTAGATTCTGCCAAACTCTGCTAAAGTTAATCAAATTCCACTAAATTCCACTAAGTTCCACTAATATAATAGAATTTAGTTAAAACCTATTAAAATCCGCGTGGGCTTATGCCCACGCGTCTACTACTAAGACCTTAAATATTTAGTTATAAGTTTCTTATATTCCCTTCTCTTCTTTACGCAACATCTTGTACTCTGCAAGAGCTATATACCCTTAGATTTAGATAGAATTTATATTATTCCTTTAAATCTTCCCCAAAGCCTCTTCGTGCCCTTATATTATATTATATTAAAATAACCACTATTAAAATGGCAAACAAACCTAAATCCACTTTAATAACTATAAGTATTATATCCCTAGTTAGGGAACAGTTAACCATAATGCAATAGTCCTTTATAGATGCCCTAGCTTAGTAGCGGACTGCTGTAACGTGGCCCGCCTCCACGTCGCCATACGGCCAAAAAGACTGAGAGTGCTTGCGAACTTGTCGTAAGCGCGGCGGGACCTAATATATATACTCTTACAACTGCACTAGAAGCCCAATATTAGTAATTAATAAAAGTACTTTGCAAAGAACTTTGCAATGTTAAGGTACTTATATTAGAGACCCTAACAACAACACCTATAAACAAGATTAAAGTAACTATATCTAAACCTAGCCCGTTAAATATAAACACTAAGCTAGTATAGTAGCTTAACCCATATCTATAACAAATTTAATACCTGCTATAAAATCTAAAAAGCTCCCTAATCCTTTAATATTTAATAGAAATTAAAATAACCTACATCTCTTTATAACCAAGCTCCATCTTAAACTTTTAATAAACTATAACTAATACCCTACTAAAGCTAGTAAGGTTAGCTATGGAATATCTTATTTAAGTAAAGACGCTATATATACCATGGATCTATTCTTCTATAACAGCACCTTTATTAATTTTAAAATCTTTATCTCTCTGCTAGAACGAACATATAATAACGCCAGCTGTAAATATATAGCTATTACTAAACTTAAAAACCTGTAATAACGAAACTAAGACTTCACCAGCTTCTTTTTGGAATTTTTAGGCCTTATTAGTGAACTAGATTGGAATAAAGCCGCTAAATTTGCTGCCCTTTAATAAGCTATTTTAGATAAAATTAGAGCCTAGTTAGTAGGTAGGGAACTACTAAAAAACCTATCCAAATTTGCTATAATATATTAACAAATTAACAAGGACCTTTAATATAATAAGCAGACTTATTCTCTAAAGTTAACCACACCTTATATTTAAAATACTATAAACCTAGTATATACCCTAAAGCACAATCCGTCTCTAAAGCCTAAAAGCCCTATATATAACCCTATAGACCTCAATGCCGCTTAATCCTATACACCCTTGGGAACCAATAAATAAAGAACTTAAGCTATAAATGGAGAATGCTTTAGATGTGGTAAAAAGGGATATATTTAAAAGCATTGCCAAACTTACCCCTTTAAAAAGGTCCGCCGTAGTTCCTCCTGTTCCTTAAGCCGTACTTATTTCTTAAATTATACCCACTCTATAAATTATACTTAGACGCCATAAAGTATCTCGCCTTTGGTTAACTTAGAAAATAAATTGTCCTAAGGCCAAGTTGCGCCCTAGAATAAGAAGTGGAAAAGTATAAGTATCTAGGCTCTTCTAGCGCTAATATATAACACAACTCCCTTAATATACTTGGCAAAATTTAAATACTTAGAAAATGGAAGGAAGTATAAATCCTAATAGACAGCGGAGCTACTAGTATAGGCTTTATTAATACAAACTATGCGAAAACTTAATGCCTAAATTTAAAGAAACTTAATAAGCCCTAAGGCCTATAAGGCTTTAATGGCAAACCCTTAATATATGGTAAAATAACGTACTATACCCTAGTAAAAATGCAGATAGGCAAATACCTTAAACACGTCTCCCTATTTATAATACCCTTAAAGTAATATAAAGTTATACTTAGATATAAATAGCTAAAATAACATAACCCTTTAATTAGCTGGGTTAAAAAAATACTAAAGTTCCGTATAACCTACTACTAAAGTTATTACTTAAAAAACCATTTGCCCTATAAACATATATATAACTATTTAAATTTAATATATTATAAATTACTCTTACTATAAACCTTAAGCCAATACAATAAATCTATAGCTGCTAATTATAGTAAAGAATGCGAAGATGTTACATTAAAACCTTTTAAAATTCGTATAATATAGGCTGCGCCTTTTATATTATTAGCAAAAAGATAAGATTATAAAATCTTTGCTATAACTATAAAAGATATTAAGAAAGCACTAGAACCAAAACAGTATCCTAATTCTTAACCTTTTATACCTAAAGAGTACTATAACCTAATTAATAAGTTTAAAAAATAATTTATAGACTAACTAGCCCTATACTAAGAGAAGTATAATTTTAAGATAGAACTTGAGCCTGGTATAACACTAAAGTTCGGTCCACTGTACAGTATATTATAAAAAGAACTGCTTATAATATAATAATACCTTAATAAACATCTAGAAAAAGGATTTATTTGCCCTAGTTAATCTCTATTTACCTTACCTATACTATTTATTAAAAAGCTAGGAGGAGGCTTAAGATTCTATATTAATTATTAAGCTCTAAATATAATTATAATTTAAAACTAATATCTAATTCCCTTAATTTAAGAGACGCTTAACTAATTAGTAAAGGTATAGTACTTTATAAAGCTTAATATAATCGCTGCCTTTAATAAAATTTATATATATAAAGGAGATAAAAAGTATATAGCTTTTTATATATAATAGGGACTCTTTAAATACCTAGTAATACTATTTAGTATAAAGAATGGTCCTAGTATATTTTAGCAATATATTAATAATACGCTTTATAAATTCCTTAATATATTTATTACCGCGTATATTAATAATATCTTAATCTACTTGTCCTTGCTTTCTAAATATTAGAAATATATTAAAATAGTCCTTAAACGCTTATAAGACGTGGGCTTATAATATAATATTAAGAAATATAAGTTCTACGCGTCTAAGGTTATATACTTAGGCTTAATTATATTCTATAACGGAATTAAAATGGACCTTAAGAAAGTTACTATAATTATAAATTAGGAAAGCCCTAGCAATATATAGGATATTTAAGGATTTCTAGGATTTGCAAATTTCTATTAACAATTTATTAACTACTTTTTAGAAATTGCTTAGCCGTTAGTAAACCTAATAAAGAAGAATATAAAATTTAAATAGACCGCTAAATATAAACAAGCTTTTAATAACTTAAAATATTGCTTTATAACTGCTCTAATCCTTACTTACTTTAACCCTAACTTTAAATATATTGTTAAAACGGACTTATTAGATTATGTGCTAGGGGGAGTGTTATTGTAATATAATAAGAATGGCGAACTATATCTAGTAGCCTTTCTCTTCTAGAAACTCGCCCCTACTAAATTAAACTATAAGATATATAATAAGGAACTACTTATAATTGTTAGATGCTTTAAATAATAGCGTCTTAAGCTTAAAGGATTGTTATTCCTAATACGCGTATTAACAGACCATAAGAATCTATAGTACTTTATAACTATAAAGCAATTAATACAGCACTAAATTTATTGGGCTAAATACCTCTTATAATTTAACTTTAAGATTATATATTAACCGGGCAAACTTAATTAAAAGCCTAACGCATTAATATAATAATTATAGGACTTACCTATAAACGCTTTAGATAAACGGATTATAAATTAGTTATAGATCTTACTGCCTTCTAAATATTTTAAGAAACTACATCCTATAACGTATTTCACGGGTAAGCTGGTCAAACGGGTAAGCTAATCACTTTAAAAACACACCAAAAAATGGAAAAATCACACTTTAATATCTTAACAACCACTTAATAATAAATTTTAATAATTTAAATTTGGACTTTTATATATACTCTCTAGCTCCTA
>Ga0307507_10005722_pt1 | contig 20060 bp, 6 predicted proteins | sample 7_EM_MG_FD_207223 | JGI IMG/M metagenome (GOLD analysis project Ga0307507, IMG submission 207223) | Populus trichocarpa ectomycorrhiza microbial communities from riparian zone in the Pacific Northwest, United States - 7_EM | ecosystem: Host-associated > Plants > Roots > Unclassified | place...
CCAGGACCATAGTAAACATATATAAAAAGGGCAGCCGCTAAGGCGCTAGCGGTAAGCGAGCCAATCGTAGGTTGGCAGAATATGGCAGCAGCATAGCAGAATTTGGCAGGTGACGCGCTCTAGCACCGTCACATCACCCCCCCCTCCTGAAAAAGCCTGCCCTTAGGCGTTGTCCGAGCTCCCTATTGTCGTCCAAATTGTTATAATTATCTAACCCTTCTTCCTAGCATTTAATCCAGTTGTCTAATTTACATAGTAGTCTAGGGAGATTAGGGTGGGCTAGGTGGAAATCTTGTAGCTTATAGGGGGAGTACTTAAAATCAGATGTGGGGTACCACTTTGGGTTATTGTTATGGCCTACCCAGCTTGCACGGTATTTTAAGACATTACGGACCTTTTTTACTGCTAGGATTTCTTTAACTTCCTATTCTTCGTCCTTAGCAATCTGGATTAGCGGTAGGGGGTCGTTATACTGTCTAGGTAGTGGATTATCTACAGCCTTTTATAGCCGGTCCGGGGAGAAAATGGGGTGGATCCTTATTAACTCTAGTAGCTTAACCTTAAAAGAGTGTCCTACCTTTTAAAGAGTCTTATATGGGCTAGCCATTTGGTGGTTTAACTTGTGGCTTAGCCTCTGGGTTTTCTAGTTCTTTATTAATACCTATACCTTATCTCCTACTTGGAAGTCTTCCTCGCGACAATGTCGGTTTATATTGGACTCCTTTTTTTCTTACGCCTTTCTTATAATTGTTTAAGTAGTCTTCTAGGCTCTATGTATTCTTTTAGTAAATACCCAGGCCTCCTTATGGCTGAGGCGTTTGCGGGCCGTAGTGGGTTTAGTAGGCCTATCCCAATTAAAGGACGTTCGTGGTGTATACCCATAGAGCAGTTTAAATGGGGACATCCCTATACTGTCATAAGGGAGTGTAAGCTGCGCGTAGTCTATTATAGGTAGTAATTCCAACCAGTTGTCCTAATAGTAGTTTATAAAGGGCCGTAGTTGCTAGTTAAGGTACTGGTTTATAATCTCGGTTTGGCCGTTAGTCTAAGGGTAGAATATAGTAGAGAGCTTAATCTTAATCCTAAGGATATGGTAGAGTTCATTCCAGAAATCTAATATAAACTGGGGGCCATGGTTAGAGACAATTAATTTAGGGGCGCCGTAGAATTAATAGATATTATTAATATAGAGGCGGGCCATATCCTTTGCAGTCATGGTCTTAAAACAAGGGAGGGAGACGGATTGCTTGCATAGTCGGTTAACCACTACAAAGGCTGCATCGTGGCCGTGGGCGTCCTTCGGAAATGACTTAAAGTCCATAGTAATATGTTGCTAAGGGCGTTCTAGAACTGGCAGTGGTTATAGCTACCTAGGAGTTTAATCCCTAGGGGTATTTACGCGTCTATAGGCGTGGCAGTTTCTAACAAATTAATCCACATTAGATAAAAGTCCTCGCTAGTAGTAATGGGGCGCTAGTAGTTAGTGGGTCTTATCGCAACTAGGGTATACTATAGAGACTTAATAGTGGGCTTCGCGGATTAACTCTGTCTATAGGTTATTAATATCTGGAACTATAAGCCGTCCTTAGTATAGAAGCAGTCCTTCTTCTATTTCCAAATTAGGGTCCTCCTTTGCGGCTTAGTCGTGGAGGGCTTTTAGGGAGTTAGCCGTGCGGTTTATAGTTAGGATGCGGTTAACTAGCCCTATTAGTTTGTCTAAGACTGCTCCCTCTAGGGGTGCTAGCTTATTCTGTTTAGAGTTTAGTTCTTTAAGAATTTGCGGGTTAAGCTGTTTGGGATAGAGAAGGGCGCGTGTTTAGTATTAGGTCTTTAGCTTATCCTAGGGTCCTATATCTTGTTCCCTTTGGGTTAGTATATCAGCTTTAGTATTTTGCTTGCCAGAACGATATATAATTATAAAAAAGAATTTGGAGAGTATTTTAGCCTAGTAGGCTTATCGTCTAGTAAGCTGCTTTATAGTTATAAAGTACTCTAGGGCTTTATAATCCGTATATATCTTAATCCGGGAGTTTGTGCCTTTAAGCTCTGCGCGCTATTAGGATAGTGATTGGATAATAGCTAGCATTTCTTTATTATATACTTTATAGTTACACTTAGCTAGGTCTATTGTTTTCAAGAAGAAGGTAATAGGGTACTATTCACCGTCTAGATATAACTATAATAGGATTCCCGCTATAACTCTATTAGAAGCATCCGTCTCTAGCATTAATTTAAGGTCCGGGTTATAGTGATAAAGGATTAGAGAAGAGATAAGCCGATTTTTTAACTCTCTAAAGGCTTCTATATAGTCGTTATTAAAGACAAAAGGCGTGTCTTTCCGGGTAAGTTGTATAAGAGGCGTTGCCATAACTCTATAGTTATGGATAAATTGGCGGTAGAAATTATAAAAACCCAAAAAGGACTAGATCCCCTTTATAGTGCAAGGGGGCTTCTAGTTATGGATTATGTTAACCTTTTTAGGGTCGACTTTGATTCTATCCGTACTTACTATAAACCTAAGGTACTTTATACGTTTTACCCCAAATTTATATTTCTTAATATTAACTTATAAACCTATGTTCCGTAATCTCTTTAGGACCTTCTTAATGTAAACTTAGTGCTCGAGTTTATTATCTAAGTATATAAGGATGTTGTCTAGGTATGCTATGTAGAATTTGTTAAGGTAATTAAAAAGAACATTATTTATATACCTTTAGTACGTAGCCGGTCCGTTTATTAGTCCAAAAGGAAGAACTTTGCATTTATAGGACCTGTAATAGGTACGGAACGTTGTTAAATCTTTAGATATAGGGTCTATCCTAATTTGGTAGAAAGCTTGGCGGATATTAAGTTTAGTAAAGATCTTTACCTAGCTTAGACGTGCAAGGGTTTTGTTAATTAATAGAATAGGATACCGATCCTTTTAAGTAATAGCATTTAGCTTCTAATAGTCGATACAAAAACAAAGGCCTCCACTAGGCTTTTTTACAAATAGGATAGGGGAAGTAAAAGGGGCTTAACTTAGCTCAATAAACCCTTTATCTAAGTTATTAATTAAGTACTACTTTATTGCTTTTAGCTTGTCCGTTAATTATTAGTAGAGGGGGCTATAGCTTAGCGAGTTATTAGCTTCTAATTAAATCTTATAATTATACGTCTAGTAAGGGGGTAACTTGTCTGAAGCCGCCCTTAAGAACGCGTCCTTGTACTTGGTATAAATAGTAGAAAGGAGACGTTTAACTAGTTCTTTATTAGTTTCCTTAATTAGCTTTTCTTCCCTCTTATTAATAATCCGGTTAATTTTATATAGGCTCGTTGTAAAGACCTCATTTTCCTTCCGGTATATATTAAAGTGGAACGCTATAGCGCTAATTACGGCGATGTCTACTATAGGGGGGTTACAGGACAATGGGGGCGTGCGTAACCTTAGGGCCCTCTAGGGTATTGGCGTTGTTATTACTCCTTTTAGCTCCTATTGCATCTTTTAGAGGTTATCCCTTATATCTTATCGGTACGTTCTTTTCCATACCGGTCGGATCTGCGCGATTTGGATGCCGTCTATATTACTATCTATCCCACTTCTGTATATAGAGTCCTCCTCAAACATAGCGCTTTGGGAGAGTATCTTTATTAGTACGGAGTTCTTTCCAGCTTCGTGGCAGGTGTCACGAAGTTCAAATAGATGAGTTCATTGATGAAAATGGGTTGATGGATTAATGATCTTGTATCGTGTCTTTTTGACCTTGATCTGACGTGTCTTCAGTGACGTGTCTTTGTGCACGTGACTCGTGCACGTGACCCACGCCTTTAGAGAATACAGATTATCTAACACACCCCCTTAGCTTTAAGCTCTTTGAGGTTAAAGCTAGCTACCTTCTCGTGTCCGTTAATAAGTCAATTAAACCGTAATCTTATTTAAATCCTTCCGTCTTACTTTAATACTGTCCCTTAGGTCCTCTAGTTGCTTCTCCTTATCCAGCTGCTCCTTAATATCTACTATCCCGATTATATTAACAAAGCTTTGAAACCTCTGCTTAGGTAGGGCCTTTATAAGTCTATCAGCAATTATCTCCTTTGTTATTGTCTATTAAAATTATACTTATCTCATTGCGTATTCCTGACGTAGCCAGTGTTGATGGATGTTAACATGTCGGAGCTTCGTGATTAGCTTTGCTATGTCTTCCGTAATTAGTTAGAGCGTCTATGTGTTGTTATATTTAATAATTAAGGGCTCGTTTAGGCGTAACGTTATTGCTTTAAATAGCCTACTAATAAAGATAGCTTCCTTTACTGTCTATAATAGGGCTAACAACTCGGCTTCTGTGCTTGACGTTATTACTATACCCTACTTGTTTGCTCTCCAGGCGATCGGCCCCCTAAATAGCTTTATAATGTATCCTTGCGAGCTCTTTCTATCGACGGAGTTGTCTATAAATAATGCATCGCTGGCACAGATAAATAATTGCGCTTTACCTCTACCGTCTCTTCCGTTGTCTTGTCCTTTGTCGCATATTCCTTTGTCTTTCCCTCTACCGTTTGTTCCTTCCTTATCTCCTCTATAGCAGATTGCTCTGCTTCTTGTACTATATAGGTACTAGATGACTCTGTCTGCTACTTAATAATGCTCTTGGCCTAGGTCTTGGTTGAACCTTGCCAGCCGTAATACTGCAAAAGCAATATCCGGACGCGTTGTAGTGGCTGTATAGAGTACTAAACCCAGTTTTCTCTAATATAGCATTGTAGAAGCTGGTAGGGATATAGGACAGACTAATAGGTCTATATTAGGGGACGGACGCGTTGGACGGATTATATGGTAATTAGTAGGGAGGAGTTCTAATTCTGCCATAGGAGTGTCTAGAAGACGCCCTCTAAGATCTATTTTATACTAGTTAGCTATCTTCTCAATATAGGCTTTCTGGGATAGCCATAGGAGCCTCTAGCTATAATTATATATTACATAGATTCCTAGGAACCATTTTAGCTCGCCAAGGGTACTTATCTGGTATTCCTTACTTAGCTCCTTAATCGCTTCTTAAGCCTTCTTTTTATCTGTCTTTCTATAGCAGAAGATAATATTATCGACATAGAAGAAGATAACTATTCCACCTTTTAGCATAACGTACGGCTCCTAAGGTACCTCTTTAAAGCCCAATTCGTTTAACAAGCTCGTGAGATTCTTCTGCTATAACAATAGTAATTATTATAGTCCGTATAAGGCTTTTCTTAAGCGCAGTACTTTGTCTGTCTTTCCTTTGTTAAACCCTGGCGGTAGCTTTATATAGACAACCTCGTTAAGATCGCAATGGACAAACGCATTAACTATATCTATCTGTGTCGTCTCTAGGTCGAATTTTGCGGTGATTGCCATAAGGGTTCGGAAGGTTATACTAGCTAATATAGTAGCTCTTATAGGTAGGTCTCCTAGGGCTTATTGATTTCTATATACTACTAAGCGTGCCTTATATTTCTAGAGAAATCCATACTTGTCCGTCTTGTAGACGAATACCTATATTAAGCTAAGGACCTGCTGTCCCTTTATATACTTCTTATCTATTTCTTAAAACGACCTTATTTAATAATGGGATTGGAGGTAAGCTTGTTAAGCCTCTTAGAACTAATCTTGAAAAGGATATGCATTAAGGTCCTTAATTAACTAAGGTGGCGGAGGTAAGTTCTTCCTATATAATCTAACATTACATATTCTGCCTGATTTCAGCTTGCTATTATTAAGTCGACTATTGAGGTTAAACTTCCTTCCTGCTACAAAGGCGCCTTAATAGGCTGAGGTGATCCTTTTGGTAACAAAGTCTTCAAACCTATTATCGCCGGCTTCCTTGAATAAGTCTTTAACCAAGTTATTAAACACCCCCTAAGTGTGAAACCTATCTCCTACTTGGTTGACAGTGTCCTGATCAGTATCTAACTTTGTAGGATACTTAACGTAAAAGGTATATAGAGATTCTTTGTCTTCTTCTATTAAAGGTGGCGTATAATACGCGTCTTTAAGAGCTTTTGCAAGCTCAAGATCTGCTAACTTATTAAAGGTTCAAACTGGCTTATTAACGTCATTGTCTTCCTCTTAAATTAACGGTTTAAATACTTTGTTATTATCTTCTAGAAGAACCTCGTTCTTAGTTAAGGTCTTAGGGAGTTAAATCTTCTTAATTAGTGTATCTAATTCGGTGTATAGATCCTTTAAGATATCCGTTCGCTTGCTATTAAAGAACGTCTTTTTATCAAAAATGACATCCCTAGTAGAGATAATAATACCTTTATACGGGATCCAGATCCTATAGATATTAGTAGAGTTATAGCTAATAAAGTAGCCGATATGGGCTTACGGATCTAGCTTGCTTAGTTTTTTCTTCTTTAGCTAGGCATCTAACATTATCGCGTACGCCCTACAGCTATAGGCTTTTAGGTGCGCTAATTGTGGTTTTCTTAATCTCCTATTTGCTAGGTAGGTATGGAACCTTTTATATAGCAATTTCCATCCATTGCTTTCCCGTGGCGTTCGATCTCGAAGGTAGACTGTATAGTTGACTATCTCATTCTATAGGTTATATAGTAGATTGGCAGCAATTCTCATTACACGTCCTTTCTTAATGATTACACCCCCTAAGCGTTCGGCGGTACCGTTCTATGCTTAGGTATATGGCGCTAAAGGCTCGAAGGTAATCCCTTAGGTCCGTAGCTATTTAAGGGTTCTCCTTCTCCCTAGCTCGTTGTCTAATCTAATAGTATTAACTTTAAGGTTATACCTCAGACAAATCCATTAGATAAAATCTTTAAGCACTTATAGTGTCTCCTTCTCTTTACTATGCGTTATTATAAAATACGGGAAGGTTCTTCCTAAGAAAGTGTCGTAGATAAACATAACTTATATAAATCCGGTATGCGCTTCCTTAAGGTTAGTCTAGTTAATATAGAGGTTAAGATAAGGTTTATTAATATTCCGTTTTAAGAACCTTTATAAGACCTAACGCTTAATTTTAGCAAGACTGTAGTATTAACATTCTATTATCTTAGGGCCTTAAAGCTTGACTCCTAAGGCGTTAATACCTAAATAATGAAGGCTTATAGGTCCTGGATGACCTAGACATAAATACTATAGTCGTGCATTACCTTTCGCATCTAGGCGAATATCTCTTGATAATGCTCTGCGCTTCTATTAGCGGCGTAGCAGTCGGCTTGTATTAAACGCTAATAGACTTCCTAGTTGGACGTATTTAATAGTCTATTATCCGTAACGTTCTTCCATTTAATATAGGATTGTATCGTCCTTTTAAACTAGAAGATTGTTGTTTCCTTTGTTGTCCCAGAAGTACCCTCGCTTTTAAAGTAGACAGAACAACACTAGATTTATATTAAAGTCCGTATAGAAGGTAACGTCCTTAAGATATAGGATTCCCTTGCTCTTATCTGGTTTTATAACTTGGATAGTAATATCGCTGTAACCTAGTATAGGCACTTCTGAGCTGCCGGTGGTAACGTATTTATGTCTTAGAGCTTTCCTAAAGTTATAAAAACAAGAGAGATTATTAAAGATATATAGAGTGGTTCCTAAGTTAAGAATAGTTAATAGCTTTAGTGGATGGATTTAACCTGTGTAATATAATTCTAGGAATATCGCATTAGCTTCTTCCTTAATCTTAACTTCCTAGCTCTTGTCCTGTTGTTATTAAGCCTCGTCTTCCTATTCTTTAAGTCTGATCTTCGTAACTTGGTTAGTAAGATTCTTATTCTTTTCTACCTTCTTTAGCACCCTTTTGATGCGAGCATCTCTAATTATAACTCCTTCGGGTCTCTTGTCTTTAAATAAATACTAATAGTCTTAAAGGGAATGTCCTCGTTTCTCACATGCTAAGCACACAGGTAGTAGCTTCTTGTGGGACGTCTCCTCGTCTACTAGTGACCTGGCTCTCTTTAAGCGTCTAGTATATACTAAGGTTCCTTTCCCTAGACCTTTAGTAGTATTAGAGTGATCTATTGTGGCTTGCTCTATAAAGTCTGCATTAAAGGTACTCCCTCTTGTAGTAGTATTGGCTTTTTTTAAGGGTATTCTAAGTCCTTCTTGCAGCTCCTTTACTACTTTGCGGTATTCGGAAGATCTTAACTTCTAAAGGTCATTTAACTCGGTAGTGTACTTTATACAGTAGGCGTTGCTAAACGGTTGAATAACTTCTGCCAAATCTTGTAGCTAGATTCCATCGGACATTTAAGGGATCTTATACTTCTCTCCTAGGGATATTGCGTGTTCCCATTAATCTAGCCACTGGTTTAATTTTGACAACTATTTAAACCCCTTAAGGGCTTTTATATACTGGTATTATACCTTCTTCCTAATGAACGATAAGGTAGGTTCTGTGTTCTCCTTTAGCTAAAATAGCCATTCTTTAACTGTTAAGGAAGGGTTAAGCAGTAGCTTCTTCTAAATTAATACTATGGACGTAATCTAGGTGTGGATCTATTAAAGACGATCTTTCTGTCTAAGGAAATACTTTATATCCTAGTTATAGTATCGTCTGCTGTTCTTGTACGCTTTCTGTTAATTCATCAAGAGCTATATATATAAGGTTGCATTCTCATTGAAATCTATAACCTTTAAAAGAGGTGGTTTTTCAAGTAGACCTTCTTAAGGTGCTTCTGTGGCTGGGTTAACATGGGCCTAAATTTGCTGATCTATAAGGGCTTGTAGTTGCCAGATCTATTGCTCCCAGTCTTCTAGTTTATTAAGGATGATCATGGTTAACAAACTTGATATTAGTAGAGTCATTTTAACTAATAGGCAAAGGAGGATTTGAGATAGTATTTTTGTTGTCAGGATCGTCCTTGTCATCAGGGTCGTCCTGTAACGATTAAGGTAGGATTTCTTGTGGAATCTCGTGGAATCTCGTGGAATCTCATGGAAGGTTCGTGTCAGAATCGTCCTATAATACTCGAGGTAGGATTTCTGTCAGAGTCTGCGTCTTGACGATAAGGTGTCAGAGTCTGACGATGAGGTAGAATTTCTTCAAATAATTGAGAAATAGCTGAATAGCTTCTTAAGTCGGCGGACCAGGCTTATAACTGTTACAAAGTTCAAATAGATGAGTTTATTGATGAAAATGGGTTGATGGATTGATAATCTTGTATTATGTCTTTTTGACCTTGATCTGACATGTCTTTAGTAACGTGTCTTCGTGCACGTGACTCGTGCACGTGACCTACGCCTTTAGAGAATACAGATTATCTGACAGCAGGCGTCTTCTTAGGCAAAGGCTAGGTCACGGGCCCAGACATCCTACTAATATATAGGGTTAGACTTTACAGCTAGTATCTTATAGTTGGTTTGGATTTCTCTAATAAAGGAGGGTAATTTTGGTCTATTCTTCGGCCAGACAAACTGTCTTTATTATACGTTCAGCTAAATATTAAAGTAGGATATCTATTTTCGGCTAAGGATTATATCGTAGGACCCTAGGTCTAAGATGCAGAAAGGGATACCATATTAACATCGTCCATTAAGGGAGATATATAACTTTAGGACATAGGTAACCGGCTTACTGGCTTAGCCGTTATAGCCTTTTACCTAGACAGGCTTCTCTAGTAGGGTAGCTTTTACATTTAGAAACTTGGCAACGTTAATTATATAGGTAGTATTTATAAAGGCAAAGCCATTTGCTCTAGTATTAATAAGGGCAGTTAAGTTAACTCTATATCCATTTTAAGATACTGTACATGGAACTATAAAGTGTTTTCCACCTATTAACTAACTTAGATCAATCTCTTTAAGATTAATAGAATACCTTAGGGGGGAGTCTTTCCCTAGGGTTTTTCTTTTCTTAACTTATTGGATATTTCTCCTTCCTCTATTTCCTTAATATCCCCTAGTTCTGGGCAAGATAAGGCAAAGTAACCTTCCTTATCGCAGTTATAGCACGTGGCCGAGGCGGGGTCGATTAGGGTATTACAATAAGTACTAGTTAAGGGCGTGGTACATAGCTAGTCGGGCAAGGCTCGCTAGTGCGTAGTTATAACTACTTTTAGTGTAAGAGTAGACATAGCTTGTCTTCCTACTCTAGCTCCTATAGGTGTGGCTAGCAAGTTACGATCGCTATATGGTCGCTTCTGCTAATTAGGGTGGGCGTTAATCCGCTTTAGTTCTGCGTCTAAAGATAGGCAATAAGCTGCGAGTTTTTCATGGGTTAGTAGGTTATCTAAGGTTACAGCAATCTTCTCTTATAGCCGGATTGTCAGCTTATTATATAAGTCCAAACGGTAGTTCTTAAGGGGAACCTGGCCTTCTTCCGCAAGGTATAGGAATTAAGTCTAGAATTTGGCAAAGGGTTAGTTTGGTTTCATTATTAGGCGATTATAGTCATACTAGGCATCCCGTACTTTGTTTGGGTTAACGTAGATAGCAGCTAGGTGCCGTATTATCTTATTAACAGATGTAAATTAGATAGGGGAATCGTCCTTAAACTTGGCTTAAAGGTGCCGTTAGGCATCCCCTATGGTTCGACTAAAGAGGTAGAGCATTTTAGCTTCTTTAGAAAGGAAATGGTTGTAGTTAACGTGGAGCTTTCCTTATACTTAAATCCTCCAATTCTTAAAGGTAGGGTCTATTCCATCAGACAGTAGTTGGGGGTTAGGGAGCTTAACGGACTTTAATTATTTCGTTATCGTGTCTATACTCCCTAGTGTGTTATATTCGGTTAAGTAAATAGGACAACTAGGACTTCTGGAAGGGGGGGCTAAGCTTTATAGGGCCGCGAGGCTGTCTAGGATCTCTTATAGGGTCTCCTATATACTTTAAGCTTAGAGATGGTCGGCTTCCTAATTGGCCGTCAGGGCACGAATCTGTTTGTATATGTCTATACTATTATTATTATCCTTAATTTCGGATCCTAATTAAATCTTATGTTCTTCTTAGGTTGGGGTAGCTCTTTTAGATAAGCTCGCTTTAGGTGCTATTATTGGCTTCTTAGGGTTTATCAAAATTGTACAATTCGGTTTTAATTCTAGGGGTATAGGTCCAATCCTATCTAGTTTATAGGGTGGGATATTATTAAGGCCTTCCTAGGCAATATAGAGTTGTTTTAGTATCTGAGTATAGCGCGTTAACGCGTTATTGCAGATGAAGTTTCTCGTGGGGTGGGATATTATTAAGGCCTTCCCAGGCAGTGTATGGAGAGCTTAGTATAATGTAATGGCTTGTATAAATGCCTCTAAACTAAAGCTTGTAGATTGCTATCTAATGAAAATACTAAGCTAAGGAGAAGAAAAGAAGGGGGTCGCCAGGACCATAGTAAACATATATAAAAAGGGCAGCCGCTAAGGCGCTAGCGGTAAGCGAGCCAATCGTAGGTTGGCAGAATATAGCAGCAGCATGGCAGAATTTAGCAGGTGACGCGCTCTAGCACCGTCACACTTATAGTAGTTGAGTAGATTTTTTATATAGTCTACATACTAGTCGGCAAGTAGCATCTTAAGGTATTTTCTATATAGTAGTTTCTTTTTAATAGGTTCTGGTAGCTCTATACTAGATTAGGGGTAATAACCCTTATTTATAAAGAATAGGGTAAGTCCTATAGTAGTTAAAACGTAGTTATTTACTATAAATTTACCTAGTAGAAGGTAGTCTACCTAGTTATCCTAACTATAGGCGACTACCTATTATAGGTACACTTTTATACTAGTATTAGCGTTTTCTAGTTATCTAGCAGTTTTATAGTAGAAGGATATAGATATCTTAATAGAGATGCTAAGGCGTTAGCAGATTCGTCTCTATATATTAGAGTTAAACTATATACCTTAGTTAGACGTAATTAAGTTAGGTAACCTATATAATTAGTAAACTTTATAGAGGAGGGCGTTAGTAACATTGCTAATAGCTACACCTTTAGTTAGGATGTAGTAGCGCTTTTTTATAAGTTGGTATATTATTATAAGGATGTTCTTATAGGTGCAGCCATATTATTTATAGGGTAGTAGGTTAATAATAAAATTAATGGCGATATCTGCCTATTGTTATATAGGTACTAATAGAGGGTATAGTAGTCCTTAGTACTTTATATTAAAGGCCTTAGCGCAATTATAACTGTAGCAGGCGCCTATAAAGTGTTTAACTAAGTCTATTATTTTAGGCTAAAAGTAGTATCGGCTAAGAAGCTTATAGGTTCCTTTTCTACCTAAGTAGCCGCTTAATTAGAGGTTATAGGCTATTTAGATTAGTTGCTGTTATAGATTTTCTAAGTTAGGGATAAATAGGCGGCCTTTATAATAGAGCCTGTTCTCTTTTACTTCTAAGGCTACTATATTAATCTAGCCTAAGCTTTAGAGGTTAGTAGGCAATATATAGGCGCTAGCAATCTTTACGGTAATAAGCTAGTGCAGTAATGGGTTAATAGAGATGTTATATGCCGTAGTAATAAGCTTATTAATTTTAAAAGGTAACTCTAGTTCTATAGTATAAAGCTAAGGTATGGTTAGCTCTATTATAGGTAGCATACCTAGGGCCAAATTTTGTGCTTTTAGGATTGTCTGTTGTTAGAACTAATTATAGAGGTTATTTTTAGACTAAGGAAGGCCTTATAAGCGGCATATTAGGCTATTAGGCTTAGTACCTTATACTCCTAGCCTATATATAATTTTAAAGTTAAAACTAGAGAGGAACTTGTTCTAGTATGCTTGGCGTTAGTTTAGCTATTTTATAGTTATAAAGTACTTAAGGTTGCAATGGTCCGTAAGGACTTTAGTTGGCTAGTTAAGTTCTACTAAGGAAAGTTTTAGTTATAATTCCTTAAACGCTTATATAATTGTAAGGAGTTCCTTATTATAGATCTTATAGTTATATTCTTATAATATAAGCTTAGACAAGTAGAATACATTTAGGTAAAGGAGGCCGTTATCACCTATTTAGAAGAGGATACCTACGTTAATATAGTCTAAGAAGTCAATTTTAAGATAAAGTTATTGTCCCAGTATAAAATGAGCTAGGATAGGTGCTTTAGTAAAAATATCTTTAAGGTCTTAGAACGCCTTCTTATATTTAAGCGTCTAGATAAAACGTAAATATGTTTTTCTTCCTTTTGCGGAAAGGCCTTTTATTTGCATTATTGCTATAAGTGGTGCTATAACACCTAAGAAGTTATATATAAATTTTTAATAAAAGGTAGTAAAACTAAGGAAGGCTTATACGTCCTTAATACAGTTAGGTATTTGCTATTTAGTAATTATATATACCTTCTTAGGGTCTATACGGACACCCTTAATAGTAATAATTAGTTTAAGGTATTTTACTTCTATAACTAGGAATTCGCACTTTTTTAAATTAATATAAAGTCCTACATCCCTAAGGCGCCATAAAACCTTTTAAACGTGCTTAATATGCTTAGAAGGGTTGTCGCTATAAATAAGTATATTGTTTAGGTACGCAGAGCAGAAGTTATTAAGATAGTCCTATAAGGTATTATTAATATAGCTTTAGAAGCTGCTTAGGCTATTATATACGCCAAAGGGCATAATAGTATATTTAAATTGGCCAAAGCGCGATATAAATGCGGTTTTCTATTTATTACCTTCCTATATTTAGAGGCGGTTAAAGATGGCAATAATATTAAGCTTGGTATAGATTTTGGCTTAGCTAAGCCATTTAAAAGTCTTATGTATAAGCGGTATAAGGTATTAATTCTTAATTATAATAGCGTTAAGTCCTCTATAGTTAACGCAGAATTAAATACCTCCTCCTAGCTTCTTAGTAAGGAGGATAGGTATAGCTACTAGGGACATACTAGGATAAATAAACCCTTTATTAAGGTGCTCGTTAATATACTTTTTAACAACTAGAAGTTTATCTTTTAATATTAGATAGAGTCTTTTATAGGGTAGCGTCTTTTCTTATTTAATATTAATAACATAGTTATTAGGTTAATATAGGGGGATTATATCTACGCTCTTTTATAAGCATATGTTAATAAAGTTATAGTACCTTTTAGGGAGGAGCTTGCGGAGTTATTTATTAGTAAATCCTTTTTTAAGCTTTATAAACTTCTTAAAGTCTAAAGGTAAAAGTCCATAAAGTTCTATAGGGGCATCGTTTTTTAAAGGGTTAACTATATCTATCCTATTACTATAGAGGACGTAGTTTTATTCTTTATTAAGTTTATATAGTTATAATTAGGGGGCTATAGTAACGGTCTAGCCTTTCCTATATACTATACGGTAGAAGGCCGCGGCACTTATATAGTAGTAGTTAGTTATAGGTAGGGTAATAAGGGGTCCCTTAGGTTAATATCCTAGGAAGTAGATAGAGGCGGCTAAGCTATGCCCTAGGCAAGTCTCTTTATAGTATTTAGAGTTAAAGGTTACTTCTCTCTTTTTCTAGTTAATAGTGGGGTTATATTATTTAAGCTAGTTTATTTTAAGGATAATAGGGTAGTTAGCAAGTAGTATAATATAGGCCTAGAGCTCTTCCTGGTGCCCATTTATATCTAGGTAGAGTTAGGCTATATAGGTAATCTTCTATACGGTATAACTACTATTAGTAAGTTATAGGGCGCGGGCTTTAGTAAGGGGTAGGGTAGGTAGGTTATAAGTACACACAAATTAGGTATTTATAAATTTATTAGTAAGTTATAGGGCGCGGGCTTTAGTAAGGGGTAGTGTAACAGTGCAAGTATGGGAGAATTGAATAAGCGACTTGATTTTGAACGTAGCTCTAGAGTCTCTATATATATACATAAGGAAGATGCAGGGAATAGAGATAGGTGGCAAGAATTACAAGGGTAAGCAGCTGAAATGGTGAGGTATGCAGGGGTAAGCAGCTGAGGTAGTGAGACGGTAGTAAGCAAGTCCGATCTTAGGTCGACAACAGCATGGTACTAGTAGTCGGTTACACACCCCCCCAGATTTGACGGTGTAGTCAAAGCTATAAAAAACAAATAAAGGTAGAAGCTATACCAAAATAAGAAATTTTAGATACAATTTAGAAGTAGTAAAGGGATAGGGTGACATTCAAGAGTCTTTATCAGATAATGTAGTAGCAATTTAATGTCAAATATCCACCAAATTCAATTGCTTTATCCATGCCTCGTGCCTTTGACGGGGTAGGATCTTAGTAAGTCCGTCGGCAGGCATCTTGTCTGTAGGGACCCATTGGACGTCAATCTTTTTGTCTTAGACCTCTTGTCTAAGCCAGTGCTAATAGACGTCGATATGTCGAAGCTTGGTGTTAAGCTTTGGTGTATCCTGTCTTAGGAGTCGTATAGTCTGCGTATTGTCGCATAGCAGGGTAAAATCGCGTTCTAAACTGAGACCGACTGCCTTAAAGAAACGCTGCCACCAGATAATCTCAACAGCAGCCATAGACAGGGAGAGAAGCTCCGCTTCAGTAGTCAAGCAAGTTACTGATCGTTATAGGGTTGCCTTCCAATCGATCAGTCCTCTAAATAGCATAAAAAGGTATCCTTAAGAGCTCCGTCTAGTGTCTTTATGGTCCGCAAATGCTGCGTCAAATGCTCCGTAAAAGGTGACGTCTTCTCCTTTAGGGTTTCTGAAGTAGACATATGCTCCGAGTACTTCGCTAGAGTATTCAATAGCTGTAGATTTTGTTCCAAGGCAATAGGCGATGGCTTAGTTTAATGCATCAAGGTGCTTTTAATTTGGACTAGTAAGAAATTCAGCCAGTTTTAAATACGTCTTGGCAACATCAGGCCTTCTAAAAATGGCGAGGTGCGCAAGGGAACCAACCCGTTGCTAGTAGGCTAGTGTTCTTTAAGGGTTTGTCTACTGGTCGGATGGAATCAGTTCTTCGGCAGGAAGTAATAACTTAGGAAATTTTCCTGGTTGAATATTAAATCGACTGGCTATCTTTTCAATATAGGAATCTTGGCAAAGCTAGAGCTTTCTACTTACCCAATCTCGCTCAATTTGAATTCCTAGGAACCACTATAGGTCTCCTAGTGCACAGATCTTATATCAATGTAGAAGTTTAGCTTCGAATTCTTCTAGTCTTTAAATGTCCTTTTTGGTAAATAGGACGGCAATATCATCTACATAAAAGAAGACAATAAGTCGTCCATTAGTGTAAAGGCAGTTCGTACCTAGGACAGGCTTCAATCCAAATTTGGCCAGTGTATTAGTAAGCTCTTTATACTAAAGTAATAGTGAGACTTTTAATCCGTATAGCGCCATAAGTGGCTTTAAGATATATCCGTTTTAATTAAAGCCTTCTGGGCAGTAATAGTAGACTAGCTTATCTAGTCTTGCATTTGTAAATGCGTTTACAGCGTTATACTGTTAAATCTCCAAATCGAATGCGGCTGCTATAGCCATAAGGGCACGGAATATTCGAGCAGCTAGGGTTACTATATAGGTCTCTTCTTCGGTGATCTGCAGGTCTCCGCGGACATACAGTTAAGCCTTTAGCTTTTGAAGGTAACCGTTGCTGTCAAACTTATATTTAAAGACCCATTTCAGTGGAAGGATCTGCTTATTATATGCTTCTTCTTTTGGTACAGTCTCAAATGTCCCTTAGCGTTTTAGGTCATTGTATTCTTTTTCCATGGCCTTTTAAAAGCCGGTAGTTAAAGGGTGCTTTCTTAGCTCTTTAAGGTTCCTTAGTTTAGGTGGAAGATTGTCTTAATACAGGGAGGATCTAGTTCGGTTAATATCCTTTACTAGTCCTATAGCAAAGCCAGCGTAGTAACCAAATAGGGTAGGTATATTGGCTAGTGCTACTACGTACACTTAACGTCGAATTTGTTTGGAACCTTCTGGTAGAACGAGGTCCGCAGAAGGATCGGCCAAGACCTTATTAGCTCATGGAGCTATATTCGACGGTTCTGACGAACCTAGCTGGGTAGGAATTGCTTCAATTGTATCCAGGATATCGTCTTGAAGTCCTCCCGGTGTGGTATTTGTTTCTAGCAGATCTAGAGATACCGTTCTGCTAGGAGTCGGTAGCTGTTTAGTGTCCTTTATAGGAAGCTCTGCTGAATCGTTTAATGTAGTCATTTAATTTGCATTTAAGGTAGGTCTATATAAGATAGATTTATCCTCAGATTTGTCCTTATAGAGAGGTTCTAGTAGACTGATTGCCTAGATAGTGTCTTCTAATGCTTCCCTAAGTAGGTAATCGATGTTTTGACCCTTAGGGTTATAGAACGAGGTCTCGTTAAATATAACGTCTCTGGTTTAAATAACTTTATAAAGGCTTGGAATCCAGATTCGGTAAATATTGGTTGAATTATAGCCAACTAGATGTCTAATTAATGCATAAGGAGCTAGCTTGTCTCCCTTTCTAACTTGTTTATTTAGTGTATAGGTCTTACAACCGTATTCGTGCATATGGGTAAGTATTGGCGGCTTGCCGTAGGCAACCTTATACGGAGTTTTCCACCCTAGTTGCTTATTTAGTGTTTGATTAAGTGTATAGCCAGCAGTAAGGAAAGCCTCTGGTCCTAGAGATGGGGGTAAGGATGCTTCTAGCTATATAGACCTTAATCGTTCTATAAGGGTTCTTCCAGATCATTCTGCTCCACCATTCTATTCTTTGGTATATGGTGCTTGGCATTTAAAGGTAATGCCTTTATCTGCACACCACGTGTCTAGGGTATCTTCCGTTTATCTAAATACTTGTTCGTCATTACTCCAGAAGAAGACAACATCTTAATAGAATTATGTCTTAATTAAGCGGTAAGTCTTATAAATGGTAGGTAGGACAGTAGCTTTGTCCCTATTCTTAGAGGTAAACATAAAGTTAAATTTAGAATACGTATAATAGAAATGCATAATATATCTATCGCCGTTGTACCCTAGTACTCCAAGGTAGATAATATCAAATGCTAGCCGTTTAAATAGTTAAGTGGCTAGAAATTCGTGTTCTTGTCTTCAAGAGATCTGCTGCGTGTGCTTTACTAATAAGCAAACTTCACATTCGATTTTAAGTGGTGCTCGTTCATTGGTTTCAAATTCGGTCAGCTCTACGCCAATAACGTGCTTAGGAAGCTACGCAATAGCATCAGGTCCTGCATAGCCGAGTATTTTATGCCATCTTATAGCTATGGCTCCGATTGGTTTACGGGCCATGCGGCTAGGCTAGTACCTCTTAAAGGTTAAGAATGTTAATTAAGTTAAATCTAGGGTACTCATAGGCTCTCTATACATTAGTGCCCAGTGGCCCCCTAGTCGTTTCGCATAGCAGACTATTTCGCCAGTTACTAGACAGTAGAGCAAATTTCGCCCTAAGTCGAAATAGATGTCGTTCTCAGTGGCTCTTAATAGCGCTACAATATTTATAAACATAGTAGGCACTAGCGCTACATAGGATAGCTTCATTTTTAGCTTTCCAGTAGATATATCAACAGTAATAGTTACTATTCCATAAGCTTGTATTTTTTTGAAATTTCCGCTAGCAATTATATAGTCGTCTTCTGCTGCTAGGTAGGAGAAGGTAAAGTCTTCTTTATTATTGCAGACGTGGGTATCTGCGCCAGGGTCAAGTATCCAGGTGTTCTGGAGTTCAAAAGGAACTTAACCAGTACTAAACACGGCAGCATAGCTAGTCGGTTTAGTAGAAGGTAGGGTTTTAAAATTAAAATCAATTATAGATTCTATGCTCTAATTATTTTCCTTTGCTTCCTGTTCTCTTTTTTAAATTTGGTTAACAATACGTTTAATCCAAGGTATAGATAAGATAGCTTTATCTACTTTCTTCTAAACATCTGCCCTTGGTCTCCATCCTTAAGGGCGCTTATGCTCGGCAATATAGTAGCATTCATTAAACCAATATACAAGGCCGCATATGCATTCCTTGTTCCATCTTAAATTTAAATTTAAATTGCTGTTAGAGTCTAAATTAGAATTAGAATTTGCGTTACCTTAAAGAGTTGCAAATACGGAGTTATTGGCAGCTAAGGTAGACAATGCTTACTACATACGGTAGTGCTCCTTAAATTCCTCAATAAGGTCAATAATGGATAGGGCCTCTTTATCCTTCCGTTCTTTTTAAATAAGATCTACTTCTAGTACTCCTGCAAAGCTAGAAGAGATAGGTTTGATTGCTTATACAAAGTTATAGTGTGGCCTAAAGCCTTATACGTCTGGAAGCTTCAATTCCTCTGCCAGCTTATAGACGCTCCTCCAGTTGTTTAACCATTTTTCAATACTCTGCTTTTTGTTATAGGCTTTAAGAGCCATGTATTAATTTAGGACGTCGCGCTTTTAACCTAAGGAGGTAGGGGCGAGTACAGTCTTCAATTCTTAAAGGCGTTCGTATACCGTTCCGAGGTCTTTAATGAGAGAGAGGTAGGCTACTGACGTTGTGCGGACAATATAATTGCTGATATCGTTTATAGCTTGCTTTTGCTTCTAGTGCACGCGGAGGTCGTCCTTGTACTCAGCGTAGAGTTAATTGTACGCAATAAGTTGGTTTAGATCTAGCTTGGCTATCAATATAGCAGTAGGAAGCATATCTCTTGGAGTAGGTCAACTGGGTGACTACAGCTTTAGAAGCTCATCTTTCTTCTTTAATAGGTCTATGTACTGCCATACATTGTTTGTTTTAGCAGTGTCTTAAATAATAAAGAACCATTGCATCTAATCAGATAGCTTTTCAAGGATAAGGTTGAATTTTAAATGAGGTCCGTCAGTATTAGTTATCATTTTTAGAATTTAACAGGTTAAGCAGGGTCCTAGGTTAGCGTCTTGGCAAAACCTTATTTTGACGTTCCGAGCTTTTGATTTAATTCGTCGGTTCGTTTGTCTATTAGGTACGTTTGTCGGCCAGGTGCAATCATCCGTTCGTTTGGTAGGTGAAGAAGCTTAAGACACTTGCAAAGGTGGTAGAAGTAGTAACTTCGTAAATAAGGTAGTAGATTGATTGGTTTAGCAGGTAGTGCAATCCGGACTCATAACTGTAACAGTGCAAGTGTGGGAGAATTGAATGAGCAACTTGATTTTGAACGTAGCTCTAGAGTCTCTATATATATACATAAGGAAGATGCAGGGAATAGAGATGGGTGGCAAGAATTACAAGGGTAAGCAGCTGAAATGGTGAGGTATGCAGGGGTAAGCAG
>Ga0307507_10005723_pt1 | contig 20060 bp, 23 predicted proteins | sample 7_EM_MG_FD_207223 | JGI IMG/M metagenome (GOLD analysis project Ga0307507, IMG submission 207223) | Populus trichocarpa ectomycorrhiza microbial communities from riparian zone in the Pacific Northwest, United States - 7_EM | ecosystem: Host-associated > Plants > Roots > Unclassified | place...
ACGGAGTAACCCATGAGGTCAAGATATTTCCTCCATCCCCTGGTTATCCTTTCTTGCGTCCAACGAAGAGAAACTACATATGAGTGTTTAATCTTGTGGTAGTATATAATCAAGGGGAAGGAGACTTATGTTGCCCCTCCCCACTTATTATGACATTTGACAGGTGGGGCTCGTGAGAATTGTCAGGGGAAGATTGTGGTTCATCAGACGTCCTGAATCTTGATTTGGACGAGCGCACCACGTGATCGCGTTTATCTGCTTCAGAGATTGTGTTCTCTGGCTTTTCGGAATAGAAAAAACATACATGATAGAGGGAGTACATTCTGCTTCGCATTCGGGGTCGCAGGGACTGCTGTACCAGCTATATGAAGTGAATTTGAGCCAGTCAGACAGAGTGTGTCCGATCAATACACGTCGCCCGAAGGAGCAACTTGATATGTTTTTCCAGAATTTCGCCGAATTGCGCATAGCTGTCTTCCCTCTCTCCTTGCGATATTCTGAACGTCTTGTCCTCATCCCAAGTGCTACAAACCATCCATTCCTTCCGTGAAATAAATTAGAACGCCCATTCTCCTAACCTTCCTCAAACCCCGATTTTCGTGGTCGCATGCCTTCTGACAGAATGCTCAAGTCCCAAAACTCTGACCAGTCGCTGGAGAACAAAAAGTCGCGCACGGGCGTTTACAAGTCCACCCGTCGTTTGCATCCCATCAAGGACAGTTCAATAACCGCGTCTGGTTTTCACGACTCAAATAGCCCCATCATCAACATATCTGGTAGAAATATTTCCTCTGCTAGCGCCCCACCCTCGTCGTATCCCCAGGAGAATGACGACGCGTTAGCCGACGAACTCGACTATATCACGGTCAACACCACTGATGCCAACAACGCCGTGACCTCGGTTCGCACAGACAAGGCATCCAGAATTCTTGGTATCAAGCATCGCAGGAGTATGGAGCCAGTTCCTGCTTCTGCTCGAAACTCCATGGTTTCAACACGTTCGCTACGCGACACAGCCGTTGTGTCGCACGTACCCACCTTACCTCTAACCTCACTTTATGTCGTGTCAGGGTTACCCAAGTCACCACACACCTGGACGCTTGCTGACCCTGACTCCGTCCTTGGTTTGCATCATAGCGAGAGCGCTGTCAACCGTTGGTGGAGGCCAGAAGTCCTTGGAAGCACGGTTAGCCCTGGTGCTGGCGGTGGCAAGAAGAAGAAGGGTAGAAAGGGTGAAGAAGTCATGAAAGGTGCTGGTGCATTGACCAAGCAAGAAGTGGGCAAAATGTTGTCGAAAGCTCTTAAAGTAATCACTTTTTACACATTTATTCAACGATTTAACCACATTTGCAGCTCTCTTTCACTCGAGAGGTCGAGATTATTGCATCTACATTGCAGCCAGCTTCAACCATTCACACATTCACTTTTACGTTACCCGCACCTAATACACCCCTCGCGCCTACACCTTCAGGTGACCTCCTCCGCGCGTCTGTTCTTACTTCAGGTGAAAACCGCACGTCGGCAGCTACCTTTGCCTATCCCTATAGCGATGACCCCTTTGCGCGACGTTCCACTGCTTACCTAGGCACCTTGGCGCACAGCAGTCACTCTGCCCCGACGGGTGTTTCTGCCTCGAATTCAGGCGAAATGAACCAATCTACAAGTAACACTATCTCATACCACGGTGTATGCCTGACTGTATGGTCTCACGCAGATGCAGAGCGGAGTACCGCAATTAGGCGCACTCTGGAAGCGGGAAGGTCGAGAAAAGAATCTGCGCAATCGGCAATGACCGCCCGCTTGAAAAATCTACGTGCAGACGTGTCAGGTTCTGCAAGTGACTCCCAGGACCCCACCGTGCAGGCCAGGAGGCATGCTAAGAGAAGTTCTCGTGGCCCGTGGGGGGATGTCGAAACCGATGGTGAAACTGATGCTGACGGTGCTGTTAGTGAGAGCGACTTTGAGATCGCTAGTACGGTTGGACATACCCCCGGCGAAAGTACCCTTTTCCTACCTGGTGATACCGTTTTCTGGCTTCCATATGCGCTAAGTATGCTCCTATTAGCTCTTTCCATGCTGGGGTTTTAATTATTGTTTATAGCCCTTGTTTCTCGTCATCCCGTGTATGACTTGATGAGAGACTACTTGACTCTCTCATGGGCACGTTTCTCCAAAGACGTACAGTCTCATACCCTTCAAATATCCAAGATTCTCGCTCATCCGGCCCCTCGTCCGGGTGAGGTCATTAGACTCGACGCGAGCCCCAAGACCGATGGATCGGACTCGAACCTGGAAGTCATAGCTCGATTCCCAGGAGGCCTAGATTTTGGACGTGGTCTAGTTGACATCAATTTCACTATGTGGCCACTTTTCAAGTGCTTGAATATAGACAACATCCTCACCATCTGCGAGGTAATAGGAATTTGCTTCAACCTTCTTCGTTCAGCCTTTTAAAGCCTCCACAGGTCGCGCTTGCACCAACTGGAAAAATTCTCTTTTTTTCACGATACCCTGCTATGCTTGGGGTGAGTGTCCTCTCATTCTTATACACGGCTTCTCATAGTCCGTCTTACAGATTGCAGTCTCAACCGTTAAGTACCTTGTCGAACTACGTGGTTGGAATGGGATTGCTCTACCAGCAGTCCATTCAAGGGATGCGAAAATATACATCGATGATCCTGGTCCGTGGATCATGGGACTTGCAACAGAAGCACGGTACAGCATTAGACCTGCATCCGACGTTTGCATCTGCGATTTGTAAGTACTAAAAATTCTCGAATACTATTTAATTCTTACTTCTTTTCTTAGGGACATCAATTATGTGTATGTCGGTTGAAATTTTTCTGATGAATTTGTCTGACTTTTTTGGGGGGTAGGAACTGCCTGTCACCACCTCTGAATGTTATATCGACTAAACAACGCGAGAAATATCGTCAAAAGCTTCTCAGTGCTTTTGAGGGTCACTATCACCCTGATTACTCTGTGCCTAGGTATACAATCTGACCTGATACTGCTATTTTATTCATGTCCTTTCACAGTGAATTTAAAGAAGCATTTCCAGCAGGCAGGTTCCGCCCCGTTTGTAAGATCCAAGCGAAACGCGGAGCCTCGTCCGCAGCTGTTGCCGATCAGATCAAACCTCCAGAATGGTGGCATTCAACACGTATTATCCAGGCATTTGATGCTGTTCTTGCAGATAGGGTAAGCTGTCGGTTTTTCTTTCCCTTCTTTTCTTCACTTCCTTTCCTCGCAGTACAAGAAACCATCATTGCTCAAGAGGCTCAGCATGTTCAGGACCTTAAAACGCCCCCCTCATTTGACTGCTGCAGAGCAACTTGTTCAGCATTCAATTCGCAAGCGTGCTACAGCCTTTGTTGATGCTCGAGATGACCTCGAAACCAAGATCGGCCGTCTTTCTCGTCGTTTGAATTTCCTCATGACCGAATCTGACTTGTGGAGAGAAAAGTTCGTTACTTTCGAACAATATGCTGAAAAGCTTAGTGTAGAAGCGCAACAACTTCGTGCAAAGATCAACAAGGAGCAACGGGAATCAAAACGCTTATCTGGCCTGGTTACATTGACTGCCGCAGAAAAGACCAAACTTCAAAATCGTCAGTTCAATTTTGATGACAGAGGTCCTCTTTGCTGAATTTATCTAATGTAGAGTTGCGTGATACCGAGCAAGTCCACAAGGAAGCCGTGCTCGAGCTGGACAGGATGCGGGACACGATGGAGAAGATGGAAGACGAGCGTGCTGAAATGGTGGCCGAGGTAGAAGCCCAAATCGAGCGTGCTCTCGCTTCAATGGCCGTTGGCATGGACGATTCCGACTACGGCAGCTCCAGACCGCATAGCCGAATGTCTAACATTTCCAACACCAGCTCCCTTTCTAGGCGGGCAAGCGATTCTTCAAAGTCAAGGCATTTACGTTCCTTTGCGACTGATTCCACCTTGACTGAATCCTTCGAGGGAGCCATTGAGGAAGTTCCTGAAGCAGATGATACTGTAACACAACCCACTCCTCGCGAAAACGGCACAATCGCTGAGGTCGAAGAGCCAGACTCGGAAGGCTCGGCAAATAAGAAGAAACGGTTTTCGGCCTCTGAAATGGAGGTTGCTCAGGATGGTATGACCGCAGTCGACGAGGGTATCAGTCAGAAGAGTGACAGGATAGCCCAGAAGGTCTTGGAAATCCAACAGAAGGTTGGTGGAATGGTGTATAAATTTGCTTTCTGTTGACATTTTCAATTATGCAGCTCGAGTATGCACTGACTGCTGAACGCCGTGGTCCAACTGAACGCCGCATCGCAAAGTTGAAAACCCAGTCCGCACCGGAATCAACGGAGGAAGAGTTATCTGAAGTTGGTTCGACTCGTTCTCGGCCTCGGAGCCGGCGGACACTTGTTAAACCTGTACCAAAGTCTAGGACTAGGAGCAGCACGGCGTCTTCCACCCAAACGAGCATTCCATCTCGACCTGAAGAGGTCAAAATGCCGGAGAGGAAGAAATCTGTCCCCGACCGTTTACGGTCCACTGTCGCGACACCAGCCGAAGCAGAGACGAAGACCCCAACCAGAAGTTCCTTCTTGGATGTGACTAACGATGATCACAGCACACCCGAGCCCTCTTCCCCTCCTCCGAAAGCTAAAGATACTTCAGGCAAGGCTTCAGAAAAAACGGGGTTCTCAGCCCTCGGGACCTCAGATTCTGATACTGATTTTCAAAGCGCCTACTCCGTAAGTCCTCGGGAAAGCTACGCCAGTTTCGAAAAACCAACTCCTGAAAGCGATGATGATGCTTCCCTGCTTCTTCAATCTGTTCCCGAAAACCACGAAGACCGCTTTTCAGCTGTTCCAAAAACACGCAGGGAGCGTGTTTCTAGCACTGCGACCGCCATTTTGAAGAGGGAGAAGTCGGAACCTCGCGCGACAAATACAATCCAATCGCGTAACCGAATTCCCAGCAAGCCGACATGATTCCTCGTATCTTTTTTTTTAATTTGGTTCGTTGAGTAATTAGAGCCATCGCTATTCTACATAACATTAACACGCTCGTTTGCCCATAATGCTACAAACTCTTTCACTTTCAATTGTCCATTCTACGCCTTGCATTAAAGCATTTTACGACTGAAGCGACCTGATTGAAGAACCATGATTGAGATGCCTTGTCCGGAATAAAAGCGAATCTGTCCTGTTCTTTCCCTGCCTTGTGAGCGAATCTGATTCCAGTGTCTTCGACTGTGATGCCTTGGATCTGGGTGAATGGAAGCTCCCACTCAAGCGTAAGTTTTTTCGACCAGAACGATAGCACCCGTGACGCAGTCAACAATACGACATTGTCAGCTCCAGGACAATCTAGAACGTCATTCATTAAATTATGATGGAACTCAGCCTGAAAGCTCTCACTAATATGTGCAACATAATGCTCATTCCGGTATGTGCCGTTATTCAGATCTTTCATCCAGGACTGTCCAAGGGCTTCTCGAGAAGAATAGGACTAAACAGAAAGTCGGTGGAAAAGTGGTTCCAAGAAAAAAATTACGTACCCGAAGGACTCCATCGTAAGGAATAAGTCGAGGCTGGTAGATCAACGACTCAGAATTACAATCAATGATGCGGAACCAAAACTTGCCAGTCGTGTACGGTCTCGCTCCGGATTATCGAAAACAGTCGTTGTATTGCGAATTCCTACATCGTTCTATCAGAGATAAGAATTCCAGAGAACTTCGAAGAGACGAACCCTCCGAAACATTGGATGCCAAGTCAAATACGCCTACCACAGGTTTGGTCACCACCCTACAAATTGTATCTCAACTGGTATCACTCCATGAGTAGATCGATGACAAACCCAACGAGGCCCTTGCCTACTCCCTTGAAAAACCCGAGTGCCCCTTCAGACTCAGCTCCTTCAATTGGCTTTAACTTTGCAAAGATGAGCATGAGGAGAATGATAAGAGATGTCTTTCTCACAAAGACTCCTTCCATGGCGCTAGTGACACTACTTGCCAAGGCCTCACCACCAGCAGCAACACCGTATCTATAAAGAATTTGGTTACTAGTGTATTAAAAGAATTGAAGAAACACCAACATTGCATGACGTGGCTTGTTGCGTCGCAGTGTCATGCGTCTCCGAGCCTGGAACTCAGAATCGAAGGTTGCAGCCGATAAACCTGTGTGCCATGCCCATCAGTTTCCCCGCTTGCCCGTGAAAGAACACGACTACCTTTCCCAACACTGCTTGTAAATTTGGTAACGCTGTCGCTCACGCCGAAGACAGTTTTTTTAACAAAACTTGCTGCCCCCTACAAAGATGAGAAAACTATGTTCATGCAGTTATATTCATACCTTCGCAATGCCCACACCCAGCTCTTTGTTTCCGTGCATGACAACTCCTTGAAAAGGTTCATAAAAAATGTCCGCTACACCAGAGCTGACATTTGTGAATAATCCAACGGGGTTGCCAATGAAATCCGCAGATCCCAGAATCCGATAAAGCTGTCGCAAAATGTCTTGCCTATAACGGTACGCTATGCGGGATTGCAATTCCGGCAATGTAAGTCGCATGTCTTTAATTGCGAGTGCATTTAGCTCAAGAGGTGCATCATTTATGTTACCGACAGCCATTGTCAGTGCATTAACAACCACGGCCAAGGGGTTGCGGATGCTCAATCTTTAGAGGGTACCGGTGAGATCTATTACGTTTAAAGCAGAGAGACACGAACTTTTCTTCCGAATTGATTCGTTCTGTACGCATGAAAGACAACAATAATTTTATAGGTTGGAGTTCAATGAGTTCAAAATATAAGTGTTGGCCAGCGTCGCTGGGTCTCGGCTCTGGGATATCATCAGGATGTTGAATAAGGACGCTGCTGAGAGTGAGAAAAGTTTTTAAAATATGGTATAGTACTTACTCTGCAGTTCCATCTTCCCAAGAAATACCCTTGATCTTTGTTAAATCATATATAGCGAACAAGAGGTCTTCATCGGCCTCAATCGTTAGAGCTTGTAGTAGAATGGAACAATATTTGATAAACAGAACCCCATGCTCTATGTGAAATCAGATCAAGAATAAGGATGATGGGAGGTGATCCAACCTTGATCTTTGAGCCAGATGATGGATCCCTGCACCGTAGGGAGGGCGCCCACAGCTGAGGCTTCTTTGGCGATCGGAGTGGGCTGTAGAATGACTGGGTAAAGGGCTTCATGGAGTTGGTTGTCTATCTGGAGGTTACCGCAGGAAAGGTTGACTGATTGGGCGATCAAACTGTTTGTATATTCGAATTTGATTGAATCCATGAGAAGGTATATCACTTCGACCATCTTCTTGTTGACCAACGAAACGCCGACACCAGCCAAGTCGACGACGACAATATAGTTCGGACTAACTTCCTCAGGGACTGCCTCAAACGCCTCGACTGTGCTAGAGATGGTGTCTTGTCTCGAGATTGTCATCGAGTTAGCGCGATTTCGGGGCTTATACAAACTTCGCTGAGAATTGTAGTTTGTTATGCGTAAGATCTGCGTTTGTCCATCGGCCCTGACATCTAATGAAACTGCTTTGGATTTCTGTTGAGTCTGCTGCACAATCAATGCATGGTCGGATAATGGGAAAGGAAAGGATGTACCGTAAACTTGAAAGGCATCAGATCTCCGATCTCCATGATGTCGACTACACGTCGAGATGAACCAATGACAAGCAGAATCTTCTTGTCTCTTGCTGCAGGAAAGTCCCAAGCATATGGCATTGTACTGTGTGGCTCGAGCATATACACACGAGGCCTATCCTGAGAAGTGTAATCTCGTTTATCATCCTATTATGTCTTATTAAAACCTAGGAAAGAAGAAAGTGCTGTGCATATACCTGTTGACAGAAAGAAACAGAGTAATCACTGGAGTTTTCAATTACAAACGGCCACCCGTCCGTGGCGAAGCCGTATTTTATGAAGATGGTCGACCCATCAAGCCGAATATCCGCCTTCACTAACTCCGGGTCCTTCTTGGTGTCTGAATGGTGTAGCAGAAAATGCACTGAACCTATATCCTCAATGTTGATGGGTGGTGACCTGAAAACAGTGACAGGAGTACACAAATTGAGAGGGACACTGCCCCTACCATTGAGAATTTAAACCGGGATACGCTATCGTGAGTAACTTTTCCTCCTTTGAACGAAGGATCAATGCTGCTGCTTGTTCCCTGGGTTTGATCAATGATGGCTCTGGCGGGCTAATGCCATGCTCTCGGAAAGTAATTGTTTCCGGTAGTTGGTTGATGACCAAAAACCTTGGGGCGAGGGTAATTATCTTGGACAGCTTGTATTTGCCTAACCCTTCTGTCCACGATAATCCAGCATGAAAGATGTCTACTTTTTGTCTGTATGAAGAAACAGCGAGTTCAGTTTCCGCTGCGGGCGCTTCCAAAGAGATCGGCTGCAGAAGTCACGTCAGGACACAATTCCGACTCCAAAGAAGTCGCTACCTTTGACCACACAGAATCATTGATCTTGAAAGTAAATTCATGGCCCTGCTTCTGTGAATGTGATAGTACTAGGGAATTGTCAAAAAATGGGCTACAACGAAAAATTGTGGACTTACAAAATGGCGTCGGGGAAGAGAGAATGACTACAACAGTGGTTAAATCTCGAACATCGCAGGCCAGAATCATCCTCACCTCCATTAGTCTCTCCAGCTACATCTTGCGAACTTGTTCGAGTCGATCTAACAGACTTGATCGAGAAAGGTAGTCCTGTCTTGTTGACTAGAACATATGGAGAGTAAATCTGCACTTTAAAAGCTCCTCCAGACTCGGGATGGCGTCTACAAAATATAGATTGATAATAAGAATACTAGAGGAATGTGATCGTACATGTAGTTGAGCTTGAGGTCGAGCTTCCTGTCTAATCGGTCACGAAGGGCGAGGCTGTTCTCTACGTCGAAATCGGAATGTCCATCCGTGTTGATTATAGCAAAGTCACTGCTTTTGAAAACTTCAAGGGATACGATAAGCTGATGCAAGTGTGGGGAGAGATCAACCAACCGGTATCTTGAACCGTTACGTTGAGGAGGATGAAATGACTAAGCTCAACTGAGTGAACAGGCATTACACCTCCTTTCCTCAGGTAACTTCGCCAGTTTTGATCGGTGTTTTTGTCGTAGATCCTATACTCGACATTGTATGGCAAAAGGTTCTCAAGCTCCAAAGGTGCTCGAAGTTTTAGACATGTTATCGGATATTTTCTGTCACTGCGTGAACAAAGTGAATAGAATGTAATGCTGGAACGAACCTTAATGAAGTTTCACCCCTATCCGTTTGAACCCAAGCTTGAAGTCTGAAGGCAACCTCCTTCGGATCAGCGTGTACACACTTCAGGGTGAAACTCTTTCTAGATATCAGGTCTTCCCATCGTAGAGGAGAGCTCCACCTATAACCAAAGCCCTCTGGAGAAAATTTGCCCTCAACATTCAAACTGGATGTAGATTCAATTTTAACTCACGGTCTGGCTGAACCCTGACTCTGCTGGTAGTAACACTTTCAATGGGGATAGCAAAATAATCCCCGGGTACAATCCTTTGCACAGATTGGATAGGATGACCTTGATCATCCAGCAGCATCACCTCCAGGGGATATAGCGTTAAGTTTTCGATTTTGTATGTCGATCGGACTGTAATAACTTTCGCGTTATCGGTTACAGTTACTTCGCATAGCAGACGATTCGAATATTTGTCTGTTTGAGGCCGCAGTGTATAAATAAATTCCCCTTCACGGTCAACTGGAATTGCACGCAATTGTTCCCATGGCTTTTCGATAAATTGTATGCCAATGTTATGCTGAGTTGAGGAGATGTGCTATATGGTAGACACAATTTCAGAAGATCGTCAATAGTGGTAGGGGAAAAACCAACTTCGCGCATTGTCTTCCAGTCATCAAAACGCCAGTCGATAATCTGATCATTCAGGATTTTTACAGGGTCAACGCTGTGACTTGCGGTATTATCTGACTCCGACCAGACGAGGATGGGGGACCCTGTTTGATTTCGTATGCGGTATGGGGCATACGCCCCACGTGCTGCGTGAAGAACGGCATCACTACCTTCCTGGAACCAAGTATTGAGCGTAGTCAGAGCAAGCTCTACAAAGGTGCTGCTGATGTTGAGATCGAGGCGTTCTCTTGCGGAGAGCGACAAATGGAGTCCACCAGTTGAACTCGCCCTCGATATCTTGTGCTAAGTCAGCATTATCGTTCAAAATACAAACAGGTAGGTGACGTACGCCGATAGTGAGTGTCCACGGGTCAATCACTGCAAAGGAACACATTGAGACTAATTGTTTAACCATAAAAGTCAGGAACATACAGGGTTCCCAATGCGAATTACTTAAGTTCCAATAAGTAATAGAGGTAGACATGGTTGTCGTTGCATGAAGCTTTTTAAAACCTGTAAGCTGGGCTTGAGGAAAGAGCAGAGACACCTTACCTCTCCAGACCAATCTTTCGCCCCCACGATGAAAGGCTTGATCTTAAGGTGCATTACGGGCTGTTCATGGAGATCACCAATGAGAATCAATCGAAGGCCATCAAATGACCCTTTCAACTTTAGAATGTAAGTGCAAATTTTTCAAAGAGCATGAGAAAAATTCACTTGTTCTTTGGTCATGAGAACTCTCGCGTTTCCTATGTATTGGGTCTCTAATATGCCAGACGAAGTTCCTTTTGAGGTGGCAACATCAATTTTTCTGATTATCGCTCTGTCGGAATTGGGGTTTATCTCGCTTTCTTGTACCGTTCGAGTCCGTTGAGAGTCCGCATATCGTTCGAGTGCCTTATTGGCAATTGACATAATGAGATTGATATCCCGATATGAGGCGCGCAACACGATCGGTTTCACCATGATCTCTATGTTCGTCATCTGCTGGAATGAGGTTGCCCGGCTGTCAAAGGTCAACGTCAAATCGGTATCATCAAGAAACCGAACGCTTTCAGATGCGTCACCCATTGTCATGAGAGACATCCCGAGATGGCTTATTGTCAGAGCTAGAATTCCCTAAAATGCGCCATTCAGGAGTTGTAGAGTAAAAGATAGTCAATATGCGTACTTGTTGCGATAGCGATATCCGATTAACATATAAACAAATAGCTCGCGACTCAGCATCGGAATCGTTTTCTAGGATGCTGATCGACACATCATGAAGGTCAAACCTGATATCTAGTGACCTATCTCCTTGCTCGGCAGGCTCTGGCGATCTTGGGGAGGTTTGGCTTGAAGATGACGTTGCTCCAGATCGCCCTTGCCCAGTGGTGACAAAGGGACTTGAGATGAATTCAAGCAATGAGATAATTGGATCAACAGCAAGGATTATCTTCGGGGAGTCAACCGTTAGAACAGCAAGAGATGTCAAAGTGGGACCGTTCGCCATAGTGTAAAGAAGCATGAATTGATTGCGATCATGCTGAGCAGCGGGAATAATTTCACGAAATGCGTTGGCACCTGGTCTTGTATTGCTCATGGTGAATGATTTCAATACGACTTGGGCTTCACCCGAACCGTCGGAAAGGGTCTTGTAACGGAGGGTGCTATTGCTCAATGCGAACCTAGCAATGCCGTGCTCCTTCAGTTGCTGTTCCGAATGTGCGAGCGAGTCGTAAAGATGGAGTTTCACGACCATTACCGATACTACTAAATCGAAACTTGTCCAAGAGCGTTGAGACGTAGCCCTAAGTTCAGGCTGCAGAGCGATGTCGGACGGTTCTCCATCCGTTTTGGCGCGGGAAGTAGAATCTGGTTTCAAGATATCGGAATCCTGCTCAGACTCTACCGAAGTAACCTCAAAAATCCGAGGAATTTCGTTCGACAACTTCATGAGAAGGCAGTATTGAATCTGTGTCAGATGTAGCTTGATATCGGACACCCTTACTGCTACCTGATAACATCGTCAGGGTCTCCATCCCTTTGACCAAAAAAAAGTAAATACCTGGGTATCTGGGAGATCTACATCGGTCTGACGATTAATGCCGATAGTTTGAACGATATCTGTAGAAATGTCGATGTCGTCGATAACCTTTAGGCTACAATGGTCCCCGTTTCGGTAAAGGTTTGACACAAGTTGGATTCCGTGCAGACCAGCAGTTGTCCTGTTGGCAACCGCTTCGCATTTGTTTTCAGCCGCAATTTGTCCCAGTCGAAGAACGAAAGCATCTGTTGAAGACGCAGGGGCGCAAGGGAAGATTATAATAGGGCTTTTAATGGAAATGGAGAATTGCATCTGTTCTGTTCCCGACGCGGACTGTACCGCTGCCTGAGTGGCTGCGTCGTATAACCCCTTTAGTCTTGCTAACTTATGAACGAAAACATAAAGATCGTGTAGTGATTTCTCGATAAAGTGGAATTTGATAGACGCTGCGTTGAGGGAGATTGACGATTTGATTCCGTTAAAATTTTCTTCGTCAGGGTCGTAAGTCTGATAGGCAAAATCTGCAAAGTTTCGCCCCTCGATGGACATTAGTTGGTTGAAACATTCCATGACACTGTGGCGGGAGTTTTCGTTGACCAGTGCCAAGCTTCCAAGTCTACCCGATACGCGCATAGATTTAGGCCTCAGGTGGACAGAAACATCGGCTGTTGAGAATGATAACGTGGCAAGCGAAATCATTTCGTTGATCAAAATTACTTGGATCTGTATGAGATCGAGACTGCTGCAGAATATAACATTACACACCTCGTACGCCGTCTAACTTGACCAAAACACGAATTATCCCACTGTTTCCTGCAACTTGAACTCGTTTCTGAGGATCCTCGCCAAAATTGACAGGTCCTGCTTGCGCCCGTATGACCTCGTTGCTGGATACGAAAGTTGACATTATAAAGTCGTACAGAGCTAGGACTGGCTCAGGAGCAGCACGAAAGACGAGGGTTGACATCTTGATGTCTACATTTTGGTCAATGCCATCATGGACGGTGAGATACTCAGGGGAGTCCTTCTGAACTCTTGTATACGCAATTCGGAGGAGGTCACTGTCTCCGGACGATTCATGCTGTGGAGTTGATACAAAAAGGATATCTGTGCCACCGGGCTGCACGACATTCATAGAGACACAGCTGACATGGAAGCGTTAATTTATGTTAAACGATCGAGTAGAAAAAAAAGACCTTAAGTTCAGGTCAACTTTCATGACGAAGTCAGTCATGGCAAAAGTGAGAAAGAAGCCTTCAAGATGCAAATCTCCGATCAGCTTGTCTGAGCCATCCTTCCCAAACTTCGAGATAACGGCGCGAAGATTATCAACCTTGAAGTCCACTTCGAAAATGTGCTGCTGCAACAACAGTTTGAGATAGTGATGCACAACATCTGGACAATTTACCTGTAGCGACCTGTCTTGGGCATTGAAAAATACACCTTCTATCTTGGATTCAACTTTGGAGGAATCATATTCGTCGTAATCTACATGGTATTCCTCATCTCCTCGTCCAAATAATATGGGAAGTTGGAAATCAGTTGAGAAACCTTTTGGAGGGAGGGTACCCGATGGAGAGTTGTCCTCGAATTTTGGAATAGCGACATCAATTAGCCGCATCAGAGATTTGTACTTCGTATCCGATATATTGACCTGTAGAGATGGAAGAGTTCCTGAAACCTTGAATTGCGCTAAGGTCACTGCAGTCGGAACAATAGATTTCTGGATTTGCAGATTGATGTTAATTCTTTCGAGCAAATGCAGTGTGTCTTTGGTCTTTGAACTCAAAGCTTCGAGACATGCGTCGAGGTTATCTCCAATGATGAACTGAAAGAATTTGTGAGTAATCAAAAGGAAACAACACTGAACTTACCTGGGCATCTTGCAGCCGTAAAAAAAGTTTGTCGTACATCAGAGATTCAAGCTGTTTATAATCTTCTTCATCATATTGCTGGTTACGCTTTTGATGGATAATTCGTATCGCATCCTTTGAAGCAAGATCACTTTCAATTGCAATATGACCAGCATCCACAATGAGATGTTTGCAGAAATTGGTCGTGACACTGAAAACCGTTGTTAACGAGGTCAATTGGGTAGCTGACTTTCATACTCCTCTGGGATTATTATTATTGGCGCATTCAAGTCCATATGAATGTCGACCGTTTTGTGAGTCTGGAGCGCATATTCGAGACCAGCCCTGGTATCCCTACGAAGACCTTCTAGGGTTTTACTTGCGACATTCTTCAAAGAAGTCAATCACAAGGGAAAGGGTCAAACTTAGACAAAGACAGACCAAGAGTGCTTCCACAGATTCCAACTGGCTAGCTGGGGGCTTGAAAAACTTATAGATTGCCTCGATGTAGCCTCTATGGTAGATTATTTCCATGTGCCGCATTCGGACAGTCAGTGCGTCATCGGCCCTTTCGTCCAGAGGATTGTTCTCGAACTTCACAAAGAAGAACGGTTCTGGTTCACCCTCAGAACTAGAGGACTGACTCCCCTTAAGGTCATGCTCCGACTTGACATGAACGATCTGAGAGTAAAGGGTGTTCTCCGTCGTTCCATCAAATACTTTGAAGTTTTTCAGTGATATCGAGGCTTCAAAATTTGTAGGACGTTGTAGAAAGTTCGCATGAAATATATCGAACACGACTGACGTGACCTCCGTGTTCTTGCCATGAGGGTCACTCTTGAGCGCTAGGGAACCTCTATTGAGTTTGACGCTCGCACGTAATCTGATCGAATCCCGAGGTGCCTGGAGTGCGTCAATAAGTGCCGTCTTTTCATCGTAATCCAACGCCTCGTAGAGTTGTTTGCGCTGGTCTTCTGTCATAGGTCCTCCAAATATAGGATCTTCCTCTGCAGTCTGCGTGGATGATGATGAACCCCAGAACCAACTGCTCCAATTCTGCTGGGTAGCTTGATTTTTCTTTTTCTCTTCCTCCAACTTCTTCCGCAAGGCCATATCCTTCTTGAATTTTGAACGGGCCATGGAACGGTAGAAACGGATATCCTCGTATGACAGCTTCTTCTCCAACGCCTCAAAACTTCGGAGGTCCTACAATTAAAGTAAGGACTGCAACAGTGAGCAGAATAAAAAAGCCATACAGAGTTAACAAGAGGAGTTATAAGCCTTTTCTGAAAGAGATCAGTGTAGGTGTTACGGTCATCTCGTCGCTCTGCGAAGTATTGCCACGTCCATTGCCTTCGTTTCTCCTTGACTTCTCCAAGAATGGCTTGAGCGGCGTAACGTAGCCGCGCCCGAGCCGCATTTTCAGCGAAGTCAGATGGTCGATGTTTCCCATACTGTGAAATATTGAGGACATGAATATATTCAGCGAATCTTACTTGCCTGCCGTTTTCTTAGATATACGTGATACATATCGACCAATGAGATAGCGTCACGGTACTGATCATTGTCCAAGGAAACACCAATCTCCTCGAAAAGAAGCTGGATATCGAATCGGGGTGTTTTTTGGTCAATCTTGTGGTTGACAACTATCTGAGGCATAATTAGGTAGAGTTCACCCAAGGCGAGGCATTACTTACTCTTCCTTCTCCAGATACAGGATTAAGAATGTATTGGTGGCGGTTGGCCTCGCTGCTGTCGGATATCTAATCAAAGTAAGAGTTATGTGCGCAAGACACCAAATAGCACCTACCATCGACGAAAATTTGTTTATAAACTCCATTGTCGGTAAACCAGCTATACTTGGCGAGTCTGTATCGAAATACACTGCTAAGGATTGTAGGCTTGCGAGCTGGACGAAACTTCAATGACAATTTGGCAGGTAACTCGAAAACCCAAACCTTGTGGATTGCACCTGCTGTGCTTTCAATAAATGCAGGCTCCCAATTGGAATCGACAGAAACTGCGGTGAACCCAGCAAGAGTAATTCCTGTGGCAAAAGGGTGCTACCATAACCAGACATGAGGAACGATCCCACAATATAATTATACAGCACTTACACCGGGAACGCTCATGTTATCCTCGTATCTGACGTGGACGTTCTTCACCGTTACTTGAACGTTGTTGATGATTTTAGTGATCAGAGATTGCAAAAGACCTTGGGACTGGGTATCTAGCCGATGATCACGAACTATGCAAACACTTTAGACGTAATTTCATACCTTGCGTTTCGGCCTGACCGCGAACGTGGAGGAGCTCCGCATTCTCTAGACGTTCTTGTTTTGCGGCTTGCACCCTCTGTTCGTCCTCTTCCGGATTTAAGCTGGTATGCGGTGATGGCACAACTAGTAGATACACATCTTCGACCAAGATTTCCACAGGTTGATTTCCCAGATTCATCCAGTGAAGAGACAATTCGAATTTGCCCAGATGACCTGAGGCCATTTTCAGAAAAAGGAGGACTTGTACCTCACTTGACACACCTTCAAGAACATCAACAGGAAGCTGGAACTTGTCCAAGGCACCTTTCTTTAACTTCAGATTACGGAGTGTGAGTTGACCTGCTTGCTGGTAAGGAGTCTATCCATTATGGATGAAAGTGCACGCTTGCCTTGTCCAATGCCATAATTAACCTGGTTCAGGTCGAGATTTACAACGTAAGGGGCGAGAATTCGGTTGAAAAGCTGGCCAAATACGCATCAGAGCTGCACTTGAGATTCGAGAAGACAGGTGTGAACTGACAACATGGAGAACTTCTTTGCCTGGATCTAGCCACCACATCCTTGGTGCCTCTGATCGTCCTGGACCTTCGCCTATCAAATATTATCCTTGTAGAAGCGTTTCGTCAACGATGTTAGTGTAAAGACAAACTTGTTGCCAACAACGTCATGTTACGTAAGGCAATCACCTCATGATAGTGTACGTAGGCGCTTTACGCCGCGACTTGAGATCCGAGAGATGAAAGGTATTATTCATTTACATCCACTTTGCCCCTTATTTTCTGTACCTGGCACTGATACGAACATTTTCCCAGAATTTCAAAACATGACCTATTCGACACATGTCTTCCCAAGTGGTCCGATTCGACGCCTCGTGGAATACCTCATTCCTTTGTTCAAAACCCTGAGCTACCTTTGCGGCAAAGGTGACCCGACTCTGGCTGAATGGCCCGGTACTCAATCCACGCATCATATTATTTCATGCAGGCAATCCACCAGATCATTTGCATGTCCAATACCCTGAGAAGGAAACTTCCTCCAGCTACACGTTGGACATATCAGGCGTTTCCAATAAGACTATCTTCCCGTCCCGTTCCGAACTTGTGCCGAATCCCTAGACGGATCTTCAGTTATATGGGGGGTTCTGTCGCCATAACCTGATCGGTGTTTCTTCATACCCACCTCTCTCTCAAGCCCTCCTCGTGTTATCTGAGGATGCTTTCAGTCTTACCCAAACCGCCCTCATTTTCTGTGTCCGTCAACTCACAGGTAAGCCATGGCGTGTTCTGGCAATCATGACTATGCTAATGTCTGAATCCCTCAGCCCGGATCTATGAATGACGCCGTCTCATCTTTCACGAAGTTGGTTTTTCTTTGACATTGGCCACAACACACTTACGTTTGCAAAACCTCAGTCTTACAGTGGACTCCGGCAAGGCGACAGTCAGATTGCGTTGCACAATCCCTACTTGGAGCTCTGCATCTGATACATGTTCGCTTAAATAAACATCTCGCAGTGTTTATACAGTGTTTTGCTGATGCAGGGAACTCTTTAGGTGTCGACTTATATGACCTCCATGAGCTGAAGTCTAGAGCTCTTGATTTGATTCACCAATTGCTGCAATCCCTTCGCTCTTCTGGTGTATGCAGTTTCTTGCGAGAGTTCTTGGTGATGCTCAAGGTTCTATTAGATGACTGTGTCTTATTCGCTTGCACCATCGGACTCGCCATTGTGCATCGTGTCCCATCGGCCGGCCGACCTCGATGTTTTGGAAAAGGCGAAGCGATGCAGACTTGAAAGGCAGGTCGATTTTCCATTCGAATGCATAATTGTACTCACACCTCTGTTAGGGGGGATGTTGTATTAATTACAATCGATGGCTCGCCATGTCTTGTTCTCGCCTAGTCTACTTTTTCCTTCCGGACGAAATTTACCACGAAAACACCTTTATTCCTTGTGTAGTGTAATGGACAAATTTCCGATCTTTGGCAGGTTTTTTTTAGTACAGGCTACATACAGTTAACTAGTTTGTGCAAGACCCTTGTATCCAACTTTTCCCCTTCGGATAAAACTTTCAGAATAATTATTACGCTCTGCTCAGATTGCATATGTAATGGAAACACACAAAAATACTGTGGGAAACATCATACAGCTATTTCGGGCCAAGAAGTTTTGCCTCCATGAGCGTCAATCCGCACTTCCAGAGTCTGGAATAATGGAAAACATCGACAGAGTTGGAGTAAATGACGTAACCAATGTTATTCTCCCTGATAAACTCCAAAAACTAACGACACTGCTCGATAATTCTCTGGAAACACTTGCCGTAGGAAATCCCCAAATTCAGACAGAAGCATTGTCTACAACGAAACACATCTTTGAACTCTGTATGCCGTCGTTTTTTTTTTTGGCAGCATTGCCTTATCTGACAGTTTCCCAGCTGTATGCTCAGAGGGAGTCTCAAGACCACATGTAGTAGACCTTATTTCCTGGCTTTCTCCATTTCACGCACCTCGGACGAGGTCACAAACGAAATTGCAAGCTCAAACCGAAGTCCTACGTGAGGACACTGAACCCCAATTTTTTCAACCCACACCGCTGAATAACCTTTTTACAAATGGCATGGACGACGAACAAATTTGGGCACAGCTCGACCTTCGAACGCAGACGATATGTCGCATACTCGATTACGTTTTAGAAGGAGAGACTGCGTCTCATCTATTATCAAAGCAGGAAGATAGTGCTGAAGATAGTGCTGAAGATAGTGCTGAAGACGATAGTGACGAAGATGAAGGGTTGCAGAAAGCTCTCGAGGCACTGAAGCAGGAAGACATGGACATGGATGAATTCTTGGCCCAATATGGCCTGGACGATAATGATCTTGACGACTCTCAAGACGAAGAGTCCTCTTCAGAAAGCGACGTCGGAGAAGAAGAAATGCAGGAGGATATCTCGCCTTTATGCGACCCATCTTCATCAGATGAAAGCGAATGCCGTTCCTCAATGAAGACGTCGAGAAAAAGAAAAAGAGAACCGTCGGAATTAGATGATGGGTTCTTCGATTTGGCAGAGTTCAATGCATATACAGAGCGTGCTGAAGCGAGGTCTTCGTCGAGAGGTCGACTAGCTGGAAATGATTCCGACGAAGATGACGACGAACTTGATATTTTTGTTGTCAGTGTCAACTCTAATGCTGACTTGGGTGATGACGGGAATGCTGGCCAAGGTACTTGTTATCATTTCCGTCGCGATACCTATTAAACTTTCCCATTAGACATATTTTACCGTGACTTTTTCGAACCCCCTTCGAAAATTCAGAGAACGAACTTCAAACCCATTAGCAAGTCGCAGGTTCGATTCCATGGGGATGTTCGTGTCAGAAAGATCAAGGCGACCGGCAGACAGCGATCTCTTCGCGACGATAATTTCGACGATGATGATTCTGAGAGTGGGAATGACTCTGATGATGACGAAGATAAAATAAACTTTGAAAGCGACTCCCAGGTCTTTGACGAATATTCTGAAGAGGGTCCCAAAGTCGATGAATCTCAGGAAGGGACCACGATCCAACGACTGAAACTCGACCTCTTTGCTGAAGAAGCGGAGGAAAAGTACGATGGTAGGACTCTGATCTTGAAATAAAAAATATTTACTTACCAAGTTTATTTATGAAGATATGACAACTCACGAAAAGAGGTTAGCAGCCATCCGAGAACAAATTACACAGCTTGAGTCAGGGAATATTGCATCGAAAGAATGGATGTTGATTGGTGAAGCGGGCTCACGGCAGCGACCTCAGAACTCACTCCTGGAGCAGGATCTTGATTTCGAACGTGTGCGGAAAGCTGTTCCGGTCGTAACAGAGGAAGTAGTGCACAACCTCGAAGAGAGGATCAAGACCCGCATCCTTCAAGCACAATTTGACGACGTTGTCCGGATGAAACCAACTAAGGAGTCGTCATTCTTGCCGTCCAGATTAGTCGAATTACAAG
>Ga0307507_10005724_pt1 | contig 20057 bp, 2 predicted proteins | sample 7_EM_MG_FD_207223 | JGI IMG/M metagenome (GOLD analysis project Ga0307507, IMG submission 207223) | Populus trichocarpa ectomycorrhiza microbial communities from riparian zone in the Pacific Northwest, United States - 7_EM | ecosystem: Host-associated > Plants > Roots > Unclassified | place...
TTAATAGAGGCTGTAGAGCATATATAAAAGTCTAAATTTAAATTATTAAAATTTATTATTAAGTGGTTGTTAAGATATTAAAGTGTGATTTTTCCATTTTTTGGTGTGTTTTTGAAGTGATCAGCTAACCCGTTTAACCAGCTTACCCGTGAAATACGTTATAGGTTCTTATAGTCCGTTAACACGTATATTAGGAATAACAATCCTTTAAGCTTGGGACGCCATTATTTAAAGCATCTAATAATCGCAAGCAGTTTCTTATTATATATCTTATAGTTAATTTAGCAGGGGCAAGTTTCTAGGAGAGAAAGGCTACTAGATATAACGGTTCGGCTGACTACACAACGTCGTTACACTAAAATATAAACAAGACGGATTAAGGTTGTTCCAACGCCAACGACGTATATAGTCGCCTGCTGTATCCTTTACTAGCTCCTTATTTTAGTCTATTTATAATATAGCCCCTTATTACTGCTTAATCTATCGGATTGCTTCCACGGGATTGCTAGCCGTAATATTAAACTAAAATCAACCTCATCTAACCTATAGAGGCAACATAATACTAGGTTTAACGGTCAAACGCGTAGCCGGACAAAGAGCTGGTCTACTACTACAACTACTAACCAACCCACCTTCTAAAAGCCCTGCAACAGTGCAGTAAACTATAATAGCGATTAAGCAGCTGAAAGAAGAGACTGCGGTAATTAGATTAGGAGGATTATCCTAATTATAAATTTAGACAAAAAGAGACACTATGGCAAAAAAGAGCGCATTAAGACCGAGCGCGCTAGAGATAGCCACCGACCTAACCCTGGCAGACCGCGAGAAACCCGTAGATTCGACACTTAAGCCACTAGAGCTCTAACCGTACTATAGCGAGACAGAGCTTTCGGACGATATAAAGAGCAAATGGGACCGTCTTATGACATAATCGTTAGACACCAAAGACCTTATATACTTTAAGATAGAGACCAAGAGAGTATATGGCCGCAACCACCTAAAGTCTATCCAAGATACCTATAACCAAACTCATAGAGGAGCTAAGGCTCCAGGGAATATAAAGGAAGGCAATGGAATAGCAGATCGCTATGCTATAGCGTCTTACAAATAACCACGTACATAAAGCTCTTAATACGAAAGAGGAGGCTCAGGCAAAGATAGCGGAGCTTAAGGAGCACCTAGATAACAGGACAGACGAGCTCCGCGAGGCCAATTAGAAGATATTAAGGATGGGCCGCAAGGTCACTATATAAGCCCCAGATCAGGAAGACAGCGAGTAAGAAAGCACACCGTCACGGATAATATAAGAAGGGACACCACTCTCTTAGACGAGCAGTGTTGTGGGTTTAGGACGCATAGCAAAGTTTCTAGACCCCCCTACGCTTATAGATAGGAAAGAGCCTACCTATTAGGCCTAGAGTAGCCATATATAAAATAAGCTTTAATCTAACGCGGACTAGTTTTATTAAGACAACCTAGATTAGGAAGAAGATGCAAAGGTAGCATATATTAAGACACGCGTAGGTGGTAAAGCTTATAACCACCTCTTACCCCACTTAGAGGTAGAGCGCGATATAGGACACAACCCTACCAATATAGAAGTACTTAAGTTCTTGGAAAATGTCTTTAAGGATCCAGACCATTGGATTAAAGCTTAATAGGAACTTAAAAGCCTAAAGATACTATACCTAGGTAACTTTAACAACTTCTAATCTAACTTCGTCTGACTAGCAAATATCTTAAAGATGCCATAGGGCTAGTAGAAAGAGGAGCTTTATAATAAGCTTTATAACAGCCTACGCATCTAAATAGAAGTCAAGGTAGCCGATGAACGATGTAGCTTTAACGCCTATTATAAGACTGCTTAACAGTACGCCCAAGGGCTAAAGTAGTTAGGCAAGGAACGGAATGACCGTTAAGTAGTCCGAGCTAAGAGAACTCCTATAAAGGACGCCGAAGAAGCTAAGAGTCTCCCACCTAGACGGTTCTTAATCCTAGTACTAGCCGCAAAGGCAACAGCTACCTGCTTTAACTGTGGTAAGTAAGGACATTATTCTGGGGACTGCCCTATGCCAAAGAAGATAGAAGCCAAGGCAATTAATTAAAGCGAGGAGTATAAAATAGCTACTAACTTAGCGGAGTTGGAAAATAAACAGCTCTAGGCGAAGTCTCTTGCCTAGAGCAGCTTAGAGCAATCTATATAGCCCCTATGCGACTTAAGGAGATCCTAGGAGGCACGGCCCTTACAATATAATATAGGATCGCGTTAGGAGGTATAGCTCTTAATATAATAAGCCTACTTAATTTGGGTATAGGTGGCGAGGCCTTTATACACTATAAGCTGCGGCCAATTATTAAGCAACGACTATAACCTAAGTTCTATAAGATAAAGGGACGAGGAGTTGCTGTATCTAGGCATAATAACCAGCAGATAGACATGATTAGATAACTCTTTAGGGCTAACCTAGCTATAGACGGCTGGCGAGTCCCTATATAGTTTCTATTCTGTAATACTGGACGCCACGACCTTCTCGTCGGCCGTAGGTGGTTTAAGAAGACTGGGACCCTAATTGACTGCAAGTACTGCACCTTAGTATAGCCAACTAAGAGAAACTACTATAGTAGGCAGGACGTGATCGTACTAAGAAAAGAGCTCTTACCCCCGCTGATTAATAAGGATTACCAGAAGGATGTAGATTAAAAAGACGCACTACTGGATTAAGAGCCTATGCCTACCCCTTAACATATTCTTAAGCGTATGGCTATAACCAGAGAACCTTAAGGAGAGATGTCCCCTCTTAAAAGCAAATTAGAGCGAACTAAACGGGCCTAATATAACTATAAGCATACCTAGAAGATTAATACCTAAGACGCGATTAGGAAGATAAAGGACTAACTTTACCTAAGACTAGCTTTACCATTAAAGCCAAGAGTAAAGCAGCCTTCGCCTATTACGGATATTGAAGCAGCGGATATTGCGCTACTTAAGGCTAGGAGCTTCTTACGTAGAACGAAGCGTAAGGGCGTAGTAATTGGATCTACTAGCGTCTACAAGATAGAACGGCTAATAGAGGATAGAAAGGGACAGGACGCCCTACCTAATAATAAGGAAGAACTTTATTAGCTCGTCTATAAGAAGCTACTATAGCCCTATTAAGAGTATGCTGACGGTTTCTTAAAAGCTACCTCTAATACGCTACTACCGCATCGCGAAGGGGTGGACTATAATATTATTCTTAAAGGCAGCAGCAGCAATCTAGCCCCTAGCCCGCTATATAATATGTCGTTAGAATAGCTGGAGCTAGTTAAGGTCTACCTATAGGAACACCTATATAAGGGATTTATAGTGCTGAGCGACGCACCCTTTATAGCCCCGGTTCTATTCGCCAAGAAGCCTAAAGGGGGGTAGCAATTCTGCGTTAACTTTTAAAAACTTAATGCGATTACCAAGAAGGACTATTACCCGCTACTACTAATTAAGGAGACGTTAATAAGGCTGTTAAGGGCTAAAATATTTACTAAGCTAGATGTTTAACAGGCCTTTTACCGTATACGGCTAAAGGAAGAGGTAGAGGACCTAACTACCTTCTATATAAGGTACGGATCCTATAAGTACCGCGTCCTACCCTTTGGACTATGCAATAGCCCCGCATCCTTCCAGAGATTTATTAACGGCATTCTCTTTAACTACTTGGACGACTTCTATATAGCCTATATAGACAATATTCTAATCTGCTTAGACGACCTATTAGAGTACGAGATCTATGTTAAGAAGGTCCTACAGAGGCTTTAAGAGGTAGGCCTATAAGCGGATATTAGAAAGAGCAAGTTTAACGTTACTAGGACAAAGTTCTTAGGCTTTATTATTAGGACTAATGGAATCTCTATAGACCCTAATAAGCTATCTATGGTAAGGGATTGGCAGCCCCTAACTTCTATTAAGGGGGTACGGTTCTTTCTAGGGTTTTGTAACTTCCTCTAAGCCCTCTTAAAAAACTATGGCTGTATTATACGACCGCTTACTAAGCTTATGTAGAAGGAAGCATGGCACCCACTAGGGGAAGAAGAGCTTAAGGCCTTTAAGTAAGCTAAGGCCCTTATGCTATTAGGTAGCGTAGTAAAGTATTACTCGCCGTTCCGAGACACCTATATAGAAACTAACGTAAGCGATGGAGTAGTAGCTGGAGTGCTTAACCAGCTGCAAGACAACGGGACCTGGAAGCTAGTGGCCTTCTTCTTAAAGATAATAAGCCCTAAGGAGATGCGATACAAAATCCACGATAAAGAGATGCTGGCGGTAATAAGAGGTCTATAAGAATGGCAAGGTCACCTTATTAGCCTTTAGTGTACCCCCTTTACGGCAGTTATAGACTATTAAGCCCTTAAGTACTTTATAACTAAGAGACTACTAAACCCACAATAAGCCCGCTAGGCAGACCTACTCGCTGATTTCCATATACGGATTATATATAGGCTAGGCACGGCAAATATAGTAGCCGATACCCTATTATGTAAATAGGAGGACCTAAAGACGCAGAAGGAGAAGGATGTGGCTATACGCACTATATACGTAGTTAACCCCGCCCTTATAATTGCTACATTAGATGCAACCTTAAAGGACCCCTTAGCTGCAGCAAATTATAAACGGGAACCATATAAGCTAATTAATTAGATTCTCTAGGCTAACCAAACTAGTGAATTGCTAGCAGGGCTACGTTAGCTGGCTGGGCAAGAACGGAAGGGTTAGAAGCTCTAAAATGGATTGCTTACCCGCTTTAGCAAGCTAATAGTCCCTAATATTAACTGCCTCCGTACCTACCTTATTATAGAGGTATACTCCTATTAAGTAACTGCTTACCCAGGCAGGAGCAAGACAAGGAAATTGGTAGCAGACTAATACTATTGGCTAGGATTACCCTTAGACTGCAATACCTACGTAAGCAACTATAGGACGTGTAGGAGGACCTATATACCTTGCGATAAGACCCCTGGCTTACTGCATCCCCTATTAATTAGTAAACGCTACTAGTAGCATGTCTCTTTTGATTTTAAATCCTTCCTAACAGATAAGAAGGGCTTCAACAACGTCTTTATAGTTATTAATCGGCTAGGTAAAAGAGCCTTCTTACTACCCTGCTATAAGATAGCTACTGTAGCTAACGCAGTAAAATTGTACTACTAATATATCTGGCGCATATACGGCCTTCTAGAGACAGCGACATTAGACTAAGGACCCTAATTTATCTTAGCCTTTATAGACGAGCTATGTAAGCTAACCGGCGTTAGGTAAAAGCTCTCTATAGCTAGTTACCTGTAAACTAATAGTAATACAGAGGTGCTAAACTAGTACATAGACTAACGCTTAAGGCCCTTTGTCGATTATTACTAGGATAATTGGTTAGAGCTCCTCCCCTACATAGACTTTATATAGGCAATCTTACCGCATAAATCCATAGGCTTTGTACCGTATAAATTAGAAATAGGGTTTAAGCTAAGGCTCTACTTTAACTGGGAGGAACGTATATAAGCAACCTTGATACCCCGCAAGAGACTAACACAATAGAAAGCTTAAGCTTTTGCACGTAGAAACTGGGAAGTAGTTAAATAGGCAAGGACTAATCTGGCTAGGACCTAAAAGTAATAGGTAAAATAAGCTAATAAGCATCGTCGTGAACCAGATTTTAGGGTAGGCGATTAGGTGTATGTTACTAGGAAGGGATGGGCTACTAACCAACTAAGCGTTAAATTAGATAGGCAACTTGCAGGGCCCTATAGGATTTTAGGTATAGAAGGACACTTGTACGTTATCGACCTACCTCCGTATATAAAGATGTTAAACGTCTTCCACGCCGACCAACTATGGAAGGATCTAGATAACCCCCTACCAGGTTAAAATAGAGAGCCAGAGAAGCCAGTCCTAATTAACGGCAAGCTGGAGTATAAAGTTGATAGGGTTCTTACTAGCAGGGTCTACTGCAGGAGGCTATAATATAAGGTTAGCTGGGTAGGCCATAACCTAGACAACACCTAGTATAACACAGACGGCTTTATTAGCGCTCCCTATAAGATTAAGGCGTTCCATAATAAGAGACCCTATAATGCCGGTCTACCTGTACGGCTGCCGCAATGGCTAAAGGCGTATATTGGGGGTGAAGATTTAGAGCCTGAGGAGGAGGATAATAAGGCGGAAAAGGACGGAAAGAAGAGGAGGATAAGGAGGGCCTAACTATAAAGATTGAGGACGATCTTCCTGACTTGGAGGGGGGTAATGTGACGGTTTGGCTGACTGCATGACGTCGTTACACTAAAATATAAGCAAGACGGATTAAGGTTGTTCCAACGCCAACAACGTACATAGTCGCCTGCTGTATCCTTTGCTAGCTCCTTATTTTAGTCTATTTATAATATAGCCCCTTATTGCTGCTTAATCTATTGGATTGCTTCCACGGGATCGCTAGCCGTGATACTAGATATAGCTCGCCGTTCTTATTATATTGTAATAACACTCCCCCTAGTACATAATTAGATGAGTCTGTTTTAATAATATATTTAAGGTTAAGGTTAAAGTAAGCAAGAATTGGAGCAGTTATAAAGCAATGTTTTAAGTTATTAAAAGCTTATTTTCATTTAGCGGTCTATTTAAATTTTATATTCTTCTTTGTTAGGTTTACTAACAGCTAAGCAATTTCCAAAAAGTAGTTAATAAATTATTAGTAGAAGTTTATAAATCCTAAAAATCCTTAAATATTTTATATATTGCTAGGGCTTTCCTAGTTTATAATTATAGTAACTTTCTTAGGGTCCATTTTAATTCTATTGCGGGATATAATAAAGCCTAAGTATATAACCTCTAATATATAGAACTTACATTTCTTAATATCGCATTATAAGCCCGCATCTTATAGTTGTTTAAGGACTATTCTAATATATTTTTAATATTTAGAAAGCAAGGACAAGTAGATTAAGATATTATTAATATATATAGTAACAAATACATTAAAGAACTTATAAAGTGTATTATTAATATATTACTAAAACGTGCTGGAACCATTCTTTATACTAAATGGCATTACTAGGTATTTAAAGAGTCCCTATTATATATAAAAAGCTATATACTTCTTATCTCCTTTACGTATATAGATTTATTAAAGGCGGCAACTATATTAAGCTTTATAAAGTACTATACCTTTACTAAACAGTTAAGCGTCTCTTAAATTAGGGAAATTGGATATTGGTTTTAAATTATAATTATATTTAGAGCTTAATAATTAATATAGAATCTTAAGCCTTCTCTTGGCTTTTTAATAAATAGTATAGGTGGAATTTTTTTTGGAGCTCTTGCTGCACCCGGCCCAAAAAGACCAAAACCAACCAAAAGAACCCTAAAAAACACCTAGAGAATCCCCCTGAGATGCATGCATCGCAGGGGAGGCACACGTCGACCGACGGTGGTTTGCACTTGCGCGCGACCGCCAGATCCACGCCTAACAACGGCCCTCCACAATAAAGATGGGCGAATACCACACTATAAAGCGGAAATACCTCTATTAAGAAGGCATCTAACAAAATATAAAGCCTACTAAACGCGTCTAGTATCTAGAATTGCGGGGGAGTAACTATTAGCCATAATAAACTAATGCAGCTAGTAGAATGGCTCCGCTAGTTTAGTAAGCCCTAGGCGCCCCTCTAGTAAACCCTTAATTAAATCCTCTAACGGCTAAGTAAAATTGAAAATAAATAAAACCCCCCTTTACTAGCGAACCGTACCTAGGCCGCCGTAGCTGTGCTTCTATAGTATAGGGAACCCACCCCCCTTAAGATAATAACTGGGTATATAATTATAATATAACCAAATATAGAAAAAGTAGAGGGGCTTAGGGGACAATTAGAAATAAAAGTTCTTATAGAGATTTATAAAGAGGTCTATAACGTAGTTATAGTCTAATACCTTAGAAGCGGAGACATTAGAGTTACCCTAAAGGACTAATAGGTAAAGGAATGAGCTGTAAGAGTAGGGGACAGGCTGGGAGAATGTATTAGCATAAAAGTGCTTTGTGAAGATTACCTAGTTGAAGTCCTAGCGGTTCCTATAAGCCTTAGGGTAGAAAAGGGACGCTAGGCAGACAACATAGTAACTATATAAAAGATAGTAAAGCAAATGGAACGCCTTATACTAGGTCTTAAGATTACCCGAATCCAATAGCTTTAATAGGAAAATGTAAACTAAGTAAATAATGAGAATAATAAGAGGATATAAGGGTTGCTAGAGACTTGCTAGGGAGACGCTAGTTAAACGTATAGCTCCCTTATCGTTAGTATATATACACTAGGAATGCAAAAACTCTTTATCTAAAAAGGAATAATTATAAATGGCCTTATATATAATGTAAGGCTTTATAACTACAGACTACGCCTAGAACGATGCTACCGCTATATATAATAGGGACACACCCAATCCACATGCGCAGCACAGGTGTGCTGTGGCTACTGTGTAGGCCCCTATAATACAAGATACTGCTTAAATTAAGACTAAATAAAATGCGTAAACTGCCACTAAAGTATATATAAGGCGTGGGAGAGAGAAGACTGCATTAAATACAGGAGACGGAAGGTAAGGGCTTAATAGCTATGGGAATAACTGCACGCTAAGTTATACGAATGGAAATAACAGGCAATAAGCTAGGGAGATATAGGTGCCTTCCTAGCGTTTCCTACCTTTAATATTGGGGGGCTAGGCTAGCTATCCCAAGCCTTAACGGGCTAGAAACGGCGCTGCGCGATATTACCAGACCAAATAGGGATATAAGGGTTACAGGAGATATAAGGGAGAGGACGCCCTGTAGGAAGACCCCTATGGACAGCTATAGCAAGCTCAAGACCAGGATAATTAAGAATTAGATTTAACGCGGCAAATATAATACTTGTAGCCGACCTATAAAGGGCCTATAGTTGACCAGTAGGGGAAGAACTGGAGACAATAATAGATTTAGATATAGAAGAGCTAGTAGGAATATAAGACACAGAAATGGAAAGCTCTATATAAAATAAGTAGCGACTAGGGTATAGATACAAGAGATAGAAGTTCTGAATATCCTAGAGAAAGTGGAAATAGAAGAAGCGAGGAATAAAGGAGAGGTAAAGGACCCTTGCTAGGGGTCCGCCACCTATTTATTATATAGTATAACTGCGGCAACACAAACCACTGTTTTGTAAGGCCCTTACTAGACAGTCTAGACCCAGAGAAATACTATATCCTTGCTATATAAGAGCCGTACTATAATACCTACACACAATTAATATACTGCCCCTAAGGATTCTAGCTCCTATACAAACCAAAAGCAGCCACTTATATGTGCTTTATAATTAGTAAGGCTATTAGCCTATTCTTATAGTTATAGCAGGCAGTTAACCTAGATATTACAGTTATAACAGTCCAGATATATAGGGGACCGGTATAAATTATTAATGTGTATAACCCTAGGGTTGAAGGGGTCCCATAAATAGAGAATATTATATCGGTAATAAGCTTACTAGAAACCGAAGGTATAGAGTTTATTCTATTAGGAGATATAAACCTCTACTACCTGTGGTGGGGGGGGATCTATATTGCTGCTAAATAACAGGCAGAATGCCTACTAAGAGCTATAAACACCTAGGGCCTTAAGCTGGCTACCCCCCTAGGAGTAATTATATGGTAATGAGGAACCTCTAGAAGTATAATTAGCCTTATATTTATAGACGAAGGCCTATACTAGAGACTTAAAAGGTGCAACCCTAAAGAAAAATGGGTAATTGCTTTAGACTATATCCCTATCCAGATATAGCTAGATTTAGATATTAAGGTGTAACTAAGTAGTAAAAAATACGTAATAAGGAAGCTTAAGACAGACAGTTTTCTTAATATAGTTAAATAATAACTTTAAGACCTAGAAGAAATCCACCTAATACCAAATAAGTGAGGCTTATTAGCCACCCCTAAGGAAATTAACTAAAGATTAGAAAGGATCCAGGTAGTAATTAAAAATGGGCTAGAAGAGTACTGCCCGGTCTTAAAACTAGGCCCCTATGCGCGATACGCATGGTCCGTATAATGCGCGGTTTTTATTGCTAGCTAATAATAAGCAAGAAGGAAATATATAAGTAGCTATAACCCTAAAGATGAGAGATGATACAAAGATATAAGAAACTAGTTAAAGAATACCCTAAAGTAAGAAGCAAGAAACAACTAGAGATGGTTTATAAATAAGCACACTTCTAACCCAAGCCTCCCCTATAATAAGGGCCTTTGGGCTATGGCGAAATAGGTAAAGAAAAAGGTAGGGCGTTTAGTAGAAGACCTATACCTATTACCCCTATAAAGAGTAGGGGAACCATAGGCTACTAACAACAACGATAAGAAGGTAAAGATCCTTATAGAAAGGTTCTTCCCCTAACTGGCTCTAGCAGACCTTAGTAATATTATGGGTGAAACACTAGTGACTCGCCTAAGGGTTAACAGCAATATAATAATAGAGGAAATGGCCAGAACTATTAGCCGCCTTTTAAATAATACAGCACTAGGACTAGATAGGATTCTAAATAAGGCCTTAAAGACCTGTGGACCACTTATAGCACCCTAGCTTATAAATGTAGCTAGGGCATGCTTTACTATAGGCTACTACCCACAACTTAGAAGATCTATGACAACGGTTGTTCTATAGAAAGAAGGTAAAGCAGATTACTTAATCCTAGAAAGCCACCGCCCTATTGCCCTAGAAAACACCCTTAGCAAGATCTTAGAAAAGGTAATAGCGGACTACATAGCAGATACGGCTAAGGAACATGCCTTACTACTATAAAGCTAAATAGGGGTAAGAAAGAACCGCTTAATACTATTAGCACTTACGCTACTTACTACCACCATTAAATCTGCATGGGCGATGCGAAGGGACTTTATAGTATTAATGCTTAGCTTAGATATTAGTGGTGCCTATAATAACGTACCCCATAAGCGCCTCCTATATATTCTTAGGGCAAAGGGCTTCCTAGAATAGATTATATAATTTATTTAAGGGTTTATAGGCTAGAAAGAAATATTACTAGTCTTTAATAGATACTAGAGCCCCCCTATTACAGTTATAATAGGAATACTATAAGGATCACCCCTCTTGCCTATACTCTTTTTTTTCTTTGTAAGCAACCTACTAGACTTCTTTAAGGAAGGGGCGACCTAGGGGATAGGCTTCGTTAACGATATAAACCTAATTATATATAGGCTAACAGCCGCAGAGAACTGTAGAACACTAGAGAAAGCCTATAATACCTATATAGAATAGGCAAGATGATATAGAGTCCAATTCTTACCAGAGAAATACCAGCTAATCCATTTTATAAGAAAACGCAACTAATCTGCAGATCTCTAGCATGCAATTTATATCTAAGGCTTTAGGGGTTAACCAGTTTAGGGCCTAAGGGTATTAGGAGTATAGGTAGACAGCAAGCTCTAGTAGAGCGCATATATAGCGCAAGCAGCCTGTAAGGGCTAAGTATAGTATATTGTATTATCTAGGATTATCAATTCTATATAGGGTCCATGCTTCCAGAGGTCACGCCTACTATATATAGCAGTTGTCCGGCCTACTATAACGTATAGATCCAGCATCTAGGCTATTAGTGAAACTAAAAAGGGCCCCCCTAAATCACTCCTTAAACTACTCTAAAAGGTCCAGATAGTATGCCTCTAGAGTATAACAGGCGGGTATAAGCGAACGGCTATAGCACTCCTTAAGAAGGAAGCCAATATCCCCCCCCTATAACTACATATTGAAGCTACCGCAATGCAAAGGGCGCAAAACGAACGCAACTCTAATGTTATAAAGTATATCAAGACACGCCTAAATAAACTATAGAGGGACCCTAGGGTGCCTTATAGGAGAACAATCCAACAACCCTAAAGTAGGGAAGATATACTAGAGAAACAGGTAAAGAAAGTAGAAGAAAAATAGTGCAGTATTAGAGCCCAGGCCTATATAGAGGAGGAAGGGAGACGTGTAAGAGGCCAACAAAGACAATAGTAAGAAAGAGAAAGGAGCTAAAGTAGAGTATAAAAGAACGCCAGGAAACCATTAACTACAATACAATACTGGTTGGACCAGCGCTGGAGAGGCGCATAGGAGTTAAAGGTACAGAGACTAACTTAGGTAAGAGTAACCCAAGCTATAGCATAGTTAATGCTATAGGGGGTAAACACTTAAGGGCTCTAAGAAGGCCTAATAAAGGCAGAAAATACAATAGCAACACTCCTAAGAACAGGAATAATAGGATTAAAAGATTGGCTCTACTGGGTAGGCGTCCTAGTAGGTAGCCTAAGATGCGAATATAGCTAGCCAAGACAGACACTAAAACACGTAATACTATTATGCCCCTTACGCACTAACCGAGAAGCAATGCTCTTAGTAGCTAGCACAGAGAACTATAATACACTGCTCTTAATATAAAAAGGTCTTAAGGTGGTTACCTAGTGGCTTATTAGCTAAAATGTACTAAACCAGTTCCGGGTTGCAAGGGAAATGGTAATAGAAGGTAATGGGGCGGGTATTAGGCGCCCCCTAATAACTCTACAGTAGTAGAGTAAAGTTTGCGATACTAGCGCGTCCGTAGGTTTGTTACGGCAGCAGTAGTTCCTAAGGAGGTTAAAAGTAAGGTAGTAGAGCACCATAGGTGACTCGCAGGCGCCTTATAGGCGCCTCGCAGGCGAGTCCCAAAAGGCGGGGAGATAGATCACGGGGTTTTCTCAAATAGAGTTTTCTCCCCACATATATATAAGGAGTAGTCCGCGTAGGCCCAATAGGGATCCGAATCGGATGTTAAGCAATGAATAATAATAAATAGTATAGGTAAGGCGAATAGAGATTAACTAGGGCAAATAAATCCTTTTTCTAAATGCTTATTAAGGCATTGTTATATTATAAGCAGTTCTTTTTATAATATACCGTATAGCGGACCAAACTTTAGTATTATGCCAGGCTTAAGTTCTATTTTAAAATCGTGCTTATTTTAGTATAGGGCTAGTTAGTCTGCAAATTATTTTTTAAACTTGTTAATTAAATTGTGGTATTCTTTAGGTATAAGAGGTTAAGGATTAGTATATTATTTCGGCTTTAGTGCTTTCTTAATGTCTTTTATAGTTATAGTAAAGATTTTATAATCTTGTCTTTTTGCTAATAAGATAAAAGGCGCGGCCTATATTATACAAATTTTAAGAGGTTTTAATAAAACGTCTTTATATTCTTTACTATAATTGGCAGTTATAAATTTATTATATTAGCTTAAGGTTTGTAACAAAGGCAATTTATATTATATTAAATTTAAATAGTTATGTGCATATTTATAGGACAAATGGTTTTTTAAGTAATAACTTTAGCAGTAGGTTATATAGAACTTTATTATTTCTTTAACCCAGCTAATTAAAGGGTTGTGTTGTTTTAGCTATCTATATCTAAGTATCATTTTATAATACTTTAAAGGTGTTATAAATAGGGAAACGTATTTAAGGTATTTACCTATCTACAATTTTATAAGAGCGTAGTGTGTTAGTTTACTATATATTAAGGGCTTGCCATTAAAGCCTTATAGGCCTCAGGGCTTATTAAGTTTCTTTAAATTTAGGCGTTAAGTTTTCGTGTAGTTTATATTAATAAAGCCTATACTAGTGGCTTCGCTATCTATAAGGATTTATACTTCCTTCCATTTTCTAAGTATTTAAATTTTATTAAGTACATTAAGGGAGTTATATTGTGTGTTAGCGCTAAAAGAGCCTAAATATTTATACTTTTCCACTTCTTGTCCTAGGGCGCGACTTAGCCCTAGGATAATTTGTTTTCCAAGTTAACTAAAGGTGAGATGCTTTATGGCATCTAAGTACGATTTATAGAGTAGGTATAATTTAAGGAATAAGTACGGCTTAAGGAACGGGAGGAACTACAGCAGACCTTTTTAAAGGGGTAAGTTTGGCAATACTTTTAAATATATCCTTTTTTACCACATCTAAAGCATTCTTTATTTATAGCTTAAGTTCTTTATTTATTAGTTCCCAAGGGTGCATAGGATTAAGCGGCATTAAGGTCCATAGGGTTATATATAGGGCTTTTGGGTTTTAGAGACGGATTATACTTTAGGGTATATACCGGGTTTATAGTGTTTTAAATATAAGGTATAGTTAACTTTAGAGAACGAGTCTGCTTATTATATTAAAGGTCCTTGTTAATTTATTAACATATTATAGTAAATTCAGATGGGTTTTTTTAGCAGTTCCCTACCTACTAACTGGGCTCTAACTTTATTTAAGATAGCTTGTTAAAGGGCAGCAACTCTAGTGGCTTTATTCTAATCTAGTTCGCTAATAAGGCCTAAAAATTCCGAAAAGAAGCTAGTAAAGTCTTGGTTTTGTTATTATAGGTTTTTAAGTTTGGTAACAGCTATATATTCGCGGCTAGTGTTATTATATATTTATTCTAGTAGAGAGATAAAGACTTTAAAATTAATAAAGGTACTGTTATAGAAGAATAGATCTATAGTATATATAGCGTCTTTACTTAAATAAGACATTCTATAGCTAACCTTGCTAGCTTTAGTAGGGTATTAATTATAGTTTGTTAAAAGTTTAAGACGGAGCTTGGTTACAAAGGGACATAAGTTATTTTAATTTCTATTAAATATTAAAGGATTAGGGAGCTTTTTAAATTTTATAGCAGGTATTAAATTCATTATAGATATGGGTTAAGCTACTATTACTGGCTTAGTATTTGTATTTAACAGGCCAGGTTTAGATATAGTTACTTTAATCTTATTTACAGGCGTTATTATTAGGGTCTCTAATATAAGTGCCTTAACGTTATAAAGTTCTTTATGGAGTGCTTCTATTAATTACTAATATTAGGCTTCCAGTACAGCCCGCTGCTAAGCTAGGGCATCCATAAAGGACTATTGCATTATAGTTAACTATTCCCTAACTAGGGATATAATACTTATAGTTATTAAAGCGGATTCGGGTTTGTTTGCCATTTTAATAGTAGTTGTTTTAATATAACGTAATGTAAGGGCGCGAAGAGACTTTAGGGAAGATTTAAAGAAATAATATAAATTCTATCTAAATTTAAGGGTATATAGCTCTTGCAGAGTACAAAACGTTGCGTAAAGAAGAGAAAGGAATATAGGAAACTTATAACTAAATATTTAGGGTCTTGGCAGTAGACGCATAGGCATAAGCCTACGCGGATTTTAATAGGTTTCAACTAAATTCCATTATATTAGTGGAATTTAGTGGAAACTAGTGGAAATTAATTAAGTTGGTGGAATTTGGTAGAATTTAATCAACTTGGCAGAATTTAGCAGAATTTGATTAAAGCATTAGAATTTATCTATTAAGTGTTTCACTAAGACATTCCTACTATAACTAGGCTAGTCCCGTTATATAGACCTAAGTAGTACTAAAGAAACTAAAAGATAAAATAAAAAACTATAGAAACCTAATGATTAAGGATTAAGTAATTAAAGGACTAAGGAGTAGAGGCCAAACTAGGGATCTTAATAGTAGAAGATATTTAGGTGGACTCTATAGCAAAATAAGTAGTTTAAAAAAGGAGTTTATATAAATTACAAAAAATAGAAGCACTAATATAATAATAATAATAATTTATTGCTTAACGTCTAATTTAGATCCCTATTAGGCCTACGCGGACTACTCCTTATATATATATAGGGAGAAAACTCTATATAAGAAAACCCCATAATCTATCTCCCTGCCTTTTAGGACTCGCCTATATAACGTCTATGAGGTCGCCTATATAGCGCCTATAATAGGTAATCTTTATATACATTAAGAAGCTCTTGCTGAACCTAGTCTAAAAAGACCAAAACCAACTAAAAGAACCCTGAAAAACACCCAAAGAATCCCCCTAAGATGCATACATTATAGGGAGGCACACGTTAAACAATAGTGGTTTGCACTCGCGCGTGACCGCCAGAACCACGCCTAGCAATAGCCCTCTATAATAAAAATAGGCAAATATTATACTATAAAGCGGAAATACCTCCATTAAAAAGGCATCTAACAAAATATAAAGCCTATTAGACGCGTCTAGTATTTAGAATTATAGGGGAGTAACTGTTAGCTATAACAAACTAATATAGCTAGTAGAATAGCTCCACTAGTCTAGTAAACCTTAGGCGCCCCTCTAGAAAACCCTTAATTAAATCCTCTAATAGCTAAGTAAAATTAAAAATAAATAAAACTCCCCTTTACTGGCGAACTATACCTAGGCCGCTATAGCTGCGCTTCTATAGTATAGGGAACCCACCCCCCTTAAGATAATAACTAGGTATATAATTATAATATAACTAAATATAGAAAAAGCAAAGGGGCTTAAGGGACAATTAGAAATTATTATTATTATTATTATTTATTGCTTAACGTCCGATTTGGATCTATATTGGGCCCACGCGGACTACTCCTTATATATATATAGGGAGAAAACTCTTTTAAGAAAACCCCATAATCCGTCTCTCTACCTTTTAGGACTCGCCTATAAGGCGCCTGCAAGTCACCTATAGTGCTCTACTACCTTACTTTTTGACCTCCTTAGGAACCACTGCTGCCGTAACAAGCCTACGGACGCGCTAGTATTGTAAACTTTGCTTTACTACTGTAGAGTTATTAGGGGGCGCCTATTACTTACCCCTTTGCCTTCTATTACTATTTCCTTTGTAACTTGAAACTAGTCTAGTATATTTTAGCTAATAAGCTACTGGGTAACCGCCTTAAGACCTTTTTATATTAAGAGTAGTATATTATAGTTCTCTGTGCTAGCTACTAAGAGTATAGCTTCTTAGTTAGTGCGTAGGGGTTATAATAGTATTACGTGTTTTGGTGTCTATCTTAGCTAGCTATATTCGCATCTTAGGCTGCCTACTAGGACACCTACCTAGTAGAGCCAATCTTTTAGTCCTACTATCCCTATTCTTAAGAGTATTACTATTATATTTTCTGCCTTTATTAGGCCTTCTTGGAGCTCTTAAGTATTTACCCCCTATGGCGTTAACTATGCCATGGCTTAGGTTTCTCTTGCCTAAGTTAGCCTCTGTACCTTTAACTCCTATATGCCTCTCTAGCGTTAGTCCAACTAGTATTATATTACGGAAGATGGTTTCCTAGCGTTCTTTTATGCTCTACTTTAGCTCTTTTCTCTTTCTTACTATTATCTTTACTAGCCTCTTACGCGTCTTCCTTCCTTCTCTATATAGGCCTAGGCCCTAATGCAGCACTATTCTTCTTCTGCTTTCTTTACCTATTTCTCTAATATCTCTTCCCTACTTTAGGGTTGTTGGTTTGTTCTTCTATAAGGCGCCCTAGGGTCCCTCTATAGTTTATTTAAGCGTATCTTGATATACTTTATAACATTAGAGTTGCGTTTACTTTACGCCCTTTATATTGCAGCGGCTTCAATATATAGTTATAGGGGGGGAATATTGGCTTTCTTCTTAAGCAGTGCTGTGGCCGTTCGCTTATACCTACCTATTATGCTCTAAAGGTAGGCTATTTAGACCTTTTAGAGTGGTTTAAGGAGTAATTTAGGGGGGCCCTTCTTGGTTTCTCTAATGGCCCAAACACTGGATCTATATATTATAGTTGGCCGGACAACTGCTATATATAGTAGGCGTAACCTCTAAAAGCATGGACCCTATATAGAATTAACAATCCTAGATAATGCAATATACTATACTTGGCCCTTACGGGCCGCTTATACCGCATATATGCTCTACCAGAGCTTACTATCTACCTATACTCCTAATACCCTTAGGCCCTAAACTGGTTAACCCCCAAAGCCTTAGATATAGATTATATGCTAGAGATCTACAGATTGGTTACGTTTTCTTATAAAATAGATTAGCTGGTATTTCTCTAGTAAGAATTAGACTCTATATCGTCTTACCTATTCTATATAGGTGTTATAGGCTTTCTCTAGTGTTCTATAGTTCTCTACGGCTGTTGGCCTATATATAATTAGGTTTATATCATCGATAAAGCCTATCCCCTAGGTCGCCCCTTCTTTAAAGGTATTAAGTAAGTTGCTTATAAAGAAAAGGAAGAGTATAGGCAAAAGAGGTAATCCTTATAGTATACCTATTATAACTATAATAGGGGGGCTCTAGTATCTGCTAAAGACTAGTAATATCTCTTTCTGGCCTATAAACCCTTAAATAAATTGTATAATCCATTCTAAGAAGCCCTTTGCCCTAAGGATATATAGGAGGCGCTTATAGGGTATATTATTATAGGCGCCACTAATATCTAGGCTAAGCATTAATACTATAAAGTTCTTACGTATAGCCTATGCAGTTTTAATAGTAGCAGCGAGTAGTATAAGTGCTAATAGTGTTAAGCGATTCTTTCTTGCCTATATTTGGCTTTATAATAGTAGGGCATATTCCTCTACTATATCTGCTATATAGTCTGCTATAACCTTTTCTAAGATTTTGCTTAGGGTGTTTTCTAAGGTAATAGGGCGGTAGCTTCCTAGAATTAAATAGTCTGCTTTACCTTCTTTTTATAAGATAACCGTTATTATAGATCTTCTAAGTTGTGGGTAGTAGCCTATTACAAAGCATACTTTAGCTATATCTATAAGCTAAGGTGCTATAAGTGGACCACAGGTCTTTAAGGCTTTGTTTAGAATCCTATCTAGTCCTAATACTATATTATTTAAAAGGCGACTAATAGTTCTAGCTATTTCTTTGGTTGTTATATTGCTATTAACCCTTAGGCGAGTCACTGGTGTTTTACTAGTAATATTACTAAGGTCTACTAGAGCTAGTTAGGGGGAAAATCTTTCTATAAGGATCTTCACCTTCTTATTATTATTGCTTATGGCCTATAGTTCGCCTACTCTTTATAGGGGTAGTAGGTATAGGTCTTCTACTAGGCGTCCTGCCTTTTTCTTTACCCATCTTACTATGGTCTAAAGGCCCTTATTATAGGGGATGCTTAGGTTAGTAATATATTTGTTTATAAACTATCTCCAGTTATTTCTTGCTTCTTTTTTTAGGGTATTCTTTAGCTGGTTTCTTGTATCTTTATATTATCTCTTGTCTTTAGGGTTATGGCTACTTATATATTTCCTTCTTACTTATTATTAGCTAGCTATAAGAACCGCGTATTATACAGACTATACGTATCGCGTATAGGGGCCCGGTTTTAAGACCAGGTAATACTCTTTTAGCCCATTTTTAATTGCTACCTAGATCCTTTCTAATCTTTAGTTAATTTCCTTAGGGGTAGCTAATAAGCCTTACTTATTTAGTATTAGGTGGATTTCTTCTAGGTCTTAAAGTTATTGTTTAACTATATTAAGGAAACTGTCTATCTTAAGCTTCCTTATTGCGTATCTTTTACTATTTAGTTGCGCCTTAATATCCAAATCTAGCTATATCTAGATAGGGATATAGTCTAAAGTAAGTGCCTATTCTTCTTTAGGGATGCACCTTTTAAGTCTCTAGTATAGGCCATTGTCTATAAATATAAGGTTAATTGTACTTCTAGTAGTGCCTTATTGCCATGTAATTGCTCCTAGGGGAGTAGCTAGCTTAAGGCCTCAAATATCTATAGCTCTTAGTAGGCACTCTACCTATTATTTAGCAGCGATATAGATACCCCCCTACTACGGGTAGTAGAGGTTTATATCTCCTAATAGGATAGACTCTATACCTTTGGTTTCCAGTAAGCTTATTACTAATATAATATTCTCTATTTGTGGGACCCCTTTAACCCTAGGGTTATATACATTAATAATTTATACCAGTCCCCTATATATCTGGATTATTATAACTATAATATCTAGGTTAACTGCTTGCTATAACTATAAGGATAGGCTAATAGCCTTACTAATTATAAAGCACATACGTATGGCTGCTTTTAGTTTATATAGGAGCTGGAATCCTTAGGGGCAGTATATTAATTATATATAGGTATTATAATACGGCTCTTATATAGTAAGGATATAGTATTTCTCTAGGTCTAGACT
>Ga0307507_10005725_pt1 | contig 20054 bp, 6 predicted proteins | sample 7_EM_MG_FD_207223 | JGI IMG/M metagenome (GOLD analysis project Ga0307507, IMG submission 207223) | Populus trichocarpa ectomycorrhiza microbial communities from riparian zone in the Pacific Northwest, United States - 7_EM | ecosystem: Host-associated > Plants > Roots > Unclassified | place...
AAAGGTATAGTACTTTATAAAGCTTAATATAGTTACTGCCTTTAATAAAATCTATATATATAAAGGAGATAAGAAGTATATAGCTTTTTATATATAATAGGGACTCTTTAAATACCTAGTAATACTATTTAGTATAAAGAATAGTCCTAGTATATTTTAGTAATATATTAATAATATCTTAATCTACTCGTTCTTACTTTCTAAATATTATAAATATATTAAAATGGTTTTTAAACACTTATAAGATATAGGCTTATAATGCAATATTAAAAAATATAAGTTCTATATATCTAAGGTTATATACTTAGGCTTAATTATATCCTGTAACGGAATCAAAATAGATCCTAAAAAAGTTACTGGAATTATAAACTAGGAAAGCCCTAGTAATATAATAATAAGTTCAATTTACCGCCCGTCCCAGTCCCCCTAATGGGTCCACGCAGGCTAATACCTTCTATAGGAAAAACTCTATCTAAGAGAAAACCCGATCGCGAGCCGCGCTAGAGAGACAACAGCGTTCCAATATCGGGGCGCCGGTGACTCGCCTTCTACCTGGCTAAAAGTCTGCATATTAAGCCAACTGACCGCGCTTCGCGGACAATCTTATACTACCCCTTCTTCCTTTGTCTTTTTACCCTTATTTTTACCAGTCCTCTAAGCTTAGAAATGGCTAGTATCTACTTATATCCTCTGCATCTATTGCCTTTATAGCCCGGAACTGGGTTAAGGCACCTGATTATATTAGCCATTTTACAGCAGCTTAGGCACTTCTTTTATTGCTTAAGACATTATAAAGGTGTTTAGAGGCGCATTATGCTATAAAGTCTGCCCTTTGGTATTGTGGGCACTAGAATAGTATATAGTATACTATCTGCCTTATCCAACCACATTTACACCGCGGGAGAATTTCCGGTACTTTAATGGATGTAAGCCATGTATTAAGCCCTATTACCTCCATACGAAGGAGAAACAGTGCTGTAGCCTCTGCTTTTGTTAGATCTTTATATAATAGAATTATAGGTTTCCCCTATGGGGTCTTCCATATGGTTTCTATATAATTTTTGGCCTTTGCTTGCCACCGTCGGCGCTATTCTAGGTCTACCTATTTCGCGATAAGGGTGGTTTCCTGCTAGCGGTACTAGTAACCTCCTATATAGTGGCGGCGTTCCGTCTGCGCTCTGCCGGCGTTTCGCTGGCTACGCCTATAGGGGTTTATTGCCGCTTCCTATTCTATACGGTCCTTCTAGTGTATAAGGAACCCCTATATTTTATTCTTATAGTCCTTTGCGCGGTCCCTAAGCACTTCTAGTAGTACTAGTAGCCGTCTTATTTTCCGCCGGCTTTTTCTTAGTGTTTTTTAGATACCCTTAAGTGCCTTTACTAATTCCTTTTCTACCCTATCTAAAGCTGTCTTAGCGGCTTTTTAGAGGGCTATCGTTTCAATATAGAGTTGGATTAGGGAAATGGCCGCTTCCTTCTCTATTGTAGCTATTGGTGTTTACTGGTATGCCCCTATAACCCTACAGAGGCACTGGTTTTGGACTTTCTGTAGAGGTTTAAGCAAGCTTTTTGCTGGCGTTCCGCCGTCGTCTTATACTCCCCACACTTGGGCACCATATAGCATTATTAGTTAGACGGTGGCCGTGTACAGGAGGCGCAAGCGGCGCATTAATAGGCCCTATATAGATATAGTGATCCTTAACATCACTTTAAAGGCTACTAAGCCTTTAGTTGCCGCCTTTTTAATCTGTTCTTTCTACTAAAGCTTAGGGTCCACCCAGATCCCTAGGATTCGTATACTAGTTTTCTTAGGAGCTATCTCGTAGCCAGCAATACGCACGGTAGACGCAAGGTCTACAGTGGCGTGGCGCCGTCGCCTTATAAAGTGTATAAGCTAGTACTTTTTAGGGGCAAACGCCGCGCCGTGTCAGTTTGCCCATATAGTATAGCAATTGTAGGCGGCCTCTAGTCATCGACAGTTCTTAGCCGCAGAGTCCCCCTAAGTAATAAGGTTCGTGTCGTCTACAAAGCCAAACCCTAGCGTGCTACTGTTAGGGCTTTAGAATTTCTCTAGGAGTTTTAATATAAAGAAAAGAAATAAAATTGGTAATAAGGGAGACCCTTAGGGGATGCCTATCTATGTCTAAATCTAATTGCTTTTATATCCTGTGAACTTAATACGGGTCTTACGTACTATTAGGAAACTTTATACAAAGTCTATAAGCCACTGTGGGAAGCCTTTTCTTTTTAAGATATAGAGAAGCCTTTTATAAAATATATAGTTGTACGCTCCTATTATGTCTAGGCTTAGCATTAACACCACGCACCCGCGGCGCGTTCGCCACGCTGTCTGTATATAGGAGCTAAGTAGTCCTACCGCTAATAGTATAGATCGCTTGCGCCTTCCTCCCATTTGGTTCTAAGGGAGTAATTTATACTCTTCCGCTGCTTCTAATATAATGTTGGCTATATGCTTCTCTAGGACTTTTGCTAGCGTATTTTTAAGGGCAACTGGTCTATAGCTGCTTAGGAGAGAGTAGTCTTTCTTTCCTTTCTTCTATAAGACCGCAGTTATAGATTCTTTAAGGCTTTCTAGTATTATTCTATTGGTAAAATAGTAACTAGCTGCTTTTGCTAGGTCCTCTACAATTACCAGAGCAATTACTTTAAGAACCTTATTTGGTATACTATCTAGCCCTAGGGCTTTTCTATTTAGGAGGCTTTTTATTAGCCTATTAATTTCTTCTTTTAAAATAATAGGGCTAATATTAAGTACTCTTTGTTCTATTATTGCCTCTGTTTTAATATCACTAAGGTCTGCTATACCAGTCTTAGGAAAAAACTTTACTGCTAGGATATCTGCTTTTGTGGTATTATTATCTATAAAGGGGTCCTTAATGGACCTCCTAAGGTCTAGTAACTAAGGGTCCACCTTTACTATACTTACTTTTCTGCTCCATTTTGATAAAATCCATAGACCTTTATTGTAGGGTTTTAACTGGTCCTTAGTAAGTTCTTAAATAAAACGCCTCTAGTTATTATAACTAACTCTCCTAGTTTCTTTTTGGAGTTTATTACTTAATGCTAAGTATCTTTGCAGGTCCTAGGGGTTGTTATAGTCCTAGTACTATCGTCGCGCCTAGTAGGCGCTGGCGTGGAGCTATATGGCATATAGCAACCATTCTCAGCAGGCCTGCTGGCTAGGTTGTGCTTATGGGCAATATTATTTAAGTACTTATTTAATCCCTTCCTAAAGAGCTTAAAGGGGGTCTTTAGATATGGCCCAGTTAAGCTCCTAGATGCTTTAGAGGAGGCCTTATAAGTCTAGTTTTTTAAGGGCGAGGCGCCGGCGTTCCGCTAGCGGACAGCCGGTGTTATTAATTTGGATGCGGATGGGTATATGGTCTCTTATAAGGGCCCATTCCTTAACTATGCCACAGAAGTTGACTTTTCTATATAAATTTGGGGATATAAACGTGAGGTTAATTACGCTCTCCTATTCCCCTCTTTTCCATATAGGCTCTCCTCTTAGTGTGGCGAGTATAAGACCTCTAGCGTTGGTTTCGGCTAGTAGGCGTTCCGCCTATTCTTTGCTAGCTATATATTTTCCACCCCACATTAGGTAGTAGGCATTAAAGTCGCCTAAAAGTATAACTTCTCCCTTGGCCTCCTTAATAGCCGTTTTTACCTTAGGCCATGTTCTAATTTAAGGGCCGTCTTCGCGTGGGTTATAGATGTTAATAATTATTATCTCTAGCCCCTCTAGGCGCACCCAAAGGGCTGTGGTAAAGGGGCCGTACTATCTACGCTTCTAATGCGTAGCTTTAATATCCCGGCTAATTATAAAGCAGACCTTTGTTATAGGGAGAGCGTTATATGTAAGTGTAAATCCCCTAGGGCAGTATGTTAATTTAGTGTACCTATTATATGCCAGCTCCTAGACTGCGAGGACCTAGTAGTCCGCCAGCGTAACACTATTAAAGAAGGGGCGGCACGCCCCTTAATTTACATTTCCGCAGTTATACTAGATGATTATACACTTACTTATTTAGGGTGGGTGTAGGTTTATCTATATCCGTGTCTTAATCCTCTTCGTTATTGCTAGTAACTGTTATTGCTCTATTAGCACGTAACTGGAGCCTTGCTTATAAACTATCTTTACTTACTTTGTTAATAAAGGATAGTTTACCTAGTCCCTATTTAAGTGGTTATTCTTAGGTCCCTAACAATTCCCATCCTCTTTTTTTATTAGTGATAATTATAAAGTTTCCTAGTATTGGGGGTGGGTGTGTTATTGTCTCTATAGCTTCTTATATGCGGAGCAACTGCGTCCAGAGGGCCATCCTTTTTGTTTAAATGCCCTTAAGGTAGCTTTAGAAGGTCTTACACTCCTTTCTTTACTATACTTTATAGGCTTTACCACAGTTAATACAGAATACCCTTTCCTTAGGGCAATCTGTGGTGTTATATAGTCCTATACATTGTCCGCATTTTATTTGCTTTCTGTATGCGCTTTATATATATCCCTATTAATTACATCGGTAACATTGCTTTATAATTATACTATTCTTAAATAGCCTAGTCTTAAAAAGCTAGGATTTAATAACTATCCCACTTTTTATAATCTTTTGCTAAATTGCCTGGGTTAGAATACTAATTATAAGGGTTCCTCTGGTCTTCTTAGGTTCTCTTTAGGCGCTGCTAAGGTTTGCCTAGCGTTTCGCCTACGCTTTAGGGGCGTATAGCCATTAGATCCAGCTAATAGCTATTCTAGGCGCAAGGCGCTTTATAGCTTCGTAGATAGATTAAATTAATTCTAAATTATTTGTGTTCCTTCCGCTGTTAATTAGGGTCTTAAGTGGGACCCCAGATACTTCTAAGAGGTAGTTTTTTCTTAATATCTTAAGTCCTAGCGCATCTGGTCCGTTTAGGATTTAGTCCTTTATTATTTGGGAGGGGACGTAAACATTAATATCTCCGCTGTTAAGGGTGCGTACGGCGTATATGCTTGGTATTATTCTCTAAATGGTCTTAAGAAGCTCCCCTAGTTTATAGCCCTAGGGCTCCTCAAGCTGGACGCGTACAGTCGCTCTTTATAGTATCGCGACTGCGTTTACTGTGCGGGCCGCCTACGCAGCGACAGCTGCCTAGGTCTGGCCCTATATTAGGAGGGCTCCTAGACCTAATAATCCTCCTTTACGCGTTTCCCTTTGGATTTTTATAATGCTAGCTTTAATCCAGTTAAGTTAGGCCTTGGTTTCCTTTTCCTAGGTTATCTAAGGCGCTAGACGCGTTAAAAGAGCTTTAACGCGTTATATTACCTCTTGAACAGCAACAAGTATCTAGTGTTATGGGGTTTCCTCCTCCTCTTTTATAAGATTATCTTTAATTTATCCGAGTGTTTCCTTTAATTTTTGCCATTACTGGTTAAGCTGGCGGTTGTCCTTTTCGTGTCATTCCCTGCCTGGTTCATAGGTTAGCTCCCTCGCGTCGCGACTTTTGTTGCTCTAGCGGGAAGCTTGCGTTCCTCCGTCGTCCCCCATGCTTTGCAGATGGGGGCGCTGTGGTTTTATAGGGTCTCTTAGTGCGGGGAATAGGATTCCGATATCGGATTGCTTTATTAGGTGGTTTTGGGCTAGTTTCGCTGCTATTACAGCTTATTTCCAATAGCCCTAGTAATATATAAGATATTTAAGGATTCTTAAAATTTGCAAATTTCTATTATTAATTTATTAACCACTTCTTAGAAACTACTTAGCTATTAGTAAACCTAATAAGAAAAAATTTAAAATTTAAATAAACCACTAAATATAAATAAGCTTTTAATAACCTAAAGCATTATTTTATAACTACTTTAATTCCTACCCACTTTAACCCTAACCTTAAATACATTATTAAAATATATTAATTTAATTACATACTAGAAGGAGTGTTATTATAATATAATAAGAACGGCGAGCTATGTCTAGTAGCTTTTCTCTCTTAGAAACTCGCCTCTATTAAATTAAACTATAAGATATATAATAAGGAACTACTTATAATTATTAGATGCTTTAAATAATAGCGCCCTAAGCTTAAAGGATTGTTATTCCTAATATATATATTAATAGACTATAAGAACCTATAGTACTTTATAACTATAAAGTAATTAATATAGCGCTAAATTTATTAGGCCGAATACCTCTTATAATTTAACTTTAAGATTATATACTAACTAGGCAAACTTAATTAGAAGCCTAATATATTAATATAATAATTATAGAATCTGCCTATAAACGCTTTAGATAAATAGATTATAAATTAATTATAGATCTTATTACCCCCTAAATGTTTTAAAAAACTACATCCTATATTCCTAGATATAGAACTTAATAGAAATTAATAAGCTAATAGAATATAAATATAGGAATAATATATAGATAATAGATATAATAAAAGCAATTTAAATAAAAAAAATAATAGTATAAGGATATTATACTTACTAAATATAAAAATTAAAATAATTGGTTATATTATTAATAAAAGATAGTAGTTCTAAATTCTAACCCTTTATAATTTAAGATACTTAAATTTATATATAACTCCCCTATAGTAGGGCATCTTAGCTATATAAAGACTTATAAGTATACTACTAGCTTATAATATATAACTATATATAAAAATACATTTAAGTATATAGGATATATGTGTGTGGAAAGACCTCTTATATAAAAAAGCAAGGGGTACTTTAACCGCTACTAATCCTAATATAAAGATAGCGCAATATCTTAATTAACTTTATAGTTAACTTGCCTAACAGTAATAGGTTTATAAATATTATAGTAGTTATTAACTGTCGGGAATGAGACGAGTGGTCGTTACGTGTCGTCACGTGTCGCCGCGGCACTAGCGTGGCGAGGAGCCTTAGGCTCCTCGCCCTCCCCTAATTAACAAGAAGCATATTAACCAACATCACTATAACCCTACTCGAGTAGTCGTTATTGGTGAGTTACCCTATGTGACCAACACTGATTAGTGGTTGAATATATAGTCAACTATAGAGCAGCTAGGTTTTCGAATAGAAGAGACAGTCTTGTGCAGGGGTGCTATATGCGCTTATATGGAATGGATCCCAGCGATACTGTGCTACCTTAGACTTACAGAAAACTAGTAACAGAAGTGTTATTAAGTATTAGGAGATACCAAGTTGCGTCTATTATGCAGAACAACCACGTTTACAAAGATTTGGTTGAGTACTTTAGGTTAGAAGTGTTACTAAACCTAAGGTCCCAAGTTAATATCCGAAACGCGTTGACTACATCTTAAATTACCTACCTTTTAACAGCAAACCTATGAGATCCTATAAAACCGAAAATCCTACCTACCTTTGACGTACGACACCCCGTCAATTCTATACCTACCATGGCGTTAACCTACCTAAAGAAGTATGAGGAAGATATTAACCTAAAGATATGGAACAAAGCTATAATTGACCTTGCAAACGCTAATGAACAAGACTTAAATGGATTTTTATTATACTGTATGGCACATTATAAGGATAGTGAATACAACAATACCGCGCTATGGGAATATATAAAGGAGGACTTTGTTAGATGGACAAAGGAAATATAGGCCCCTATAAACAAGGATATTGTATAGGACTTCTGTAACTTCCTTTAAAAGAATAGAGTATTTGTCCCTAAGGATGGGGGTACTATTAGAGACAATATTTAGGAGCAGGTTATTAATATAAAAGAAGAGCACAAATAGACCCTATAAGAAATTAAGCACCAACTACGCACTATAAGGAAGCTTAACTTACAATGGAACCTAGGTAATATACCTCTAGAGACAAATCTACCTCCGCCTTTAACCCCTCTATATCCAATTCAACCTATAACTTTAACATTAAATACTATACCCTAATAAGAGCAGGCATAGGATCCCATTACTTCGCGATTTAATAGCCTTTGGACTTTACTAACCAGACCTATGTCCCTACTACAGCCTATAATACAAACCCTACCTCCATCTTAATCTTAAATTAGAGGTAGTTTAAAATTGCTTATAGAGCTTGCAAAGCTCTATTTAGATTAGGAGAAGAAGTTTGGTGGGGAATTATATAATGTTCTTAATTCAAAACTACGTATTTTCTATAACTATTACTAAAAGGTAGGAATAGAGTCTAATTAATACCACAATACCTATTCTATTATGCTTAAGGGTCGAGCTAGTACCTTCTATTATAATTATTTGGTAGGAAAAGGATATGATTTTAACCGCATAATATATAAGTTAAGATACCACTTTAAAACAGAAGAGAATAAGTAGTAGTATATATTAGAATAGAGAGAGACTACCTTTCTAAGGATTATTACTACAAACCTAGGTGTCCCTCGGCTTGATTATCTTTAAAAGCTCTTTAATTAACTTTAGATGATTTAGCGTGGTTTATCCAAATTATATTAAGAGGATTTTAGCCTACGCGATTAAGTCATTAGTGTATGCTAAGGCGTTAAAGAATGTAATCTTACTCTCTTTAATCCTGTAAATACTTATAAAGGAGTATATGCTTAACTAAGATCTTCTATTAGCACTGCTCTACGCTCTTAAGAAGTATAGCAATTTAACACCTAACTTTAGTCTACTTTAATTAACCCAGATGACCCGGCCGACCAATATAATTATAACTGGACTGATTGAATATATGGTAGCCATAGTAGGCAATACAGCAGAGGGTACAATTAACGACTATAAAGTAAAGGTGGAGGTCCTTATAGAGGTTCATTTTAAAGTAATTGCTAGAAGAAGTACTATGTTTATAAGAAACCAAATTACTAGTTAACTAGGCATTCTCTTAATAAGCAAAAGAAGGTATATAACAAGTTTTACCAGAGTGTAAGAAATGTTAAAAATTATAAGGTCATTATAGCCTACTTCTAAAGCTTCCTAGTTTAATATAAAGGCGTAGAAGATCTTAAGGGTAAGGTTAATAAGGCCAAACAGCTCCTTATAGATATAGAATTTAAGGACTACTTACCCAACCAATACTTCACTAAGTATAGTAAGGTAGATGGCACACAAACTGTTACCATTCTTAATAACCAATCTACGCTCCACTCTATTATAAAGTTAGATATCTTTAATGAGCTATAGGAGAGTTCTACGTTCTTCTTTAATAATAGATACTCGGCGAATATCTTCTATAGTATTATGCCAGATACTAGAGCCGCAGGAGTATCTACAGTAGGAGAACCTTAAGTTTAAGCCCTTTAGCAGCTTAATAGCTCTGTTTAGATTAACTATTTAACGGTAGGCTAACACACGATTTATTTTAGTAAGGGTACTATAATCTCTCTTAGCACAATTAGGGTCTGAACCCCCTTAGGGTATATTACTTTCTATATTATTCCTATAAATACCCCATTTCTATTTTATATTGGAGATATAGATAAATTAGGCGTTAAGCTTAATAACCTTAAGAATATACTTATTTAGGGAGATAATTGGGTGCCTATTATACGCAAGTAGGGTCACCCCTAGTTACTCCTTTATTAACTAGAAAAGAGTATTACTTAAAGCCATTTAACTAAGTTAGAGTTATATTAACTACACTGTCATTTTAGCCACTTATCCGTTTACTAATTACTTAGGGTTCTTTAGTAAGTAGGCTATAAAGTTAAGGTTAAGGCAATTAAGCATCTTATAAAGTACTACTATTACTGCTAAATAAACCAGAAGTCCCCTGGCCGATTTAAGTTCACCCTTAAAGATAACTACAACTTTAACTTCTATATTATTATTAACGTTATATATCTTAGCGGCAAGCTAGTACTCTAAGTTATTAACTTCTTAACCTCCTTCCAAGCCGCACGCTTCTTAAAGGATATGTTAGCTAGAAACGTATAGGATACCCTTTAATTATGCTAGATTAATGTCTACCTAGGACCCCCTAATTAAATCGTCTATAATATAGAAAAGAACTTTTTATTTGCAGAGTTTTAACAATAGATAAAGGCAATGGCAATTAAGGTTAAGGAAGTCCCTATTAAGGCATATAATAGCATTAGAAAAGTGGAGCGATATTACGCGCTATTACGCTATGTATATAAGATTATCTCTTTAGAACTAGAGGATGCTAGCAAAGAACTTACCTTATAAATAGCTATTAAAGCTATTAACAATTCCACTAGCCTAGATGGACTTGTATCTATGCTACTAGTCTTTAGCACCTACCTTTAAATAACTAACAATTCTCTATTATCTCCCTCTGTTGTGTAATAAGCTAAGGCTATTTATAAGGCAATAAAGGAGGTCTAACATCTCTACGCTACATATTAGGTTAACAATGTACTAAGAATAAGAAATGGCCTAAATACCTTAACTACGCTTAATCTGCCACTCTAGTCTAAGGTATATATATAGTGTAAAAAGGGAGGGTGGTTAGGCCCATATTAACTCATTACAATTAATAGTTAAACTTGCACTATTTAGATGCCTTATAGACCCACTTAATTCTGTTTAACTATTATTAAGCCTTACTATAAAGATAACAGTTCTAAACCTTTATAGGATGCTATAGAAGATGCCCTAGAGGAGAGCTATAATTAATAAGCTCTAGAAGGCGACCACAATTCTAGTATAATTGTAGTAGATACGCCGTAACTATAACATAGTAGAGGTCACCTAAAAGAATTATAAAATCACTAATATCTTATTAATTTCAAAAAGCAATTTGTTACCGCCATTAAGAATAGAGTTAAGCTATTAATGGCCTTTATAACAGCTAAGGAGAAGGCTGATTTTGAACTCGCAAAACAGCTCTAAAAGGAAGGTTGTATTATAACCCTAGGAGCTCCTTTCTAAGCATCTAATAAGTAGGAGATTGATAGCCTTATTACAAGAGGAGTTTTTAAATTTAAGAAGTATGACCCTACTAAGTTTAATAAAGTTTACATCTTTAAGTTAAGAATGGTTAATGAGATTAAAGGTAAAGCTACTAATACCCTATTTAAGAAATTAAGGCTTGTCATCCAAGGTTATAACAATAATAGTAAGGAGGTAATCCTTATATAATCTCCTATAATTTAACAAGCTAGTTAGCAAGTTATTATTACACTAGCTCCCTCCTTAATAAAGAATGGAATAGCAGTCTATTTATAAGATATTACTTAGGCCTATACCTAATTAGAGACGCACCTTTAGCGCTTAATATTGGCATACTTTCCAGAGCAAATTTGCCACCAATATCCTAAAGATACTATTATGGTTGTGCTTAAGCCATTATATAGAATTACAGAGGTAGGAACTTATTAGTAGGCTACCTATAGCAAGCACTATAAAGAGAAGCTTTTAATAACTACTTCTATATTTAATCCATGCTTCCTTATCACAACCATAGGAACTCCGTTCGGAATTGTCAGCATATAAACTAACAATATAATTATCTTAAGAGACGATTAATTCTCAGCCCTTAAAGAGGATGAGCTAGTAAAGGCAAATCTTATAGCAAAGCCAAAGGAAAAGCTTAATTTAACAATACTATTACTTTTTAATGGATGCATCCTCTCCCTAAATAAGGATTCTATTGTATTACGCCAGAAGGGTTAAGGCAAGAAGATTAATATTATTAATATTAATTCCCTAAAGCAAGGATATGTAGAGCAACGCGCTTGTAGAGCTTATATTGCTTCTATCTATTAACCTAAGGCTTTATTTAATCTCTCTGTTACCACCTAACACTAGGAACCAACTAAGGACGATGTTCTTGCCCTAAATAAATATCTTTCCTAGCAAATAAACCATCTTAATTAGGGACTACTCTATATGCCTATTAATCTTCCCACCGCTAAGCTCTTTATATTTATTAATAGATTATTTATAAATAACAAAGACTTTAGCTCCTAGTTAGGATATAAAATTATTATTATAAACGAATCTATTAGAGAAAACAACTTTATAATCCACAGCAATCTTATCTATTAAAGCTTAACTAAGAGTAAGCACATCACTTAAAGCGTTTTAGCGTTAGAGATATATGGAATAGTTAGCGGAGTTAATATAGCAATTACAATTGGAACTACCCTAAAGATAATTATAGATCAACTCAAACTTCCTATTATCCCTATAATCGTGTGTACCGACTCATACTCCCTCTATAAGTGCTTAGTTAAGCTTAGTACTACAAAGGAGAAGCGCCTTATAATTAATATTATAGCACTTCGTTAATCCTATAAACGGTAAAAACTCTTTAAGATTTAATAGATTAATAGCCAAGACAACCCAGCAGATATAATAATAAAGGCAAACCTAAATAAGGCTCTAGAGACGTTTGTTAACATAAACACTCTATATATATAAGTTAAAGGTTGGGTTAAAAGGGAGTAGAGTTCTACTGTAACTATCTACTAAGTTCTACTGCAATCTGCGGACCCTTACTTTAGCCAGCCAATTAGGATTTTCCATCCCTAGGATAGAAAATCACTATTAGCTCACTTACGACTAGCGCCTTAGCGACACCTTTGTATTCGCGTTAACCCCTAATAGCCTTCCTCTTCTCTTCTCCCTCTTCTTCTTCTTCTCTTCAGCTTAGTGTCTTTATATAATTTTGTTACTTGTATATAGATGGCAACTATAAAAGAAGAGTTGCCAGTGTTAGGAATAAGACGAGTAGTCGTCACGTGTTGTCACGTGTCGCCGCGGCACTAGCGTGGCGAGGAGCCTTAGGCTCCTCGCCCTCCCCTAATTAACAAGAAGTATATTAACCAACATTACTATAACCCTACTTGAGTAGTCGTTATTGGTAAGTCACCCTATGTAACCAACATTAACCGTCTTATAAAAATGCGATATATAATCCCTATAGACTTAATTAATATAATATTAGTAGCTAAATATTTTATTAAGCATATTTTTAAACTATATAAACTTCCTAACTTAATAATATTTAACTATAAAAGCTAGTTTATTTTAGACTTCTAGTAAGCTCTATATAAATAATTAAGCATTTAAATATAACTCTTTACTATATTTTATCTAGAGACAGATAATTAAATTAAAATTGTAAATATAATTATGGAATAATATCTATAAATATACTGCTCCTACCTATAAAATAATTAGAAAAAATGGCTATCTTTAGCTAAGTTTACTGTAAATAATATAATAAATATATTAATAGGCATAATACCGTTCTACATAACCTATAGACAAGATCCTTAACTTAGATTTAAACTATAACCTAAAATTAATATAATAGGACCTATAATTAAACGGATTTAGTTAATTAATGTATATAACTTTGCTAATTAAACAAAGTAGTTAACAGAACTATTATAAAATAAACTAATATACGCTTAAATAGTATAGGAATAGTATGCGAATAAAGAACAAGCTCTTATATAGGATTTTAAGGAAGGTAATATAATTTACCTAAATATATAAAACCTATAAACTTAATGGCCCTTAAAGAAACTTAACTAGAAGTTTATGGGCCTATACTAAATTAAAAAGAAATTAAGCCTATACGCCTATAAGCTTAAACTACTAACTAAAATAAAAATCTACCTAATATTCTACGTAAGCTTATTACAACCTTTAAAAGATAATTCTATAACTTATAAAATCCTATCACTACCTCCTATAATTATTAATAATAGTAACAGTTCTTACTTTATTAACTTAATTAATAATATATAATAGAAAATATAATCTAAATAATCTAAACTTTTTATTAAGTAAAAAGGATAAAAAAATAGAAACCTAGGAAACCTATAACTAGATTAAGGCTAATACACCTTCCTTAGTAAAAGAATTCTATAAAGACTATTCTTTACGGCCTACTTTAGCTAGATAAACATAATATAAATATAAATAACTACTACCTAATATAAAAATATAAAACATAATAGCAGGAAACTTAAAATAAAAAAAAACTTAAAATATATTATAACGCTTATAACGTAATAAGTTATAAATTTTTAACTAAATTAAATTATTTTAAACCTTTAGCTAAAAGGGGGGGTACTATAATAGGACTAGCCTAGTTATAGTAGAAATGTCTTAGTAAAACACTTAATAGATAACTATCTAAAACTGTTTATAACTATTTATAACTATTTATAACTATCTGCGACTATCTATAACTATCTATAATTATCTACTATAATCTACTGTTTTCCACTAGCGCTATAATACTAAAGTCTGTTAAAGACCGCGTGCGTATATATATATATTAACTACTAAGACCCCTAACTGTTTAATTATATAATTCTCTTATTATTTCTTTCTGTTTGTATCAACTTAATGATATAAGTGAGTCGTATCCAGGGGCACGAAATACGTATAGTATTAAATGCTCATTTGGATGGTGACTGTCCATTCTATTAAAGTAGACTACGTAGTCTATATACTAACGCGTCCCCCCCAATTAGTCAGTGCTTCGTAAGCACGTGGTTAGTACACCAAACGCGTACACACGCGGTTGGTACACCAGGTGCTGTAATTATACACTAGCGGCACTTGAAAATAGAGCCGCTTATATATAGCCTCCGTAATTGCTTTAATAGAACCGTAAAACACAAAGGAAATATATAGGAAAATCCCTCCCGAGGTGCCTTCTGGGCTGCCTTCTAAACGGTGCTTTAAGCTAGCCATAAGTCCTGCTTACAGCCTGTAAAATAAACCGTACGGCCTTCCAACGGGCTGTAAATAAACCGTACAGTCTTCCGACAGACCGTAAATAAACCACAAGTACTCTATTAGTCTTATTCTACCCATTCTATAACCTTCAGATTAAGCTTATTTGTGTTAATTAAGGTTTTAAGGGCTTAACACGGCTTTGCCTTAGTTATAGCGTCCACTAGGTTATCTCCGCTACTAATCTATTTAACCTCTATAATCTCACGCCGTTTATAGGCCTGACGTAAGCACATTAGGTCGACCATAAGCCTCTTCTCTTGTATTGTACCTAGTTTAACTATATAGTCGTAAAGGGACTTTAAATCGGTGCATAGAACCAGGGGTAATTGCTCCAATTATAGGATCTTCTAGATTGTTAACTTAATTACGGCTCCTATGTTAAAGCTATAAGCTAGTACGTATAGCTTAAAGGCTAGTATACTGCGGATTACTCGTTTGCATTTATTTAAAGACTAATAGAGTATATTTACATCCTAATTATGGTCCGTAAGTATAATTACAAAGCCAATTTGTAATAATAGGTCCCTATTATTAGTAAAGGAGGCATCTATAAATACCAGTAAGCTAAGGGAATTTAGGTCCAATGGCATAAAAGTAAGTCCTCTTATTATATTATCAATTTGCCACTAAATATATTTATTAAGCTGCTTAATATTTTCCTCTTACAGATCTATTACCTGGGCCATAAAGGATAAATTATAGGCAGATTTGGGTTAACAGACTATAGTAATATAGGCGCCTCTTGCACGCTATACAACATATTAGTCCTTTATATTTACAGTCTTATAGGTCTCTCCGCGGGAACTAGTAAGGTCCATAGGCTTTACTATAACGGGCTTTAGGTTTTAAGCTTAGCGTTCCTAAGTTAGCTTAATTAGGTTACCCTTTTATATAATTAAACCTTTATTAAACTTAATTAGAGTCTGCTTAGTTAACTGCTCTCACAGCTTTACTAGGAACTTAGCTTCTTACAGTTTAGTCTCTTTAGCGTCCATAAAAGTCTGGTCCACTAAAAAGAGGGTATTGTCTATTTAGAGTCTAATAATACTAAGGCCGTTTAATGGGGTATATAAGAGATAGGGGTTATAGGTTAACTATTCCATTTTAAGTTTACTAACGTAATGCTAGTAATATATCTTAAACTAATAGTTTCCGGCTTCCGATGCTCCGTAAAGGGGTTTTATAACCCATAAAATTATTCCTAGTTACAAGTTAAGCTTATAGGGTGGTTATATAAAGATATATCTGCTTAGGTAGGTATTGGACTATATATAGGCTTGCGAAATGTCCCATAAGTAAAGGGCTATAGGTTTAGTTTATTATAGTCCAGGCATAAGTGCAAGTATAATCTATTAACTAACTTATTAAATTATAGGCAATTGCGTAAGGACTAAGTCCTTTCCTTGGTCATTATAAGCTTATATAACAAGCCTTAATTTTTTAAAGGCTTTATCAGTACTAAGGTGCTTAATTTTGTTAATAAAGCGTAAGTTAAATATACGGACGCCTTACGGAATGTCTCTCTCTATTACAACCGTAAAGACGCCCTTTTTAAGTAGTCTATTAATCTCTTTACGTCATGAGTCCGTAAAAGGGGATTCCTATACTAGAACTAATATATCCGCAGGTAGAGATTGCCTTACAGATGTGCCTGCAGAGGTTAGGTAATTCTCCATTATAGGGTTCTTAGTTATAGGGTGCTTTTGGGGGCGTCCTCGACCACGCTTTATAGTAGGTTTAGTAGGTTTAGTAAGTTTTTAGGGGTCTTCCAAAGTAGGTAGGGGTGCTTTTAATTTATCTGGTTTAACGGGGGCTTCTAGTTTATCTAGTTCAACGTTATAGGTGTTTTTAGACCAAAAATAGGGTTTTATAGACGTGCTTCTAAACCTTATTGGTCTGTTAGGAAGTTATACATGGCATATTTTATTTTCTATAGTTAGTAAACGGTAAGGTCTAGTCCAATTACCGCTCTCCCGCCATATAAGGACTTCAGAATTAAGCGAAAGGTCATAAACTAAGGTCGTGTTAGGTCTGTTGCGGTAGTATAAAGCGCTGTTAACAGCCTACTTAGCCCGTAACTTAGCTATTTTAGCTATTGCCTTCCGTATTGCAGCTGCTCGCTCCATAATAGATAGGGCAGAAGGGTCTAGGTTGCCCATCCTTAGGTAGGTTCCGTAAACTAAGAGGGTGGGTACTAGTCTATTAGGGCTAGTGGTGTTGTTAACAGCTTTTACGGCCATCTATAAAGCCAATTCCCTTTAGATGTCCTTACACTCGTCTATAATAATCTAGTAGACTCTCTATAAAGCTAGGTAAGCTTGCTTAATAAGCCCAACAGACTAATACGCCTTAACTGGAACGGCTTTTATTAAAATAGCCATGGCCGTAGCATACTATTGGAATTCCTTGCTGATAAAGTTCCTACCAGCGTTATAGGTAATATACTTAGGGGGTCTAACGTATGTGTTAATCTAGCAGGTCCGTAAAATATCCTAAGTGTATTTTATGGATATATTTTGTAACTAATAGGCGGCTTAATAGCGGGTTGCCTTATTAATTATATGTAATACTAGGCTGCCGTTAATGTATATAATATCTATATATACTAAGTGGTTAAAATTAAGGTCTTTATAAAGAGTAAACTTAAATTAGCCTAGGGAACTTCCGTATTTCTAGCAGAAGGAGCAGTATTTAGTTAGGTGGTTAATTGTCTTCCTATTAACGTTGTTATGTCTAGAGCGTTTAAGGACTCTATACAGCTTTTTAGCTAATAGGTAGCCGAAACGATGGTGCAGGCGGTGGATTTCAATACTGGTAAGGTAACATAGGTTATAGTTAAAAGATTCCTAAATATAGGTCTGTAAAGTCTCTCCCCATATAAGAAACGGGTGTCTAAATTATTATATAATTAGTAGGGTGATATACTTACTTCCTAGGGCAATAGCGTAGCCAATTAGGGTATCCATAATATTGTTATAGTAGACCTATAACCTATCTATATCCGCAAGGCAGAGTAGGAAAGGGGTGTCTGCTTTTACTATATGGAAGTTAACTAGGCTAATTAGAGTCTTAACTATAACTAATTTAATTAATGCGGTTAAGCTGATACTAAATTAGACGTTTACGGCCCCAATTTGCATAGTATTAATATCCATATTATTGTTTGTGGTGGTCTTATATGCAAGGTATTATCCATAACCTATAGTAGACTTCTTAGAGGCACCTATATCAATTATAACGCTATAGAATTCTTTAGGGGTATAGTGTTCTATGGTAATATATGCAAATAGGTCCTGTTTGTAGTCCGTAACGTCCGTAACGGGTTTAACAGGTATACTTATGGATTGGTTTTTGGGTGCGATTAAGTATATAAAGGAGCGGTTAGTTAATATGGTTGTAATATTAAAGGCTTAGCCGTCCGTAAAAGGTCTAAAAGTAGTTAGGAACATCTCTAAGGTCTTCTATTCCTAAGTATCTAAGTTAAAGTTAATTATAAGGGCTTCTATTAACTTATTAAGAGACTCCTCCGCTTCCTCTCCTTTATAGTCTAAGATAAACTAGTTAATCTGATTATTAAATCTCTTTTTAGACTCATTGCGTTCTTCCTAGGTATGCCTTATAGACTAACATCCTTTCTTACCGCATATAAAGCACTTCTAGCTGGTTTGTCTGTGGGGGTATGCTTTTATATAGGAGTTGCTGCAGGGGTTATGGGTAGGACTTAGTTGGTACGGGTACTGCTAGCAGTAGCGGCGGTCCGTAAAGTAGGCATCTAAGTCAATTTATGGGTTTTGTAGGTCTGTAATAAAGGCTTAAGTACTGCCTAGCGGGTTTAAAACTTTATATATTATAATAGAGGACCATAAATCGTTAATAAGGCCAGTTAAGGTGTCTGCAGGCTTGTAACAGGCATATTTACAAGGTTCCACTTCCTGGCAGGCTGTAATAAGTTTATTATGCAGGAAGTCGTCTATTTAAAGCTTAGCATTAAGGCCATGCTATAGGTGCTAAAGGTCTTTAATAAGAATTTACAGGCACTCTATAGTTAATTTTTCAGTGTTCTTATTAATTACGGTCTGTAACTTAATCGCATTCCATTATATAAGGATATTATGCTTGTATTTTAGCCCTTTAAAGTAGTTGCGTATAGCTTTATATAGCTTATTAAAGGGAACACCAAGGGGGTTGCTCTTAAGGTTAGTGTAATAGTAGTCAAGGGCTAGGCCGCGCAGTATGGTAGAGTAGGCTTGGCTGAACTCCTATTTAGGAATATCAGCCTTCTAACAGAGGTCCGTAAAGATAGTTAGTTTAAAGTTAAAGTTGTTATTTTTACCGCTGTACTTAGATTTATCGGTATAGAGCTTAGCTAGATTAGCTAGCTCCTTGCCGTAGGTCTTTACTTAGGTAGTTCGCGGATCTGTAACTTAAGCGACGGAAGGGTTTTGGTCCGTATTTTGGTTTGCAAGGGTATTACAGTCCGTAACTTTTATATTAGGTATGCTTTAGTCCGTAAGATTAATTCCAAAACCACTTAGGTCTATAGGGCGAATTTAGTTAAATAGGTCGGCTATAAGACCAGAAATCCTATTAAGCTTAAAGGAGGCAAAGAGTCCGCTAGTTTTAATATAATCTAGGATCTACTCTTTAGTCCATTCCGTTTAGTCCTCCTTACATAGTATATCGTACAGAGACCGTGCAATAGTAACTCGCTTGTCCTTTTTAACCTATACACCTTAGTTATGCAGGAGGGTTTATAGGTTACAAATAGTTGTAAGGTTGCAAGCCTTAAAAATAGCTTCTGTAAAGTCCGCAAAGTCTTCCTTATATTACTCCCACAGGTCGTCGTTTGTAAACTTAAAATGTCCGTATTTAAGGATTTTAAACTTAATATAGTTGTTAACATTATTTATAGACGTAAGGTCAACTCCCTAACTCCACTTCTCTTAACCTTTGTTAATTTGCTTGCTTATATCTGCCATATTATATAGCGTAAGATGTCTATATAAGCTGTAACGGGTTAAGAGGAGCTTATAACGGGTGGTAATAGCTTACAGCAGGTGGAAGAGGTCTTGTAATAGTCCGTAAAGGCGATTAACGGGTCCGTAATAGTTCGCGAAAGGGTAGGGGGTTTTCGTAAAAGGTCTAAAGAGGTTTGAGGTTTAAGGGGGGTGAGGATAAGGGGTTCTGTAAAGGTCTATATTCGCGTCTATAAACTTCCGGTAAACCGTATTAAGACTTAAATAAGTATACAGGGATGGTGATATAGTCTATAATCCCCAACTTCCGACCTTCTAGCAGGTCGTACTAGGATATAAACGGGTGGTCGCTGTTATATATCGCTCGGGGGGGGGGGGGGGGGTATTTATTTTTTTGTA
>Ga0307507_10005726_pt1 | contig 20054 bp, 26 predicted proteins | sample 7_EM_MG_FD_207223 | JGI IMG/M metagenome (GOLD analysis project Ga0307507, IMG submission 207223) | Populus trichocarpa ectomycorrhiza microbial communities from riparian zone in the Pacific Northwest, United States - 7_EM | ecosystem: Host-associated > Plants > Roots > Unclassified | place...
TGCAAAATAACCGGTTATTTCATTTCCAGAATTTACTAACCACTAACCGCGGTCCGGTCTTTTTGCAGTTAGGTCCGGTCTGGTCTCGGTTATTTTCCAGTTAATTAACCTAACTTCCAAGCACTACCCTTGGATGCCTGAAAAGCTCTCGTCCGACTGGAATCCCTGTCATCTCTGTCCAAAAGATGTCGGATGATGCGAAGATTCGTGGATCCGTGACCCAGAGTGGGTTCAGTGATATCTGTTCTCTGTTCTTCTGGTATAGGCACCTGAGCAGCTGCAACGGGAGGCACGACGGCAGCATCAGTGTCATCTTCCATTGAAATAGGACAAGACAGAAATGCTTCTAGGTCCACATTGTGGGGTACTTGTCGCTGCAACGTAGATTACCAGTCTCAGCCAATAGTCACACTTCAGGGACATGAAAACATACCCAGCGAAATATGTTATTAGCTAGAACCCACTTTGTTCCCACGATGAGTTTATGTCCTTCGCCTCGTATATTGTGGTTGACACAAAATGTGTAGAGAACCTTGCGTCGTAGGGACAGGAGTTCATACAGCATCCTCCGTTCATTCAGGCGAACCAGCTTTTGACATCGTTTGAACCCTGAATCCGTCCGACTGACACATTTTTCAGGTGTTGGTGGTGCTTCGGTCAACCCCTCACCACCATGATCTACTTCTAAGTTGATTTGAAAAAGCTCTCGAACATGAATCTCATGAAGATTCTCAAGCACGTGCATTGAGTCGATAATGGCATATATGATCGGATTGAAGTAAGGAAGATTGAGAAGTGGTGACCACCGCAAGCCGCATGCATTGAATATATTTTCACGGTCCCTTTCGCTCATGGCATCTCTCCACAGTTCGGCGAAGCGACGCATATGAGCGAGGTTTTTGGACGGCCACTCTGCCTTCTCCAGTACCTCAATGTCGTCAATGTCAAGATCGCAAAAGGTGCAGAAGTAATGGGAGGTTGGAGCCGAGAGTCCCAACGCCTGACGTAGAGCGAGCATATCGGAAATAACTGGAATGAGCATCGCTTTGTAGAGCCTACCGAGCTGATGCTTGTAAGTTCGGGAAAAAAAGACGCCTGGTGTCCAAAACTCGAGAAGCTCTTCAACAACAAGTTGTAGATATGGGTTTATTTGCTCTTTCGATGGCTTTTCTGGACCTGATATAACCCCAACAAGAAACATGTTTTCCTGGAGGAACCGAAGGTGTTCAGGAAAGTTGAGACAGACCAGCCACATTCCAGTTGAAGATACTTGTTGCTTCGCAGTTTTCATGCCAAAAGTATTGAAGCTATCCATGGCGAAGCTGAAGATTAATCGCCCTTCTCCAGCTGGACCAGGATAGAAACGGAGTCCAGCACTGTCTTTGAGGTTCAGAAATACCTTGGAAAGCCAGATGTCATTAATGGATGCATTTGGGTCCATGGAGGGTGCGTGAGGTCGGCTGTCAAGCAGATCCTCAATTCCCTTACGCGATAAGAGTCTACCCAGCCATGACTTGAGGTCATGATGTAGATAAATTTTCTTGGGCGTAAGCTTTGTTACATCACCATAGATGGCGCGCCGCTCCCATAACGGCGTGCCACAGAGGGGACTTGAAGGTGTTTGTCGATGAGCACAATGGGAAATGGCATGATCACCTTGAGGAGGTAAATCACTAGGTTTGTACGGAAAGAGGCAGTGACATTTGGGACAGGAAATAAACGGGCGGGTAACAGCATCAAGGTTGAAGAGGGAAGACAAAGTGCGTGGATCCTTGGGGATCGCGCTCGCTGTGTTAGAAAGCGGATCCGCATTCCTAAGGATATCTCGAAGGCCCGCAAGGTGTGCGCGAAGGGCTCTACGCGGTGTGAAGTAGATGTTCTCTAAGACTAAGGATACGAGCGATGCTGCCCTCAAAACGGCGTTTTGAGGCCCTTGTCTGTAGAAGAAATTCTCTAGCTAAAATTTAGTAAGGATCTGAGCAAAAACAATCTAATTTACCTGTATTGACGACCACCATATCGCCAGTCTGAGGAGAGCGCTGCTGCGCCCACTGCATTCCCTTCTGCCGATTGATACGGCGCAATTCATTATGTATGTTATCTTTCAAAGCTTGAATCTCAGCAGTCAGGTTCATCGTTGAGAGGATAGAGAATAGTTCGCAGAAACGATTCTCGGTTTCAAGGAATGCCATATTCATACGATGGCCAGGATGTAGCGCGTAAACCCCTGCATTGGGTCTCATCAATTGTGCGTCGCAGGGCTCAGTATAAGGCCCATTCAGCTCTGGAGAGCGCAAGAACACAAAAGCTTCAAAAGCACTGCAAACTGGAAGCTGTGAGCGGCAATCAACCTCAGATTCAATGAGGGTGATCCAAGTTGGAGTCGACTCTCCCAGGGGGTAGTGAAAAGCGTCACTGTTCTGGTCAATCCTGCTGGGGGGAGTGTTTCTGTGGTTGTGGTTTTGCCTTTTATCCTCTCGAACATGATTATCGCGGGTGCTACGGGGAACAATGTTTCCTCTGCCTTCGTAAAGACCCGTAACCACGTTGTACACCGTGCAGTGGCTTCGACAGCGGCAGATGCAAGTTCCCGGACGTCTATTATTCGAAGAGGCCGAGATCCTTCCAAACATCTGAATGAGGAATCTGCCTATAGATACGTTGAGATACCGTGAGGATCGACTCAAGAGACTGCGTACACTCAAGAAGTTGATGATTGTCCTTCAAGCACGCTTAAGCTTGCAAATTGCAATTGGTCTGCGCAAGTCGTACTGATCATGAATCATGATAAGTACATGTGTGGCTACGTATACACGCGCGATCCCTAATTTCAGTGCACGTGAGATGCGGTCATAATTTATGACCGTACTTACGCGTGTACGTGTGCATGAGATGGAGCTTGAACATCAAAATTGAGGGGTCGACACAAACTTTCTCAAGGTCGACAACTTGATCTAGCCGGGATTTTCTGAGCGACTCTATTCGATGCATCCAGGCTCCAAGTTCTGTACGGAAGGAAGTTCATGATTTCTGGCGTGTGATGGCAATGGCGAAACCCAAGGTTAGAAATCTTTATTTTGAGGTGTTTGTTTTTGGGTCGTCATTTATTTATATTATAATTATATTATAAGTAGTAATCCATCGTCATATTGATACAACATGGATCTGGAGGGATCCGGAAGAAATTGTTCGCCCCTTCCATTCTTGCACGGTTGGCGGAAGACCCCAGGTGACGGCAGCTCGATCAGCATCATTGTATTCTCCCCCGATGCGACGCTGATTGCCACTGGTGATGACAATGGGATGTTGCGTGTAAGTTGCAATTACCGTCATGGTTATTTGCCTCCATGTCCTCACGGTTCTTCAGATATGGCAAGCGGCCCCTGCGTGGGGGGTGATTCGGAAATACTTCCTTCGGTCCAGAATCCGGGGATTATGCTGGAATCCAGTGCAACGGCTCACCCTCTTCGTCGGTTGCGCCAGTGGTTGCCTGTATACGGTTCGTTTAATGGATATCGGGGTACGATTGCGCTACAATCAGCTTGGTATTATTCATACTCTTGAAAAGGAATACGCCAGCGTCCGACGGCTTCCAGGCTATATTCATTCATTAGCAATCAATGAAAGTGCCAGTAAATTGGCCATTGGATATACGAACGTTGAGGGTGTTCATATTGCGTTTGTTGAGGACCCGTGTGGTGGTTAGTTTAAATTTCCTCAGATCTGCGTTCATAGTTGTTAACAAACAAGATCCAGATCTTCAAAGGCCCTTTCATCGTGTACCCTTCTTGCGAGATCACCTTCCAATCAGCATCCCACATAACGTTTATTTCTTAAACGATGAAGTTCTCTTGATTTCGTACTTTGGTCTGCTGGGCATCCAGTATGCGTTCACACACACATGTAGCGAACACAGTGAATCAATAACTTTTCAAAGTGCACATCGAACATCCCACCCTTATGAAAGATTGTGGACGATCAAACCGCGCCAAGATCGTTGGATGTGAGGCATTATGTTTTCCCTCATCTTAGACTTCCTCATTTTCCAATTCGTATGCAGTGCTGGGGCCGCGCTATCACCATCTGGTTCAATTTTGGCAGCCACGAATATGTACGATGGAATCGATTGGTATTCCATTACAAGGCGTGAGTACGTGAGCACAACATATTACGATGTTCAAGGGGCTAGTCGATCCAGACGGCTAGTTGGGATAACATTTTTGGATGAAGTGACAGTTTTAGCAGGACATGTTGATGGGCAACTAGTTGTCGCTACCGCAACCATGACCAACGGCCCAAGGTTGCTTACACTACGAAGAAAACCATCGAAATCAAACCGTGAGGACCTCCCTGCCCTTTGCACTCCTAATTTAATCCATCGATAGTTGTTCAGGTGTTAGTAAGTGCTAATGCCGTATCTCCAGTCAAGATCGATAGTATCTACGATTCTAGCCGCGGGGCATCCGATCAGGCGGCTGCAATATCCTCATCGCACTTGGGGAAGGCCGAGATACCACCTTTGTCGCTGCTTTTGTTACGTTCCCGCATGTATCCAAACCATGGGTCGACAATGTGGTATAATCAACTTCCTCTTTCATTCATATTACTTTCTCATTTTGCACTCAGGGAATAAAACTCGAAATCAGTCAAGCATCACTCACCATTACAAAGGTATGGTACAATGGTGTCTGTGCTACCAATGATTCCCCATCGTAACCTGTGGATTGATTATCCAGGTCCATAGAGAGGTGTGTTTGCCCCAAATCATTAAGAACCTTCCAGCTTAATGACGATGTAGGTTTCATCTGAAGTGAACCTTGAACGTGACCATTCTCCCCAATCTGCGCCCAAACCGGTTAGTCAGAATACTGTGTTTGCACTTTTTCTCGTTGACATCTTGCAGTCCAGTGCATCGAAATTTAAATCGGCAACTATACTTTTATTACTAGCAGCACTAGCCTCAATGCTCTTCATCTGGCATGATGTATTGCAAGCTCTTCATGCAGGCTCAAGGCTGTCCAATGAAGTCAATTTTGAGCAGTATAGTAGGGAGCTTACAGCTGCCCCACCACCGACATCCGCGGTACAGACGACAATAACTACCGTTGTATATACCACCTCCACTACAACCACCACCACCACGATAATACTACTTGACACTCAGGCCGCAACGATTGAAGAGCCATCTAGACACTCAGCGGACATACCATCAACTGCAATTCGCATCGCAATGGCTTTGCTCTTGCCCATTTCGATACTCACTTGTTCCTCCCTCATATCATCCCGCCTTGTCACCCCCTCCCCCTCTGACCCCGCTATTTTCGATGAGTCTCTTGACATGGCCCCTTCCCCTCCCCTTCCCAGCTTTGCAGCCGAGCCTGTTTTAGAAAAACAACCTATAACTACTTTGGACCCCAGTGACGAAAAGTGGCTGAGCCCTAGTGCAGCCCTCCAACGGCCCGTTGGTCCAGCTTTGCCAACAGCATCGGACATGCGCGTTGGCGAGGGACGAGCAGACGATTCTTGTCTTGACGCACTACAGATGAACTCTCCTGGCTGCCAACCGCCTCCTAATCGTTCCTCATCCACTCCTGATGAACATTGTCAATTTACGGATGATGCTCTAGCAGGTGATCGGAGAGGGGACAACTCATATTCAGATTCAGACCCTGGGAATACGTCGCCAGATATTCAGAAGGCATTAGGGAACATAAATGAAGGGTTGGGTATGGGTCTCCGCCAGCTTGAGGAAAGTTTTGGCCTCGCACCAGTTCAAGATGAGGAGATTATAATTGATCCAAATCCCGATCTCGACAATGTGAAGAGGTTTGCATTAGCTCACAAGTCCTTAGTTGACATGAATGATCGGCAGGAGGAGTGGCTGAAGGAGGCTCAGGAATTCACCAGGGCTGCGATAGAATATAACAAGAACTCTCTGCATGGTAAACGTGCATGTACAGGAAGTAGAAAGATTGATATTCCACAAATCAAAAATTTCTTGTAATATTCAATATAAGTAACTCACTCCTCCAAATTCCCCAATTCTGCCTTGATTTCCAGCTCTGGCCTTGCCTTGATCAACAACGTTGAGTCATCTCTTTCGACCAACGAGTCTGCGCTAGCTGGAGCTTCTTCGGCTTCGACGTTAGCTGGAGCTTTCAATTCCACTGGCCCGACCAACCCCAGATTTTTCTCATTTCTTTTCATCGCTGCTGCGGTGAATTTCATCCAAGGAAGTTTGTTACACATTCCTTTGATCCGATGGTGACCAGCAATAAAATTTCCTGGGTCATACACCACTAGCGCACCAATCGCTGCCACACCGACAAGGAAAAGGACGATTGACATGGTGGTACAACTGTGCACGTCTGGAACGAGAACTTTATCTGGAGCAGAAATGATTGTTTCTTTGTTGAACTCTGTGATAGTAATGGTCTTGGTTTCGGTCGCAGTAGATATGACAGTCACCGTCTGGGTGTTAATGGGGAGCTGTAGAGTTTCCGATATAGTGGCGGAGAGATGCAAGCCGACAGGTTGAGAGACTCCAATTGTACCAGCTATGGCCGGCTCAGACCTGCTGCTCCATACGGTTCCCGCCCATAGCCCCAGTTCATCAGCAAGTCCCGCCGCCTCCCTAGGTGCGCTGAGAGTTTTGATGTAAGGAGTCAAGTGGGACACAATGTTAATCTGAGGTTTGGAGGCCCAAACAACGAGGACCAAACACGGGATGGAAAAAACGAGAAGAACTCGCGGCCATTTCCTGGTTTTAACCCTGTCTTCAGGCGCAACCTGTCAAAGTGTTTAGTATTCGAGACAAACTATAAGGAGAACAACTACCTTTGAATCTGCTGTTGTGGGTTCCGCACTCGTGGGCTTAGGTTGGTTTTCACTTTCCTAAACATTTCCATGGACAAAACTGCCGTAGAGGAAAGTTTACGGATGAAAAGACATACCACAACATGTGCAATAGCTGGTGTGTCCGCAGAGCCACTGATAGGCATCCCACTGATTGATGCTGATGGCGCTGAAACGGGTGCTGACGCCTTAGACACCGATGTTGACGGGGTAGGCACTGACGCTGGTGGCCCAGAGAGTGACGCGGGTGGCTTAGACGACATTGGCAGCCCAGAGGGTGGCGGCCCAGCTGCAGTTTCTCGAAATTCCTTACCCTGAGCAATCTTGTAGATAAATATTGAAACCAAGAAATATGTTACTTACGTGACCAACTGCCATTGGGCCGTCCACGGCACTGGTGAAAGGAAGGACCACCTTCAATATTACCAAATTGGCCGACTCCTTTTCGCTGTGTGTGAGGAGGACAGTTGGAATACCTGCAGGTCGTCCAAATTCCTAATTGGATTTAGTCAATCTAACGAGACTGTATATTCAAGGCTCAAACTCACGACTATCTGTGTGACTAGGTTGTTCTGCCAGATCAGTATCCCACATTTTCATGCACGAATTGGCAACTGACGGGAGGAATCTCCAAGTCGTTGGGTTTCTGCCTTGAGATCGAAACGGACAGGAGAGTTCATCGTAGGTCTTGCCAAAACGACGCCCCCATCTGCATGGCCTGCAACCACAGTGTCATTGTCAACAAAATCCAAACCAATAGCCCTGACAGAACCATCTTTTCCCTTGACGCTGTAATGTGTGGACCCAATGTATGTTTGTGTTCTGAGTGAATACCAGTCAATGCCGTCAATAAAATTAGTTGCGGCTAGAAGATGTTGGAGGGGTGAGATTGCAATTCTCCCCCTTGATATTGACGTCAATAAAAATCTGATGAGCGCTCTCACTTGACTTACATGTATGGGTGATCTCCACGTGGCTGAATGTTCCAGAGGAGTTGAAAAGGAGCACGTGTTGCATAAGAGCTTGATTGGATTTTCTCTCAGTAAAACTGTGTTTAAAAGGGTGGGTACGTACAAAACTCCGTAATCGAGGAAACCAACGAGGAGGGATTCGGGCTCTAGGTATGATATCGTATGTGGTACGAGGCTGGCTGCTCGCCTGTTGGTAATTGGTAGGCGTTTCAAAGGACGGTGGAGTTCTAAGCTTTGCATCAGAGTGCTGACCAGAATGGTCGATGTTAAAGCCGATTTGAGCTCACGGGAAACAGGGTCATCCACTAGGACGACAGCGACTTCCACCTCGCTGGTATATCCCACTGCCAGTTGGGAACCATCGATGTTTGCGCTGATGGCTTGGATAAAGCCAGAGTATTCCCTTCGTAAGATCTCGGCCTGGTGATTTGACGTCTGAGGGTCCAATGTTTTCAAACTGAAGTAAAAACCTACCTTTTGAGACTTGACGGAAATGGTGTACAAATTGCCTGCTCCAGTCCCCACAAATAGGGTGAGGGGTTGGGTCGGATGCCAAACGATAGCCCTGATTTTGGAGCCTGAGTTGTATTTCCGGATTATCGCCCAGTTCTCCGTCGAGCGTATCTAAACAACAAAAATCGATTAAAATCAAGGCCCAGACAGTCATTCCAAGCTTGGAGCTTACAGCAATATGTCCTTGATCATCTCCTGTCGCGACGTAGGTGCCTTCAGGAGAAAATGCAACTGTGCCAATGGAGCACTTGTCGACCAACAAATTACCCTCCTTATGAAGTGCAGTTCGGAACGAGGCGTCCCCTGAGTGGAACGGAAGATAGTTGAGCATTAATATTTCACGTAGCTTGAGTGAGTCTTTGAGTGTGGTATATGTAGAATGTCGCAGGGTTCGATTGTTCAAAAACTCACGCCAGGTGCAAGCGCCTACACCCGAATATTATAGGGGAATTCGGAAGTGTGCATGCATGCCATGGCCATATGCATATAGAACATGTACATGCATCTACACATGTTCCATGTACATGCCTAGGCACGACCGGTCGACCAAGAATCTACAGCTCATCATGGTCAGGATCAATATTCTGGAATAGCAGTCATGATCATCAAGAGATCGGAGCAGAGATTCAAATACGGGACGTACGCGTGCGCGCCACCAACATAGATAGATCTGATCATGACGGCTAAGTTTCCACCTATATATAGTTAGCACCTAGCTGGTACCCCCACTGGCCGGCCACGTACCTTGTAATTGCTTGCTGATCATGACAAGGACAATGATTCGGTTCATGATCATGACAATAATACTTAGTTCCTCCGGAAGTGCAAAATTTTCTGCACTAAGAAAACTTTAAACCTCCCTGCTCCAGTGCTCCTTGCCAATTTTAAATTTATAGCACATCGTGAAAGCCTTATAATTACATGCAATTGGTCACAAAATAGCTAGATATTGCAATTTCTGTGGCGGACAGAATTCTAAATGATACGATGCACAAAAAATAATTGTAACGAATTATTGCACTCTTCTGGATCTATATATAGCTAGATCTCCAAAAAAGATTCAAATTCTTTGTATATATTTGTGTTGGATGGCGACTTCATGAGATATGTATGTGATCAATCAGGATGCATTGTATGTACATGTATGGGGATTCATGAGGAAGGAAACAAATTTAAATGAATCAGATTTAAAGTGGATATGGAGACTGAAATGCCTGTCACTTAGAAGTTGACACAACATTAGACTTGCGAAGGACTGACCGTAACATAGGCACAAGGCGCATTTCCTGTATCCAACGCTTCGGTGGTACGGGAGATGTACCTACAGTTCAAAAATTGGGAAAGAGTAAGAAGGGGAACAGACGATCCTAGAGGTACTATAGCTCACAAAGCGATGGCCATGTTGATTTTTTTCTTTTTGATGGCACGGGGATTGGAGAGAAAAGGGACTCGCTTTCCAACACTGAACACAGCGATCTCCCCTGGCCAGGGGATACTGGAGGGGACGTCTGAGAGGGACTCATTCGGCGGGAGCGTGTCAAGTCGGTAACCATACACAATCAGTTGGTCGATGCCGACTGTAATCTTCATTCGTCGGATGATGGGAGTAAGAGGTGGGTCAAAAGATTTGAATTTCTGAATGACATGAACGTCGGGGAAGCGTTCGCCTTGGCGATGGGAGACTGGGAAAGCCTCCAGTTTCCCACCCGGACTCTCAAGGGGGAAATGGAGTCCGAAGACGAAGTTAAACTATCAGAGCGAATTCAAAGTTAGAAAAATGAGGGACCCCAGAGCAAAATTCGAGTTATGTACCTCATTCGGATTCTGCGCTCCCACTCTGCTCGCTGGGGCATGTGCACGTCTGGATGTCGATCCCCTAACCTGCTCATATGTCAGCATCAATTCATATATATCTCGCTGGAAGACCTAAATTAATAGTCAAATTTTTGAAACTTGAACGCACCATGATTTGAGCGGTTTCACGCAATTGTAACACTTGTAGGTGGAGGTGGGCAGTAGATCTGGAACATATACTATATATGTTGGGCCCTATAGCTAGCTATATAGGCCTTATAAATTTAGATTAGATCTGGCATATATATCCACGGAGATCGCGTATATACGTACATGCTGCATGTACATGTATACGCGTGTACATGTTTATAAGTATACGTCGTGGCATATCATGCTGCAATTGCGGGGATGATAGATCTAGAATATTCATTATAATGATCACAAGAAGCCCATGGCCAGTGATCAACTGGGGTCGACGTACGTGCCTTTGCTATATATGCAGCGTGTTTCATGAGAATGCAGATAGCAGATCTTGTATTGTAATTATAATTACAACTCTATATCTGGCCATGGTCAGTGTCATTGATCGATATCGATGTAGAACCAGAAGATGAAAATTTTAACCAGAAATTATAGTAACAGATCTTTCATTATAATCAATCGAAAATTTTCACACTACCAGCTGAATATAAACACGTACACAGGTAGAGCTAGGCCACCTCAATTGCACAATCCAGGTGCACGCGTACCGCTCCCAATTGGAATTGGTGGGCAATCCATATATCCGTGCTCTGGGCCCACTAGTACTGCAGGCTAGTCCCAGTATGTACCTGTTGTACATGCGACACGTACGTATGTACATATATGCCTTGTGTAATTGGGGGGTGGAAATTTGCGCCACAATTTGGTTATTCCTGCATGTAAAGATTCAGCTCGGCACTTCAGATTGAACATGAGGCCTCCCTAGTTTACTTACGATACATGTGCATTGTGATCATGATATCGATCCAAACCGATACCATGGTGTGCCAGCCCTGCCAGACATGCCTTGGCAAAGCCTCATGAATTTGCCGTACGCGTTTAAATTTGGGCTTGGACATGTAATGGATGGGGGATAACGCCCATGCCGAGGTGGTTGCTGGTGACGTCAACGTTACTTGTGAAGTAGAGAGGGCACTGCAGTTGAAATCGCAACAATACCAGTATCGATACTAATTGCAACTGGAACCCCAGAACGTTGCCATTAAAAATTTAAGGGGGGAGGTTGACATTGGGCAATTGATCGAACGTCGGCCATGGGCCGAGTGCATATAGATATCGATGTGTGCCGCCAGCTTAGTACTTCTACGTAGAAGTATAAGGGACCTAGATTGACTGGCCACGTGACCAGCATGCATATGTGCAGCGTGCATTAATATTGTACCATGAAGTCCCCACCCAATTGCAAGAGGACTTTAGTGGGGAGTAAATGGTGCAGTTTCGCAATACCGCCCCTAGGTAGAGAGGGCGCTAGTATGTAAGCGCTGCGCTTCCACATACTTTGATTGCATCTTTGATATCTGTTTCAGAGAATTCGAACGGGCGGCCATCTCCCCTCAAGGGGATTTAATTGCAACAACAAATCTAATTGGGGGTGTTGATTGGTACTGCATTCGAGAGAAATGCCTGGTGGCCAGGACTAGATACAACATAGGAGCAATTGCAAGAGTCAACCATCCGATCGACATTGCTTTCCTGGACATTCATTCCATCATTGTTGCTGGACACAATAGAGGGCAGGTTGCAATTGTCATTGCGTCCTGTGGTACATCATCGGATTTGGATATATATATATGTTGGGGGGGGGGGGTTAGATCCTCTTGCTGATTCCGATCCAGTCTGATTATCTGTCATGGAACCAGTGACGCAACATGTTGTCTGCTGATATCTTGCAAAATGGAGTCCATGTATGCATGATGAGCTGACTTTACATGGCAATGGACAGAAGTGTGCATTTGCTGGGAATTCGAATACACTGTTCACCATTATCGCCAAAGAAGAAGATTTGGACATGAAGATATGGGTTGCCCATTCAAACAAATGAACCATAACTCCTCGGGGCGATCGCGTTGCAACCAAGAAAACCCTTGTACATGTGCAGGTCAAATTTAAAGCTTAAGCCTGCCTGGTGGTGTGGAATGAGGTAGGCACGCATGAAAGCTGCACTCCCCCTTTCGACACACCAATATTCATATAGGAGCCAGCCAAATTCAGGTTCCATGTCGCCTTGATCGTCAGTGTTGTCTTCCTCGAAATCCTGTTTGCGAAATAGGTGCGAATTCAAACCACATTTCCAGAGGAAAGCTTCCACCAGTGCTAGCAGGGCCAGTAGGGTGGAAATTGCAAAACCCCTCGCTACAGTATCAAAAATATGAGGAGGATAGCTGGACTCTGGAAGGGGTATGAGCATTACTGTACTTGTCATGTCAATGTGACTTTACTTGAAATCCTTGGAAACAAGCAGACAATGCTCTACTTGAGGTCATCAAAGCAAAATCGCTGCTTTTAAGTGATTACAAGCAGACGATGCTCATGAGTTGAAGGGCACGTACTAGGGGGCGGTGCTCGCCAGTTACTAGCTATATATTGCATTTCTCTCAGCGCTAGTTGCTCGTCGTTTGTTTGGCGACCAACTGGGACCCACATGTACAACGTGTAGCTACCAAATCAGAAGACATTTTTTACCAAGTCATGCAACGGTCTTATGATCCTAGGCTCCTTGAAAGCCTTTATCCACTGTGTAGATCCTACTCCTGCACACCTGACTTTAAAAGGTTTTGTATTTAATGTTGGGGGTGGGAGACATTTCCAGCGTCAGAAGAGTAAGCTTTCGTGATATCAGTCCACACTAGCACATATAATTAAATTTAAAAGACGTTCGAATTCATGATCAAATGTTGCTATTATATAGCGGGAACTGGTTGTTCCTCATTAATATTGGGACCGCTCCTATATATCTATCTATCTATGTTCAATCTCTAGTTCATGATAGTCATATGTATAATAATTGCTACTTTGATTTAAATTTGGAGTAGATCAATACATTCTTAACTAATTCTTGCATGTCTTGATACAACGGTACACTGCAAATTTGATGGCCCATCTCTACCCAAGCCTCTTCCTGCTAATGAAGCTCTTCAACAAAATGTAGGTAGGTGTGATGTCGCGCGTGGATGGCACCAAAACATATCCTGGGATTGAGGGGTGGAGGATTGTCCCTTGATGATAGCCATCAGACACATCAACCCACTTGTCGTCTTTAAATAGCCAAATGAAGGCTCCTGATCCCCCTGGCCCTTGAGTATAATGCAAAAAAACATCACCGGGGTTGAAGGTTTGGTCAGCTTCCGAATCCAGAGCAGTCGTTGGTGGAGCTGCAAAGGTATGACTTGATGATGTAGCCATGAAGCGGAAATTGCCATGAACGTGACTATGGCTGTTTCCGATGGGGCGCACTTCGTCGTTGATAACCTCGATCTTTACAATCACAGGGGAAGCCGACGACCTTTGAGGAGCCATGGCTGCACTAGAGGCAGCCGGAATTAACATGGACACTGTCTGGAGTCTTCAATTGGCTGAGTTGGATGACGGTGCTTACTCATAGAAAGAGAAAAACATACTGGCGAGGTTTTGGTTGTGAGCCCCCCTGTTGCAGCTTTATGGGCATGGCCCGCTTTGAAGGTGGTCTGTTGGCATAGTTCGCCAGCAGGTTCATGGTCGTGGAAGATTTTTTACTGATTCGAAAAGATGATGTTCAGGCCTGATGCTTCAGCAGAATTCGACACATACCGGGATGCTGCGGGTACTTGGTTGGGTGGATACGAAGCAGAGAGTGGCGTGTGGGAAGCCACTTGAGGAGGTAGTAATGTCGGTGTTGAGGCTGATACGTATCCTGCAGGCATTCCTGATTGATCCGATCTAACAAAGAGCTTAATCAAGGTGGGGCAGGGAAGAAGGTTAATTATTACGCTTGCTGGAAATGGTGAGTTGCGTTCAGCTGTTGAGTCTCAACTTCATCCTCCTCATCGCTGCTGATTCTGGGAGTTTTGATCAACATTATTGTCACTCACTGAGAAGCGACTACTTACACTTCCACAGCTCGTGATTTCTGGCGATAGCGTGGTGTAGCAAACGGCTGGATAGTGACATCCTCCCCACCTCTGAAAGCCCAAGTCAACACTATGCCATTCTCAAAACAATTTTGGCTCCTCACTGGACATACTCATTGTTGTTTTGCGACTTCTGCAGGTGGCGCGCAGAGGCACCCTCCCCACTGACAACTCTGGTTGTTTCATTCAACTTCAGTCTCTACAACAAATGGAGGTAGCTTACCGTTCTTGAACATAGTTGACAACCATATTCCTTTCGGGGCGGCTTAAAGGTGTAGCTGGAGGGCGAAAAGCAGAGCTGGGATAGTGGCCTGGTAAAGTGGGGGAGCGAAACTCGGGGGTGGTTGGGACGTTGGGTGTCGTTAACAGCCTATCAATGATGCTCAAATCCGAGAAGGACATTGTCAGAATCTGCACATCGTTGATGAGGAATAGAAGCAACAAAGAGGTTAGAAATATACATCGTCGTCCCCTCGAGCAGAAGCATAGGGGAAGGCAGGAAAGGTCGTCATCTTCCGCCCCTCCAACTCTACCACATCGCTATTGGCTGCAAGGGGTATATCTGAAGTCGCCATGATCAAGCAAGCGATTGGGGCAATTAATATTGGGATAAAAATGATCAAAGAATTGGAAACTATAAGAGAGCTAGCTATAGGTGCATACGCGTATATAGGCACGCTGTTGGTCATGGGAGCCGTATCATTGTACATATCGGGTGGTGATCAGAACATGTACAATCATGGTTATATTAGTAGACGATATATATATATTCTAGATGGGTATATGATATTGCGATCGCGACGCACTCACTTTCGTACCCTATATAAATGTACTGGGCGGCGCGCGCGATTGATCAATCGGCTATATATATATATGATTTGCGCAGATCTAGACCGCTTACTTTAAATGTAGGTATACCACATGTTTTATGATGTACATGTTATAATTGTAATAATTAAAAAAAGCTGAGGTATGGATTTTGCTATTTGGATGTATTGAACTAAGAAGGCTATTACGTGATGTGTAGAGTTTTTGGCCGATCACGAGCCATTAATATTGCCAACAAGTTCATTACATAAGTGCAGAAACTTTCTTTCTACTCTGAATAGCCCACGGCCATGCAAACGCTACCATGTGTCGCTCTTCGCCTCTCCTGAAATGTAGCAGCGCAGTTGTACCTCACGGTAACCAACTTTGTCGCTCTTCATATGATGTTTGTACCCAAAGACACAGAATGCTGCGAACAGCATCGTCAATGGAAGCGGCTGCTTTTGAATGCTGGAACAGCATCTGCAGGAACATCTGGGGGGGGAAATTCTTTGAGACAGGGGGAAGGGATGGATGGTATAGCAGCGCTGGGATATCTTTTTCGATAGCCAACGTGTCGCTCTTTGCCTCTCCCAAAATGTAGCTGGGCAGGTGCACCTCTTGGTAACCAGTTGGTCCCACTTCGTATCTTCATCTCACATACCACCATATAAATCCGCACATTGTAGTGTATGCATCTTGCATTGGCAGGAACTGAGCAGACATATGCTCTACGCCGCCATCAACTTCCTTGCATGTCCAGCGCAAGTGCAGGCGGCTCACGTCAGTTGGAAACCCGCCTTGAATAACCACACCTTCAAGTTGCTCTGCAAGTCAGGTGCACCATTGGACTTCCTCTGTTACCTGTCGGACGGGGCCGCGTTCTCCATTATACGCACACATTGTTGGCTACTGCACTCCCTTCCCAGTTGCCCTTTCTGCCTTCCTCTCAGTCAAATTACTCTGAGTCTGTTTCCTGCGCCCTGGTGCTGTACGCAATGCTCGGATATGAGACGATGGAGCTCCAACATCATTTGCCGCACCCGGATCAAGTCCAAACTGGCCTTGAGAGCATCTTCCAACACTCCCACCCTCCCTTCTTTGGTTTGATGCCGTGTCTCTCCTTCACCACTTTCCAAGGCAAGGGCAGCTCAGGCGGCACACGTCGTATTGCTATTACGTCCCTACACGTTCTTCACCGCTTTCCAAGACGCTCTGCATGTCGAGCACAGTTCATATAATGTTGGAGCTGGTAATGGGGACACCTCATCTCATTCGAAAGCCACGCCTGCGCAACCATGAGAGCATATTTGCTCTAAGTGGGCATGGCCACGTCAAGGCGCTCTGCACGTCGAGCGCGATTCCAAGGCAATTGCCGCACGGGTGGCACACATCCCTTCCAAGCCTTAGCGTCGGAGAGGATGTGGACAAGTCTAAATTCGTGTGGGCCAGGTCAAACCAACCCGCTGTTTTGTCTTTACATCGCATTACACTGACAAAGCGCCATAAGCTCATGGCATGTGCAACTTGTGTAAAGAGAGATATGGGCTATTCCTTTAATTTTCTGGCCGTCTGGTTGCAAAATATGCACGTCTCCTCCTGTGCAGACTGCTGGGCCTTTATTCAAGACCCATGCCAGGTATCGTATTAACGGAGACAGGGACTTCGCCTTCCAGGTACTGCCGTATGTGGTACCTACAACACCTGCTTAAAGCACATACACACCACTGTTCTGAACCATCAATAACGACGAGAACGCTGCTCTCGACGGTGACGAGGCTAGGATGCAAACCTTCCTTTCTCCAGCGACGTCTTCTCCTCTTTCTCAGCCACTAGCCACTAGCGATTCCATTCCTAGGCCATCTGCTCCCACGGTGTACTCTATCCCTTGCTCAACTACAGCTTTGGCCTTCGTTCAGCTCGTACAACCCACACCATCGCGATATCATCTGGCTCTAGACGTGTTGTTGCCTCTCCGAGGTTCAGATACCACTGCTGAGGTTAGTCGCCCGTTCCGACAGGCGCTGATTAGCGCTCATCTAACCAAGCCTTTCCATACAACAGCCTGCGGATCGAATTATGGTCTCTTTCATTCTGTGTTCACCATATGCACCGCATCCTATTGCCGTTAACCTTCCCAAGTCTGCGTTATTCGTTGCGTACGTCAAGGAGAGGGAAAAGGTGGTCGAGATCGCAAGTGACGGCAGTGTTAGTTCGAAGGAGCAGTTGGTCTGGATGTTGTGGAAGGTTTTAAAAGGAGATGGTAACGATGTCGGTGTCCACACCTTTTAGGGAAAAAAAAACACCACCCATCTCACACCGATTTAAACCAGATTGGTCCTTATTCCCCAAGCATGCTGGCGCGCTTCCCACATGTACAGCCACCCAAAACTAGAGCAATCAATCTCGTGCTTGATGGCGAACTGTGTAGCACTATTTCTGAACTGTACGTCCGCCGTCCCCTTGACCCAATCTCACCCATCGAACGTTCGTACTTACGATTCGACATATTCTTATTTTCAAGGCAAACGCAGGCAATCGGCCTCCGATCTTAACGAACCAATGAAACCTGCCGCTGCCACATGCGTGGTCTCCCCCGAATATGCTCTGAGATCGCCCATTACTTGAAGAGGACAAGGGGAACGAACGGCTCGTGCTTGCCATCAAGCTCCTCTTTGCTTCTCGAGAACGGGTGCTCATGCTTTCTAAACAACTGGTATGGCCATCATTTGCTATACATCGTGCACTCAATCCTGATTGAAAAACGAACACACAGATTCTGGCACCCATCATCCCAAAGGTAGCCTCCTCCCGCGTGGTAACATCCACGGACCCAACGCCCATCATCGCATTCAACCCGACCATCGCCCACCCACTCTTCGTCGGGCTCTTGACGAACGCCAATCCTGACTGTAACAACCCTCCCCTTTTTGGATGTTCTGCCCTTTTTGCCGCCCACGCTTGTTGTTGAGGGTCCTGTTGTGGAGTTGGTGAGGATTGAGGTGGGGCGAGACTAGCGTTGTCACCACCAGCTACATCTCTCCAGCCTAAAAAGCAGAGGAAAATGACAAACCCCCCCTGCTCTCTCCGTCAGCCAGAAGAGGGCGCTAGAGCAAATCGCGGAGGTCGATCGCTTTCCCCCGTGTCGACCTACGTAGGCGAGACCGTATCGCGCCCATTAAAGCTCCAATTCATCTTCTTGTCCTGTTCCCACAACTTCAATACGCCAGGCGCGAGTGGATGTGCGGGGAACACGCTATTTCTCACTGCGTGAGAGTTGTTCACGCTCTTTACCAACCCGAACGTTCTGGCCAATCTAGTAGCTCAGGTGGTATGGGAAAGTTGGTCAGAGCGTTGCATTGCTGTTGCGAGCCTCACATTTGTAACGACCGAAGTGTGAGTACATAGAGTTCAGTATATATAATCTATGAATAATGAACGTTCACAAGAGGTATGAGGAATGTCAGAGAATGGAATCCTTTGTAGAACTTCTGAAGAGTGAATGCCCTAGGCAATGTGCTTTATGGCACTGTCGTGCTACATTCCTCCTTACAATCATTGATAAAATTGGAGTGCATCTCATTCATTGGTATTTAATTTTCACAACATCCCCCACCTACCAAGGTCTACATTGTATTGTTCCTTTCCCAAATTCCATAACCTGTATTTCTAGCCCAATTCTTAGGCTTACCCTCTAGTGCAGCGAGGCTCTGGTGAGGGAAGAAGAACACTGAACCTACTCTCCCTGGAGTCACCAGATCATCCTTTCCCATCTCTTTGGCTGTCCAATGAGACACTGCATGAAAAATGGCCCCTGACAGAAAAATACAAACATGTCCGGGAGAATATCTAGGCATCAATAAGTAGGTTTTTTTAAACATTATACATGATTTCTTACTCCAACAAGGATCTCGTTTGTGGAATTTGCATGTTTCCTCCATTAAAGTATCCTGCAGGGAAGCACACTGTAGGACCATCATCGTGCTTGTCAGTGTGAAGTGAAATATGAAGTTTGTAGACAATGGCCCTTCCAAGCCAAGGCCCTGGATCTTCTTCAATCCAAACTCCAGCAGCAAATGCTTCCTTATACTTTTCATATTCCCTGGGATAAAACTCCTTGAACATTGCTGCCAAGACCTTGGCAATAGGTTCTGTTTTGGAGTAGTAAGCAGCCAGGCTGGCCAGACCACTGCCACTCTTTGTAATTTCTGAAGACAGAAAGAGACCCTATTTCATTTTATGAAAAATCAGTTTTGAAAGGGATCAGGGAATTCCAATGTACCTTGCTCTTCTGCCCCTGCTGTATCCACCCCTGAACAAAATGCATAACACCACATCTTTCCTGGTTCTGCATAGCCCCAGAGTATGGGGCCCCTGTTCCAATTTCTCCCTCTTCATTGGACAGTTCACCCTCATGACCCCCTTTATCTGAAGGAACCTTACCCTTCCCTTCTCTCTTCTCCCTTGCCATCTTCTCCTGCTCTAAAGTTTTGGTGAAGGAGCCAGTTGTCATTTTAGCCTTCATTTCCTTTACTTCTCCTTCCCATGCATTGGCAAGTTCCTCCAGATTATCATCAAGAACCTCTGCCTCTCTAGAGTATGGCATTACTCTGGGATTAGGATTGTAGTCTGAAATTCTGTGGCGCGGATCAGAGAGGCTGAGGGTGGGCTGAATAATAGAAGCTAGTTTTTGGGTGTACACCAGGTAGGGTGTAAGCATGGAATCCTATGATTCAATGTTAGCATCAATATTTGAGGAATGGAAAAGTACATACATTAAGTCCATCTAACACAAGCTTAAGCTTGGGGTTGGCTTCCATCTCTTTCTTCAAATCCTCCCTTCATCAGGAAAATGACACTTCGTCTGATCGGACTTACGCGCCTGATCACGGCTGATTTCTGGGCTTGGACCTTATTCTGCCTTATTTGGGCTTATGATGGGCCTTTTGTCTGATTCAATCAGACG
>Ga0307507_10005727_pt1 | contig 20053 bp, 26 predicted proteins | sample 7_EM_MG_FD_207223 | JGI IMG/M metagenome (GOLD analysis project Ga0307507, IMG submission 207223) | Populus trichocarpa ectomycorrhiza microbial communities from riparian zone in the Pacific Northwest, United States - 7_EM | ecosystem: Host-associated > Plants > Roots > Unclassified | place...
ACCCAAACTTCATTATTACCCCCCCCCCCCCCCAACAACAACCAAACATCCACCACTCATAGCCATGACGAATGAGAGCACGAGACCAGCGAGTAATGAAGCCAGAGAGGATGATCATCAGCGCACACCCGTTGGCGATAGTGAAGCTGAGATAGAGACTGAAGAGGAGGAGGAGGGTGGTGCTAGTACAGCTGTGGTTAATGGGAGGGTTATTGAGGATCCTTCGGTGGAGGTTATTGATGATGATGAAGGTTTTTTTTTCTTCTTTTTTTCTTTTTCTTTTTAATATCCCTGGTTTGCTATGAATGGCGGGAGGGAAAGAGAGCTAAGGCGTGAGATATAGATCTACTCGATGATTATCCCCTGGACGTTGAGGTGGGTAGTATTATTTCCTTTTTTATTTCTTTACTCTTCCCTTCCCATTTGCTTGTTTGCTTGCTCGATTTAGTGGGAGCACCGCATTTTACATATGAGCCTAACTCGTCCGATCAACGGCTTTTTTTATTTATTTTAGGACATCGAACTGATCCACCTGCGCATCTCCTCCATCCGTGCCCTCAAGCTCGAACGCTTCACACAAGTGCAGAAACTTTGTCTCCGCCAAAACAGTATTACTGACATCGAATGCCTCTCCCCGCTTGCGCAAACTCTTGTCGACCTCGACCTCTACGACAACCAAATTGCGCACATACACGGCTTGGAGGACCTGGTGAATCTGGAGAACCTCGATCTGAGCTTCAATAATTTGAAGCATATTAAGCGCATTTCCAACCTCACCAATTTGAAGAACTTGTACTTTGTACAGAACAGGATTTCCAGGATCGAGGGGTTAGATGGGCTGTCGGCTTTACAGAACTTGGAGTTGGGGGCCAATCGGGTTCGGGTATGTTTTTTTTTCTTTCCAACTTGAGGGAAGGAGGGAGGGGATAGATGGCTAATTGATGGGGATGGGGTCGCATTCGTTATAGGAGATTGAGAATATTAGCCACTTGACTGCTTTGCAAGAGCTCTGGTTGGGGAAGAATAAGATTACTGAGTTAAAGGTTTTCGCCTCTTCCCCCTTACAGATTTAACAGTTAACTCACCCTTCTCTCCCATGATAGAATCTATCAACTTTAAGGAACCTCAGAATCCTCTCGATCCAATCCAACCGCCTAACCAGCATCGCCGGCCTGGACGAGCTAACCTCTCTCGAAGAGCTCTACATCAGCCACAACGCTCTGACCGCCATCACAGGTCTCGAGGCCAACGAAAATCTGCGCGTCCTGGACGTCTCCAACAACCAGATCGCCCAGCTCGCCAACCTCGCGCACCTGTCCCACCTTGAGGAGCTGTGGGCCAGTAATAACAAGCTAGCCTCGTTCGAGGAGATCGAGCGGGAGCTGGGCGGGCTGGAGGAATTGGTCACCGTTTACTTTGAGGGAAACCCGCTCATGTGGGAGGCCGCCGCGGGATACAGGATCAAAATTAAGTTGGCTTTGCCGAGGATTCAACAGATTGATGCTAGTAAGTTTTTTCTTCTCTTCTTTCTTCTCGTTCTGGCCTAATTTTCGTAATGCTGACGGGGGGATGTTTTTGTAGCGTTTGTGAGGGCCTAGGAGAGCTTTTTGTAGACGATAGTGATTGACGCATTGGATTTTCTGGAGAAGTGTGCCTAGCGGAATAGATTGGTATAATGGATATCATTGCTTGTAGAGGAGGGATATTTCTTTTTTTTCTTTCTTGCTTTCTCGCCATTAACACTTTTTCACTTGTAGTTTTTTATTTTAATTTTTTTATTAAAAGGAAAAAAACCCCCTATATTATACAATTCCTTGAACACCCCCTCTTCCCTATAACTTGATCAAGATTGACAACTTCGCCCTTTGCGAATCCCCGGAATCTTTCTCCTCAAACCCATCGCCACATCCACCAGCAACCCCTTCCCCGTTTCAACAACCCACTTCCCCAACTTTTATGAATTCTTGTCGAGACAAAGACACATAGTATCCATCTGCCTCTCACCAACAATCACCCAGCCTACGCTCCCTCACCCGGGCCTTCTACCCTTCCTCCTTACCCCCCCCACCCAACCATTCCCTCTACTGCCACCACTATCGGCCGGCGTGCTTGCTCCGCATTGGCATTGGCATTCCCTTCACTCTCACCCTCCGCCAGTGACGAAGCCAAAGTTGAAACGGGAGTATAGTGCTCCACTCAAGTGAGAATATCCCAATAGGCCGCGATCTCCATGAACCTAGTCACAATCCCGCCGGTTTTATATTCCTCGTGTTCAGCCTCTCCTCCTTTGCGAGGGGGGGGGGGGGGGTTTAAAATGGACTCGGCGTTACTAGTGCTCTTGCTAGTCACTACTTCACCAGTGTCAGATAATCCCGTGCTCGAATGTCTAGGTCCTGGTAAGTTGTTGGAAGAATGAGAGTGGGTGTGGAGGTATGGAGGTTTGTGGTTATAGAGAGAGGGGGGTAAAAAAGTTTAGGTTCTCGCCTGTTTAGTTAGTTAGCTGGTGGGGGGGGTTATATACAGAGGTGCAGTTTGAGAGAGGTGGTCTTCTTTTTGGGGCGTTTCTTTTTTTCTGTTTTGAGTGATTATAGTGGTGATGGTGGAGGGTAAGTTTTGAGCGGTATTTGTATTGTATCCTGCGAATAGCGTGCTATGATATATGGACAGGAGGTGCGACTCGTACGCGTGTGTGTTTATATGTGCTGTGTGTTATGTACGCATGTATGTTGGCAAGTGTCCTCGTGCTCGACATTAGCGCCTGCTCACTTGCTTGGTGGAGAGTTGGTGTCGAGTGAGCTGTTGTGCTGTAGGCGGTGGGAGGGAAGGTTAACGTTAGGCGGAATGGGGTTGTAAAGCCCTAACAAGACTATGTATGAAGTGGAAGGACGAAATGATCGGCTGGCGTTGGCTTGGTGTTGCGTAACTTATCCAATTTCAACGTCAACGCGGGACCAACAAGCGGCTAGTCCCGTATAGTCCGGTCTTGGTGTTTGAAACATTTTTTTCCTCCATTTCTCGCAATCCACCACCACTACCACCACCACTACCACCACCACTACCACCACCACACCACCACCACGAATTCGCACCATGCCCCCGCGCGTCTTCCACCAAACCAGCACCAGCAATCTCTCCACCCCAGAAGGAACCTACATCTACACCCTAACCTCTCTCTCCGCAACGCATCTCGCCGCCTCAACCTCAACCTCCTCCTCCTCCTCCCTAATAACCTTCTCTAAATCCACCCTCGCGCCAACAACCACCATCCTGCATGCACACACGAACATAACTTCACTCAACGCCTACCCCGCATCACCGCAAACCCTGCTAACCTCTGGCACGGATGGGCTCATAAAACTCTGGGACCTCCGTTGCTCCCCTCCCGCCGCGTTAGCGAGTGAGATAAACGTGGGTGCGCCGGTGCTATGCGCTTCTGTGAACGCGCAAGGCGGTATTATCGCGGGGACCGAGATGCGGGATCATGTTTCGAGGGTTTGTGTTTGGGATGGGAGGGTGGTGGGGGAGAAGCCGACGTGGGTGTTTGCGGAGAGCCATGGGGACGATGTCTCGTTTGTTGGGTTCGCCAGAGGGGAAGAGGGGAGAAGATGGGGGGTTAGTGGAGGGATGGATGGGCTGGTTAATGTTTTTGATTTGCTGGCTGGGATGGGGGCCGGAGGGGAGGATGATGATGAGAAGGCGCTTTGGCAAGTGGTCAATGTTGGTGCTTCGGTTCATCGGGCGGGGTTTTTGAATGCTAGCAGTGGTAGCGGTGGTGATGCTGCTGCTGCCGGGAAGGGAGAGTGGGTCTTTGGGATATCGACAGATGAGAGTCTTGTTCTTAGGTCCTTTAATCACATACCTGGCGGAGGAGAGGAGGAGGATGCCGAGGGGGAGGTTGCCGGAGATGTTGGGGATGTTAGGAGGAGGTTGGATTGCGAGTATGTGGTCGACGTATTACGTGCTGGTAGCACTGGTACCGGGGGAATTGTCGTTGCAGGGAATAAGGAGGTTGGGAAGCAGCGGGTCGACCTCGTCCCGCTGAGGTGGACCAGTGGTGGTCAATGGGGGCTTATGAGCGAGGATAAAGTTAGGTTGCAAGGGGGCCATGGCGAGGAGGTTTGTAGGGGGGTTTGGGTTGATGAAGAGGTAGGTTTTCTTTTTTTTTCTTTTTTTCATGTCTTGGTTTGTGAAGAAGAAAGTAGAAGGGTACTGATGGGTGATAGTCCGAGACGGTTTTTACCTGTGGTGAGGATGGGCTTGTCAAGGTTTGGAGGGAGGAGACGAGTAGAGGGGAGGGCTTATCCAAAGGGAAGAAAAAGAAGAGGGAGAGGGAGAGGGAGAAGGAGAAGGAGAGGTTCAAACCGTACTGATTCACTGAGCGAGAACATCGGATGGATTGCATTGGCTCGCATTGGGGTGCGTTATGGTAAACCGTTGCTAGCATCACAGTCTGGGGTCTATACGGTGCCGGTAGAACAGCACGGAGGGGACTACTCTTGTGAGGTGTGGGATATGGGCGCTGCTATTCTTCAGGCTAACTTACAGGAAAGGAGCAACCTTAAATATCGGTAGACGATCAATCCCAACTGTACGGTGCGAGTACACATCCCGCAATCAGTCCACGTATTTTGGCCGTAATCTACCCTTACCGTATACACTCGAGATGGGATTAGTATGGTGTCTGTAGGGCTTGTGTATAGTCCCCGGGTACACTCTTCACTGTGCCACAACGAAACTGGGCAAGTGACAAGCAAGGTCATTTGGTGGGCAAAAAGGGAACCTGTCAAAGTTAGGTAACAAGGGAATCACTAGTTATAACCCGCCTAGTTTCGTCGTGGGCGCGGTCAAGGCTATAGTTCCCCCTCTCCGGCCTGTATAGTATCTACAGTCCTCTCTATGCCAGTGCCATGGTAATCGCCGAGCAAGGGTACATGTGCTCCTTCAACCCCTCGCCGGAGCAGTCTCACATGGCGTCAGTCGATTGATGCAGATGTTGACACCGTAAAAAACTTGAATGGGTGGTAAATGTGATGCGATAGGACGCTGTAGCTTCTTCCTCTGGTGAGGCACTGTTGCATAGCTTGTTCCAATTGCTTTGTCTCGACTGAGGGCCGAGTTTGCGGTATTCTCCCCTGGTACAGGCGAGGGGGGGAGTTCCGGTGCCCCAACACCGGCACGTTTTCTTTGATGTTGGAGTACCGGTGCTGTACTCGTGCCCATAGTACATTTCCACTGTCGGAGGGGTTCAAATGCAACCAAACTGGCCACGTTTTGACAAATACCCGTATCCGTGACGGATTCTCACCGATGGCAGATGGGGCAGAGCGCAAACAAAGGAGAATCCAGTGTTCTCTTCTATTATTATGGAAAGCAAAAGAGAAAAGAAATTCCCAAGATTGAAACGAATACCATCATACAATATGAGTAGAATTGTATCTATAAGGATAGGGATCAACACCTACGAGTACTTGTAAAGCGAACCAAGGAAGCCTCTCACATCACATCATCCCGTAGCCCGGCTCGTTCTCCATCCATCCCCGGATTTACTCTGCGATGCAACACACGACAACACTATCTTCCACGTAACCCTCAACTCACCTTTTTTTATTTTTGCACCTCCCTTCCCCTCCCCTTTCCCCTGTACCCCCCCACGCACAAACCGATCAGGGCGGTACCGTTCATGACCTCACTACTATTATCTCGATAGAGAGATCGCTTTCTCTGGGGATTCTTCCTATTTCTTCCATTTTCTCCTGCTCTATTTATTTATTTCCTTTTAGTTCTACTTCTTCTTTCTTGGTACCGGCTCCATGAAGCTTAACCGTCTAGTCACTCTCGGGGGAGCTGTGTCTCTGCTAGCTGGAAACGTCGCGGCGGCGACGGGAGGTGGAGCATCACTACCCAAAGCACGAGGAGGTGATCCAGAATCGTCAATAGTTTTACAAACCCAACAGAACTCCCAAGAGCGATTACCAGACAATCGTCTCAACGCAAAACCCCCCGACGATAGCACTACTACTACTACTGCCACCGCTGATGGCGATAATGGTGATGCTAATGAGCATTCGAAACAAGCCGCGGCGGCACTAGTGAACGATGCGCTCGCGATCCTACGAACTCTTGACCCGACCCCTTCGCAGTCTACATATATCGTACGGGAAGGCGGAGGGAGAGGGGGGCGGCTGGAGGGAGAGGGGCCGGATAGTTTGTTGGGATTACTCGCGGGTTATATTAAGCAGGCAGCCAAAGTTTTGTTATTGTATACTCCTTCGACGCTAGAGGAGCCGGTGGACGGTGGGACGAAGGTCACGGTTTTGGGGAAGAAGTTGGCGGCAGCGGTGGAGAAGCTTGAGACTGCTGGGAGGGTGTTGAAGAGCCCCGATGCGATCTATTTGCTGGCGCAGATGAATTTTGTGGGTTCCCTCGTTCCCCCTTCGTTTGGCCATTTCTCGGAGGTGCTGGGTGGGTGAATCGGCTAATTCACGGGGTAGTATGGGAATTGGTCGTATCCGAGGAATTACCCTGTGGCGTTTGAAAAGTACAAGCAGCTAGCGGACCTTACTGGGAATTCAACAGCGCAGAATATGGTCGGATTCATGTACGCTACGGGTATCGGGGGTGCTGTGGAGAGGGATCAGTCAAAGGTCGGTTTTCCACGAGGTCTTGGGGTTTAGCGGGGTGTGGGGTGCTGACGGGGTTGTAGGCCTTACTGTATCATACCTTTGCGGCACTCAACGGCGAGACTCGATCGGAGATGACCGCTGCGTTCCGACACCATACCGGAATCGGCACCCCCCGTCGATGCGAAGAGGCCGCTTTCTACTACAAAAGGGTCGCCGACAAAGCCATGCGCTATTGGCGCTCCGGCCCACCTGGAGGTCATGCATTGATCAAGCATAGCTATCGGCTCGCAGACGACGAGGGCGGCGTATACGGGGAAGGTGCTTCGGTGGCGTCGTCCGGGATGAACGCTGTGCGCCGTGGAACCACGACTGACTCTGCCAAGGATTTGGATGATATCCTAGAATATTTGGACCTTATGGCCCGTAAGGGAGATCTATCCGCCACTTTTAGCCTCGCAAAACTTTATTACGACGGGTCCAGGAACCTCCCCAGGGACCTTAGAAAGGCCAGGACCTATTTTATGAATGTTGCTAAGCAGTATTGGTCTAGGGAAGGGAAGTCTATATCTGGGGGGCCTCCAGGCTTGGAGAAGCTTGCTGGTAGGGCTGCAGGATATCTTGGAAAAATGTATTTGAGGGGTGAGGGGGTTACCCAAAACTATGCCCAAGCGGTAAAGTGGTTTGAACTTGGAATTGAGAATGTCGGGCTCTTGTAAAGATTTTTGTTGTGTGCTTGAGGCTGATTGAGATTTAGGGGGACGCGAGTTCGCAAAACGGCCTCGGATACATGTATCTCCATGGGTATGGTGTTAAAGCGGATCGCGTAAAAGCGGCCGAATTCTTCCAGACCGCTACCGAACAGGACCTACCTCAGGGCCAGATCAATTTAGGCAAGATCTTCCTAGAGCAGAATGACATCGATACTGCCAAGCGCTTCTTTGAACTCGCAGCACGTCATGGAACTCTTGAGGCTTACTACTTCCTTGCGGAGATTTACAACTCTGGGCTCGGGAAAGAGCGTTCTTGCGCACTGGCGACGGCCTACTACAAGATTGTTGCAGAAAGAGTCGAACCACTTCATAGCCCGTTAGCCTGGGCGAATGAGGCGTATGCTGATGGAGATAAGGAGAGCGCTATAATCGGGTACATGATGGCTGCTGAGCAAGGTTACGAAGCCGGGCAGGCAAACGTTGCATTCCTACTTGACCAGGAAAAGTCGAAGCTGGACCTGAAGTCCCTTCTCAACCCCAAGCCCAAAGACCAAAGGAATCAAGAATTGGCCCTCATATACTGGACCCGATCTGCCAAGCAATCCAATACCGATTCCCTGGTCAAAATGGGGGACTACTACCTCAGCGGTGTCGGCACGGAGCAGGATGCAGCGAAAGCTGCAAGTTGTTACACCGCCGCCAGTGAACTCCAAGCTTCCGCACAGGCGCTCTGGAACCTCGGTTGGATGCACGAGAATGGTATAGGCGTGGAGCAGGACTTTCACCTGGCAAAACGCTACTACGATCTCGCACTGGAGACGAACCAAGAAGCATACCTCCCCGTAACTCTAAGTCTCTTCAAACTCCGCCTGCGCAGCTTCTGGAATACTATCACCGGTGGCAATATCAATGCCATTGGCGCCGACCCGGGTATTAAGCTCCCCTTCTAGTTTCCCCAACAGTAGCTAATTGCGCAACAGACCCAAAGCCAAAGAAGTCCCTTACCCTCCGAGAATTCTTCAAGCAATGGTATGAAGCAGCGCCGGACGAATACGCAGACCCAGACGACATTTTCGCCGCGACGGCAACGCCAGATGGAGATATGCATGGCGATGAGTACTACGACGCGGAGTATGAAGGGGATTTGGTCGAGAGCGTGATTATACTCGCGCTTGCGGCGGCCGTAGCGATATTGGTGTATTATCGCCAGCAGCGGCAACAACAGATTGCTAGAAGACAGCAACAGCAGGGACAACAGGGACAACAGGGACCAGAACAAGGGCAAGGCGGGGGAGGGGGGATGGGTGGTGGGATGCCTGGTATGGGAGGGGAAGGGTTTGGGCAGTGGGGTGTGCCGCATTAGGGACGTGACTGGGTAGGTGTACGATAGGAAATTTAAGTGTGAGGTTCTTGTTTTATTTTTGTTTTGTGGCTGTATGTGATATGAACAAGAGGGGGCGGGTGGGGGGGTCAAGCTTGGAGATGTCAGGTCAAGTCTGCATTGCACGATTTACTGTATAGAACGTGCTAGTCCTTGTCAAGTATGATTAGATACTTTTTTCTTCTTTTCATTCCTATTAGTTGTTGGTTAGGCTAGGTTATGTATGAAATATACCCATAGCTCAAGCTACCCTACTTTCCATCATATTACAATATTATTTCATAGACGCGACCCGCTAGCATTAAGTTACTGGCGGATGCCCGCACTACGGATCGTGACGGTATATCACAGCCAGCATACGCGAACCGCCCCCCGCTGTCCAACACTGCTTGGGATTGTATGGTGTAGTAAAATAGGCACCGAACCTCGCCCAGGGTTACCCATGTCCTCATTCATTCGTACGGGGTGTTATACTTAATTTGAGCGGTATCTATGATACCCTGAGCTGGCCATTCCCGGGCAGGAAGCGGGAGGGGGAGGGTGGGGGGGGAAGAGTGTGAGGGAGGGCATCCGAATAGCTTGTGTTTTCTCCCTTTTTTTTTTCCTTCCCCCCTTCCTTTCTCTTTTTTTTTTACTCGCTAACTTTGGATATGATATGGAGTTAGTTTAGTGCGCGTATATCCCCAAGAAGTTAGAGTAAGAAGATAGTTGTGATGTGTGAGGTTTCGTTACGAGTGATGTTTTGTGATTATGTGGATTTTGGAAGTTCTTGGGAGGTTGTGTCAATATATACATATATACATATAAGTTACGAACCGCAAGGGCATTTGTGATCCCCGCCGGTTGGACAGAGGTAGAGTAGGGGGAAGAAGAGCCCACCTAGCGCGACTCCCGGAAATGCAGCGATATTCCGTGCTAGTCTTGGAATCGGATCTGAGTCGAGGCTATCGGGCTCCAATTGAGAATGTTGTTCTATGGAATAAAATACGGTACCGAGTCGCGGTAAGTATGGATGGCTGGTAGCTTGGTTCGTTCTCGCTCATTTAAAATTGAGGTGAAGGTAGGAGTATACTGTAGCGGCCAGGTCAATGTGAACGGTCAGCTGTCAGCATCGAGTGTCCTGTCCCACTAAACCACTGTTTTGTCAGTGTCAGCATTGTGGTGTCGGAAATTTTGGAACCTGTCAGTGTTTTACTCTTGTTCTGACAGTTTAGAGAGATTTAGTGTTTTTCTCCGGAGAGGGTGTCACTGAGACAATCGATTCCACCTCAAGGGACTTCAAGTTGTGCGCAACATCATTCATTATACTATAACTGTGAGTCCTAAAATCTAGAATGATCTAGAACCTACTATCTACTCCTCTTAATCTTACTCCCCACCCTATTACCTGCTATGTACCATAAAGCAACAATTTATTTCCAGTATGATACAGTATCTATCAAACAAATGAAGAAAACCAGAAAAATTATCAATATTGTCCCAAAAGCTTTTTGTGTCAGCATGCGGCGTCCCAACTCCAGGTACTTGTTTTCTTGCGTCAGAAATTTCGAAGCGTCCCAATTGACCTGGCCACTACAGTATATGAAATGCGATGAAAGCATCCCGATCCTTCTGCGGGACACCGTGTGTGTCGCCGTTCACTTACTTTCCTGTGATAACGGGGGAAGGGAGGTTCTCTTCAATTCCCTAGTGGGGGGAAATAAATGTATGGTAAAGACTCCCGCTGTCTAGAGTTTACTATCGGCAGTGCTGTGATGCTCGAGTATGTTCTATTGTCACCTCTATAGCATCTACGAGGCTCATTTAGCTCTCCAGCATCAGTCCCTGTTCCACCTTCTCGTATAATACCTTCCAGCACTAACACTGCCAGCTACTGAGTCCAATGGATCAATCGACGGAGGCATTGCTGACGCTCTAGACTCTGTCTGAAAACGAGCGCATGCCGAACGGCATCTAGAGATTTTAGACGGATATACGCATGCCCTCGGATGTCCGCACTCTGGCACCGAGTTGGGATATTTCGGTGGGCAGGTTACTATATATGTACCGTACAGTACTAGAATCCCTTCAGCAGGTGAAGGGGTTGGAATACTCCCTCGAGTGGTATAACCTGGTGGCGGGACTGTTTGACGAGAGGAAGTGTTTTCGTGGGGTGGATATGTCACCGGGGGGAATGGCTTGGGCTTTGGGTGCCGGTGTCTCGGTTAATAACGAGAAGTGACCAAAGAGATCTAGAGAAGAGATTCAGGTCAGTTGGGTTATTTGGCTTTGCTTTTTATTTTCCTTTTTTCCCCTCTCGTTATAATCTTACCTATAACTTGTAATCTTCAGGTCGACCAAGATATCTAATACAAGGTATGCCGGGACTCGGTTTGCCTTTGTAAAATTTGGTTGTAAGTTAGGCATCACCACGAATAAATGAGGCTATGTATTAATTCAGAAAAATAATCTCTGCCCTCTAAAGATCAGCATTTACGTTCTCGAATTCGCTGAGTCGCACCGAGAAATCACCGGTCGAGAAGGCCCTCCAACCCCGCCCAAACTTAACCCAAGCCGACCTAAAACGCCTGACATAACTTCAGGCCTCATCCCCCATTACGAGTCATTGTGGACACACCCACAGATCACGGAGTACTGGGGGGATAAAGGCGTGCCCTTGAGGAGGTACCTAGCGTTGTGTAATAGTTGATTGAACAGGCTTTCTTACCATAATAACTAGAGAAATAAATTCTAAAAACAGCCCCTGCCAAAGGACTAGTAAAGGTGTGAAGAACCTATACTATTCCCCAACCCTCCAGAAAGCCTCTATCCTCGTCCCCAGTCGTGCAAGTGCTATGCTCAGATTTAATACTTTCAAGCTTTAGCACTATTCTAACCTCACCCCCCCCCCCCCTCCCGCTAAGTACCCCATCATGCCTAATCCATCCATTAGTCTCATAGTGGTAAAGGTATTATACCTAAATTATGATACTTTGCATACAGATAAGGGCATCCGACAAATACAAATTCTTGAAGCTAGTCTTAACCGACACTCTAGGAACATATACATCAATCACTTTAACCGGACCGGTTCAGGTATAGTAGGATATCAGCTATGTTGAGTTCCCGAAAGGGCTTTATGGAAAAATGGTTGGTTTCCCTTACTTGCTGGCTTCTCCGTGGGTATTTATGAACAGCAGTTTCTGGACCCTTGTCGGGGGACCGGTTCCCCCGCCGTTGGACTTTATTGAAGACAAGCGTGAATCAGACTTTTTCAGCATCTGCCCCTGCTAACGTAAGGGTGGTAAGTAGTATTGGGCAGTAAATTGTTGACAAAATGCGAATAATACTGAAATGGTTTTTTTTCTCTTTTTCAAGGCTCAAACTATATAGACTCTTCCTCCGAAAGGGATCTCAGAAAAAATAGCCATAAAGTATGCGTCCATCTGAGATACAGCATGAATTCTTTTTTCACACTCGTATACTTATATTTATACGCCCGGAAATACCCATACCTCAAGTGCACGAAACCCATCCCTCCAAATACAAAATCCCCATCTTAGCAAAAAAAAAAAACCCCGCAATGCATCAAAATCTGCTGTACCTTTTTATCACACATCCTGGGGAAACAATCCCCGCCCTTCTTATAACTACTTTTTCTTTATACTTTGCATTGTACCAGCATACCTCCTCCTCATTTCCTCCGTTTTCAGTAACCTTCTATCTACCTCGCACTGCTTGAACAACTATAGCTCTAAATCCCCCAGCATTCTACGTCCCCTTTCCTCACTCTAATCTTGAACATGTGACCGAGTGATATTTCATGACCCATCACAACACCTATCTCGAAGCAGTAAAATCACTACGATACCACCATTCCATCCCAGCAGAGACAATACCTACAGATCCAATTTACTCTAGAGGGATATGATAACTCCCTGCTAGAAGAAGTATCATACCCCCAAAATTTACCATAACCAGTATCATACCCATCCCTTTCCATTTCCCGAGGCGACCACCAGTGAAGATCATCCTCCCTCCCCCAAAATAATAATAATAAAAACCCCCACCAAACTCCCCAAACCCACCCCTTCCAGAAAAACAATAGAACCCCTACACACCCTATGCACACTAAGTTACCTCCAAAACCCTAACCCACACATGTCCCGCCATACCTAACCGACACCACCAAAAAAACAAAAACTCCCCAACCAACGAGTGATATCCAATGCACGCCTCTAGGAAATGAAAAATAAAAAAACCCCTTAACTTACATACGTACATACATACATACACACATACATACGTACGACTGCGCACGCCAGGCATCCAATACTTCCTTCCTTCCTTCCCACAAAGCGGGAAAGAAAAGACAAAACAAAAGGCACCCACTCAACAAACCTAACAACCTAACAAAATACAAGCCTACATACAATTACAATACAATACATCGCCACATCACCAGGAAAAAAGAGGCTAGAGAAGGGGGAAGGAAAAGTGAATTCTCAGCCTCGGCGGCCAGCCGGCAGGCCGAAGGGTAAAAAAAAAAAAGGAAGGGTAAGAATAAAAAGGTATTACATCATAGGCAATGATATTATGGTAACTTTATCATAAGGTCTCAGCCGCAGTATTAACCTACGATTTCGAGCCGGTAAAAATGAAAAAACATTGCACTGTAAGCACGAATGAATTGGTAAGGTAAGGTAGGCTTAAACAGCACTCGTTGAGCCGATACTGGTCAACCAACCAGTCAGTCAGTCACCACTTACTTGTCCCTATTACCATGCTGGTACGATGCGACTTCATGGCGACCGATCCATCGTGGATCGATTTCTACCCGCGCACACATACACATACATACAAATACACGATCCCCCCCAACCTGCATCGGTGCGATGGTGCAGGGCCACCAGGACAGGGCACGGTGGGGCTTAAAGTGCCGGGCCAATTATGATAGCTTATCCAAAACCCTGACCCTAACCCTCGTGCAGTTCATTCACCAGGGAAATGAGGGTGACATCACAAACATTCTTTTTGCAAAAGGGTGGGGATCTGGATAGGACCTGATTTGCTATCATACGGCATCACATAGCAGACGGCACGGCAGGGAAACAACGTGTGCTAGTACGATACAGTACCAAATGCAATATATTAGAGTAATAGGTGATACGCTAGTGGTGATAAACTTCAGGGCAACTCTCTTTCATTTTTAATGTTCCATTTTTAAACGACACCGTCATTTCTGCAGGTAAACGTAGTCTCACTACGCGAGAGTCTCAGCCATGACGAGCCATTGCACTTTTGACGTTTGATGACACTTTTCTTGATACCATACGGTGCCCCTAGCTCGCCTTTAGGCGGGTCTTAGTACACGCACGCACGAGCCCATAGTGCGGCGTGGAATCATGAGTGAGTGATCCAACATCGTTTGGATTGTCTCGTGAAACCATCAGGAGAGAGGAAAGCAAGAAGGGGAGTTGAAGAAAGAAAAAAGAGGGTTAAACGCCTTATCCTGAGAAGAAAAAATTGGGAAAAAAAATTCTGAAGCCCCCCGCATATGCCTTCCATCACCCCTACCCCTCGACTCGTCATGGCTTTGCCAATACGCTTATCTCCATCCGCCGATTCCTCGCATTCACCCTAACCAGAGAGATAAAAAGAAAATTCTAAAACAAATAAACCAAGTGGAACTCAAAAGATATAGAGAAAAACCACTTCAATCCACAACCAAGCTGTCTAACCCTAAATTGTCCAGATCTTGCCCAGTGAACAAATGATGAGTCTAATTCGGCGCGCACGCAACAAAGCCCAGCCACGATCCCGACCCGGCCAATCCCAATTAGCCAACCTTTCTTTCCCTCCCACAAAACGTAACGGCAGGGCGGGGAGGATATAAGAGAGAAGGCTTGCGGTACGGTGTAATTTTCAGGATGGAGGTAGATGTAGGAGATGTACCAATTCATCGCCCGGGAATTCCCCCTCGCCAACCTCCTTCACGTAGTTACGGATCGCGGTGAGTGACTTTGCTCCAATTGACTCGAATTGACTATGCCATCTGTCATAGACGTCAGAGGTGCTCAAAGGTTCAGATGACCAAGGGGCAAAACGCACTGGGGAACGCAAGGATCCTGGTAACCCAAAATCTCGGATTGGAATACCATCTGCCCATCGCAGAGTTTCCCGGAACTGGATCATTCAGTCGTCAAACAAGCCCTATCCAACCCTGCAAACAGCCCCAAAAGCGACAAGGTCATACCCTATACCAATAGTCGGAACCGTCAGATGATCCCTCATCAGCTTCGCTGCCTCTTGCGACACAGCAGTCAACATGATGCCCACAGCGCCGGCATTCTGAAGGCATATCGCATCGTCGAATATCTCACTAGCCTGGTAAATTTCCTCAGAAAAAATGAACCAAACCCAACCAAAGCTCGTCCGAGCTCCATCCACAAGCACCCCTTCCCCGTCGGCACCAGGTAAACACTGGGGGTACTAACGCTCACTTCACTCCTCCCCGTGCCCTCCTCATCGTTCGCGGTCTGGATCGTTCGCTGTGGTGTTATGCCCACTTGACAGAATACTGGGATACCTGCAGAGGTGATCTTGGAAACCTGTGGAATGATTTCTTTGCCACCCTCGAGCTTTACTCCCGATACCCCAGGGGCTTCCTTGATCATGCGGATGGCGGACGTCAGAGCTGTAGTTTCGACATCATGATCAGTACTAGCCCTAGTTTATGCTTCTCCCCGACACGAGTAGAGAGGAATGAGTGAGTGAGAAAGTAAGGACCTTGTTCCGGTGATATCTCATAGCTCCCCATTGGTAAATCAGCCAGTAAGAACGGGGTTTTGACGGCGCGGGCTACTGCTTTAGCATGATGAATCATATCCTGCGCCCGTGCCCTAATAATTAGACCCCGGAGACAGGATGGGGACGATGAAGCATGATAGTAGCGATGATGACACAAATATTTTGCGGAGACCAAGATGGAAAAAAGGGATAAAATCAAAGTGACAGGACGTAGCAACGAGAAAAGCCTAATGATGATAATTACGAAGAAGCCTCTGAATATGTGCACTCACGTCCAAACTCAACCCAATTGACCCGGGAAGTCCTAATATAATCTTCCCCAGAGAGTCACTCACGAGGACCATATCAATCCCACCTGCACGTTGGGCTAAAAGGCCGCTGGGGTAATCCCATGCCGTCAAACCAACAATGGCTTTCCTCTTGCCGTGTTTCTCGAGTAATTTTCGGAGGGTGCCCATTCGTCGGTAAAGAGCCGAGGGAAAACGTGGTCCGCAAACGAGTTAATTTGATTTGTCTAGAGGTGATGTGTGTGTGTGTGATCGAGGAGCTCTCAGAACGTAGCCTCTTGAAGAGAGGGGTTGGATGTTCAGTTATATGGGTTGGTGTTGATGAAGTGGCATGGGCTTGTACCCCGCACCAAAGAAATACATGTTGATACCTTTTTAAGTGCCTTTTTTTTCCAAGCAGCACGGCTGGTATGGGCAAATTTGGAGTTGTAAGGGAGGGGGAAAAGAGAAATGATGCTTGCTTGCCTGTCCGCCTTGAAAATGATATGGCTGATAAAGAAGGGGGGAAAGAGAAATTACGCTTGCTTGCCCGCCCGCCTTGAAAACCATATGGTTGATAGAGAAAGGGAGAAGGATTAAAAAATTAAAAAAAAGAAAAGGAAGAAGCAGTGCAATCGTCACGGTGCGCTGTTATTCTGACCCCGCTCTTTGCAACGAAGATTTATGTAAATACTATTGCGCGTCGCGTCGCGTCTGTCAACTTATCGGTGAATGATGCCCCAAAGTGTCTCGAAGCGGTAGCTTAAGACCATAAAGAGGTCCCGAGTGTGAGCTTCTGCTCCCCCGAGGACTGTGGACGTTCCATATCTCCAACCCCAGCGAAAGTTGTGTACGACGACCCTGTGAAGCTAACATAAGACATCCCCCCCACCAAGACAATCAGCCCCGCAAAACTCACAAAAATTGCGTAGATAATCTTGTTCACACACTACACAAGCACGTAAAATGCCCTCAACACTGAACGGTAGACAATTCAGCAGGCATTCGCCAGACCGTGTGCGGCAGCCATCCGTCAGGTTCTAGTGCGTGCTTGTGCATGGCTCTGGAGGAAGTCGCCATCTTTCTCAATTAGAGACCAAAATGCCCCAAAGAGGCATCCTAGGCACCACTTTGGGAGATCTATCGTAGAATATGCCAAGGTCTGAGCTGCCCAATCACGTGACGTCCTCCCGCATCAACTCTGAGGAATGAGAACAATTTTAGAAGACGAGGCGAAACAGATTTTCACAGGGGTTCCCCGCACCCTTCAGCAATTTGATCCATCGAGAAAGTGTCCAAAGGAATGGTTTCCATGCAGATTGGGGCGTCCTCGTTGGCATCCCATATTCCTTTTTGAAATGCAATGAGACGTCATGAATGGGTGCAACGTATCACCACATTTCCCCCAATTTTCCGACCCATTCTCAATGATATGGGGGATGGTTATCTATCGTATGTGTGAGTGCTTGTCTGTCAGTACCGATCTGAGTTGGGAGTTGGTATAGGTACTTTTGCCGAGTTGGCGTGTGGGATCCCTCCAGAGTCCAGTTGCTGCGACACAACTCAGTTGGAGGATCCCATTGACCGGTAATACTCTGCTCGAGATTGGTTGTTGTCCTCACGTCGAAGGATGGATGCCTCTTCGGGATCATGCAGAATTGGAAACGGTTCCAAGTCCCAAACTTTGTCAGGTCATACTTCCACGTGGGAAGCGAGTATGATACCTGAAAGGCTTCCAGCATGCCTCGCCAAGTGTGGCTCAGGTTTGAGGGCTCAATTGCATTGTAAATTCAAGATCCAATTAAGGCTTGATCAGGGTTGCGGCTACTGTATTGCTTTGTTGTCGTTATCACTACAATGTTTCCCTACACAGCAAACATCTAGCACTGGCCTAAAAAAACACTTTGAACTTCGGTGCAATACCACACGAGCTAATAAATGGTGAATACTCGCTACCCCGGGGGCTTGCACCGTAGTGAAACATTGCGCAGTGCCGTGGGTTACAGCAAAGCACGAACGGGGAGAAGAAACTCATACGGTGCAATGGCAATGTCAGTGGCATTGGTAAAGCTACGCGGGATTCTTGTCGGTGGTGACATCACGGCTCATCAAACGCTGCAGAGCCAATCACGAGAAATTACATTTATTCCTCTCATCTCATCTCATCTCATCTATCATGGCTTCTATTCTAATAGCTCTAATGATGTCTAACCCGTCTGTTAATGAAAAATGGTGACCTTAGCAAATACCCGCATCGACTCCAAACACACCCGGAACCCCAAAATCCCATCAATCCAAACCAACGTCATCACCCAACGCCTTAATAGAACTAACTCCGCAGTCCCCATTCCACCCCCAAACACACCACCAACACTTAACTTCGCCCCCAGCTCCCCAATCATCAACTCCAGTCTCAACTCCTTCACTTTTGATTTCCAACCCAGCTCTTTCCATCCTACTCCTAAAATCGCCCCTTTCGGAACTATACCCATCCCTTAACGGCATCTCAACCACAGCCCTGCCATGTGTTCCCTTCTTCAACCACTTGCGAACCATCCCAACAAGCAGTCCCGGATGCTCTGGCGAATAAAGGGGGTCCGCCGCAAGAACCAGGTCATACTTTTCACCCTCGGACACAACCTCATCTACTCCGTCCCTCCAATCCATTACCGAAACCGAAACCGTAGCTCCAGACGCAGAATTTGTATTTGCGTTGTGCTGTAGATTAGGTACTATATCTGGCAAATCGGTGAGGAGGATCGGAATCTTGAAGATTGCGGCTGCAGCTAACCCGACTAAACCTGTGCCAGCTCCGAGTTCCAGGGCTTTTGCGCCGGGCGAGAACGTCGGGAGGCCTAGTAACGGAAGGCGTTTAGATAGGAGGTACGAAGAGGCCCAGGTCTTTAATCCAAGGTTGTCTGCTGTAAGGGTCGGTTCGTGGAGGGATAGGTTGATGGATTTTTGAGAAAAGGGGAGGGGGATTCGGAAAGTTCTTGTTTGTGAAGGCATGGCTATCACACTCGGTTAACTATTGTCATTATTATAATAGGGAGAGAGAACGATAAGTACCTGTTCGTCCGCACCTCTCCGCCAACCGCGTGCTCGCAGCTTCCCATACTGCCTCCTTGACCTCATCGTTCCCGATCCACTCCAACGGACAAGCAATTATGGTAACCAACCACTTACTCAACCCCGGAGGATCAACAACCCCTTCCACACCTTTCTCCCACGAAGTCGGTGCGATCGCCAATCCATTCAGTATAGAAAGCAAACTCTCAACTAGAGGCCTGGTATTCAACGCCGGAAGATCAAAAACTAACGGCCATCCACACATCAGCCCCGTCACATCGTCACCACAATCGTGACAGGACACTATAAACTATTAACATCGGACATACCGTCTAAATTTTGAAAAGGAACCTCCTCCAATTCCTGAGGAGGTGTCGGAAGGGTAAGCGCAGGGGCCATCGCAAGGTAAAGCTTATACAGCAACTACCCCAATATAGGCGGCAAGTAAACAAGGAGGTTAATAGGAAGCAATCGAATTACTGCATTGAGCACAGTAGTATTCACAGTTCCTGCCACCAAAGCCAGACTCGCTTGTTCACTTTTTTTCGCTTAGTAATGCATACAAAGATTAGCGCCTTGGCATGGATTCGTGTATGTGTTTACTTTTTCAAAATGCCCTTCTACCATTCTTAGCTAATGCCCACCCTATCAAAAGATAGGGCTAGACCTCGCTGATGTTGTGATAGCGAATCGTGCAATGAGTCGGATCAGGTGATAGCCAAGACTTTGCCCTGTCACATTGTCACAGGGGCAATAGGAATAGCTCAGTTCAGGAGAAACAAACTTGAGCCTTCAATCCTACTATCCATAAACCTTCAACCTTCTCCATCCACAATCCTTCAACCCCCCTATCCACAATCCTTCAACCCAACCATCAGCATACACAACAAATATCACATCAATATGAGTCTATTTGATATCTTTCTCACTAGCCAGATAATTGAACATTCCCTTTTGAAAACACCTCTGAGTCATAGCCACACTAGTTAAATTATCTAATTCCGGCTGTTGCTTGGTATCACAAACGGTGACTAAGCAAGGCAGACTCTCACATGACTAATAGTTATTAGTCATCGGTTTGTTATCTCTCACACTATGAGATCAGTTGACTCATAGGTTTTCACATGACGACGCAATAGCGTGTCATTGGTTTATTGTTATTGGTTGATATTTGACATGACGCACGATTGTGGTCATGTGGTTTATGTATTTCGC
>Ga0307507_10005728_pt1 | contig 20049 bp, 10 predicted proteins | sample 7_EM_MG_FD_207223 | JGI IMG/M metagenome (GOLD analysis project Ga0307507, IMG submission 207223) | Populus trichocarpa ectomycorrhiza microbial communities from riparian zone in the Pacific Northwest, United States - 7_EM | ecosystem: Host-associated > Plants > Roots > Unclassified | place...
GCGTAGCTTTCCTTTCCTTGTTTGATATCGCTTGGCAGATAGTTTATCCGCCCCGATTGCCCCTATATAGATTCAGCCGCAGTTGCATTCCTGTCGAGGTCTCCAGCAATCCTTTTGAGTCTCCACGGCAGCCGTACGTAGCTATCAATTCTACGAATCTGATGCTTGTTCATCTAGAGTTCGCATGTGATACATCGTCTTCGTGACAGAAATTCTTTATTTAAAATTAATATAATAGTTTTTTAAAGTTTTAATTTTAATACTTATTATTATAATTATTATAATTATATACTATACTTCAATTAAATATATTTTAGAAGGTTTAAATTTTAAATTTTAGCTAAATATCTTTAATAAAGATGGAGTTATAAAAGATTAAGGTTGGTATATTTTGGCGGGTGGCTCGAGCGAGTGGCTGGCTCGATCGGTGGCTAATACGTTAGCTGGTATTGAATTCGGAGTTACCAAATCTCCGATGGCTAGAACTATCTAATACGCGGTGTAAGTCATTACTAATCAAAGAGGCTCAATATTTCCGCCTTCAACCTCTCCTCTGCTGAAGATGCGAATAAGCCAAGTCAATCGCATTCACGCAATCTATCTGATCGTCGTAAATCCAGCCACAAGCTTGCGTTCCGACCTCCCTAACTCCTAGCCTACCCTCTCCAGCATCCATTCCGAATCCCTCACCTCAACTTCCTTTGTCTCGCGCCAACAAACTTCCTCCATGTCGCCCAACCTCCTTGTAGATGATGTCGCCGAGCTAGGCAGCGAAGAAGATGACGAGGACTTTGATGAAGAGACAGGCGAAGTGCGGAAAAAGTCAAATGGTATAAATGGCGGGTTGGACGACTCAAGCGAAGAAGACGATGATGATGATGAGGAGGAGGCAGCTGCTGTGAGTTCTTGGACCCCCGCACTTCAAGGCACAATCTGTTGGTCCAATTTCTGATTTTCCGTCACAGATTCGAGAGGGTTTCATCGTTGATGAAGATGAGGACGAAGAGGAGCGAGCGGCGCGCCGACGTGAAAAGAGGAAGCGTCGGAGACTAGAGCGTGAAGAGGAGGAAGCTGCTCTGGATGACGAGGACTTGGATCTCATCGGGGAAGCAAACCCTGGCTTTGAGCCTAGACAAACCTCTCAGGTACGAAAACATCTATCAGTGGTTTTAACTGCTTACTAAAGTACATTCAGTCAAAGTACAAACGCCTAAAGCGCGGCCACAAAGAAGACCGAACTACCCACGAGTCTCGCGGTGTTGAAGAAATCTTTTCGGATGACGATGACGCAGGAGATGACTTCGATGACCGGCGGGCGACAGCTCGAGAAAACAGGGGTGGGATGGTCGACGAATTTGCAGATTTCATTGAAGAGGATGAATTCGAAGATGACATACAACGGGAGCTCATGGAAGACAGGGAAGTTGCGAGGCCAGGTCTCACTGGCCTGGCTGGAGTTTCTGGATTACAAGCAGCTGGCCTAGATGAAGCTGCCGAAGAAGACTTCCGAGCCGCCTTCGGTGATGGAACAGAATATGATTGGGCTATCGATCTGCAAATTGAAGCTGACGAGAAAGAGCAAGGGGAAGGTCGGGAGCTCGAGCTCAAAGATGTCTTCGAACCCTCTCAGCTTATAGACAAGATGCTTACGGATGACGACAACGTAATTCGCGAAAAAGATGTTCCAGAACGATTACAACTTGCCAGGAAACCTTTCAAGGAGCTCGAGCTTTCGGAAGATGAGATACAAGCTCGACTAAAAGAGGAAGCGCTTTGGATTACAAGCCTGCTACTGCCCAAGAAACGGCTAGCTCGCTACTTCACTGAGCCGTTCCAACGAGCAGTTAGAAAAGTCTTGGAGTTCCTTACCGTTGAGGACTATGAGGTTCCGTTCATATTCACACACAGGAAAGACTATCTTATCCATGCAGGAGGCGATCCTACTCTCGATCCTGATGACCCGGAGGCCCCACCACCAGATGCTCCTCCTGAGAGACTGCTGGTTCAAAACGATCTGTGGGAGATATTTGAGCTGGACCTCAAATTTAGGGCTCTGGCGGAGAAACGCGATGGTCTACAACGAGCTTATGATAACTTGAAGTCTATCTCAAATATATCCGATCCTGTGTTTGAGGAGATGGTACCAAAAGCCGTAACCATTGAGGAGCTTCAAGAAATTCAAGACTATCTGCATTTCCAGTACTCTGCTGAAATGAAAGACATTGGTCTGATGGAGTCCGAGGCAAACGGAACACAAAAACGTGCACAATCTTCTCGAAACATTTTTGAGAGGGTCCGAGCAAGCGGAGTTTACAGCATGGTCCGCGCCTTCGGTATCACTGCAGATAGCTTTGCCCAAAATATCCTTGCCACAGGCCGGCGTCAATACACTGAGGACCCTACTGAGAGACCTGACGATATGGCTGACTCGCTCATCGATCCTCCAGAGTACCATACTGGTGCCCAAGTCCTCCGTACAGCAAAAGCTATGTACGCTGAAGAACTAGTTATGAGTCCCCGCATGCGGAGATATATGCGCCAGTGCTTCTATCAAAATGGTATGGTGGATTGCATCCGAACCGAGAAAGGAGCTCGCAAGATTGGTGAGGATCATCCTTACTATGAATTCAAATATCTTCGTGGCCAAGACTTCCACTCTCTTAGCCGCCAGCCAGACATGTATCTCAAAATGCTCAAAGCCGAAGAGGAGGGTTTAATCGAAGTCAAGGTCCGAATGGATGGCTATGACCGATTCAAACAGAACCTATATCAGTACATCGAGTCAGACAATTTTAGCGAAGTTGCAGATGCTTGGAACACTCTGCGCCGAGAAGTTCTGGACATGGCTCTGGCGAAATTGGAAAAAATCATGGCAAGAGGAGTGAAGGAAACTCTCAGAGCAGAGTGTGAAAATGAACTCAGCAAGAGCGCTCGAGAGAAGTACTACGAGAAATTAGATCAGGCGCCTTATAAGCCAAAGGGCACTGATCCGGGAACCGTCCCCAGAGTACTGGCTTTGTCTAATGGCAAAGGCGGCAGAGGTGACGCTGTCTGCTGGGCTTTTGTTGAACCAGATGGTCGAGTAGTTGAAAGTGGCAAATTCACTGACCTTCGACTCGGCAATCCTGACAGATACATTTCTGATGGCAAAGATGTTGCGAGGCTTGCCGAGGTAACCCGACGCCGAAAACCGGATGTTATTGGGGTGAGCGGCTTTGCAGTCGAGACTCGCAGACTATTTAAAGACTTGCAAGACATCATCGACAGGCATGATCTCCGTGGTCCGGAGTATGAAGATTTAGATGACGAAGGCAACGAGAAGAGTGACAAGCTAGAAGTCATAATGGTCAACGATGAGGTTGCGAGACTATATTATAATAGTGATCGCGCCGCGGCCGAGTTCCCCAACGTCCCTCCTCTCGTAAGGTACTGCATTGCTCTAGCGAGATATTTGCAGAGCCCCCTACTCGAATACGCTGGTCTAGCCAAGGATATTGTTTCGATACCATTTGTGCCGAATCAGAATCTCTTGCCTCAAGAAAAGCTTCTAGACCGTCTCGATTCGGCAATGGTTGATATGGTCAATCTTGTTGGCATTGAAATTAATGAGGCTGTAAGCAGTCCATACCTCGCAACTCTACTGCCTTATGTTTGCGGTCTAGGGCCTCGTAAAGCCAACCAGATCTTAAAAACAGTCAACAACAATGTGAGTAAATTGTTGTTGTATTCAAACTACCTTCATCTAATAGTTTTAGGGCGGTGAAATTTTTGCACGCTCTGAACTTATCGGCTATTCAACTTCTCGAGATGTTCGCCCCGCTGTCGGACCGAAGGTTTTCCAAAACTGTGCAAGCTTCCTTTACATTCTATACGATCCCCAAGAGACCGACTCCGATTACTTGGACAACACCAGAGTGCATCCGGAAGATTATGAACTCGGTCGCAAAATGGCCGCTGATGCAATGGAGATGGATGAAGAAGATGTTAAGGGCGAATGTGACGAATATGGCCCAAGCGGTGTTATCAGAAAAATGGTCCGGGAGAATGACCAAGAAAAAGTCATGGATCTCGTCCTCGAAGACTACGCAAGGGAAATTGAGGAGAACATGCACTCACGGAAGCGAGCGACCCTGGAAACAATTCGAGCCGAATTGCTTGTCGCATACGAAGAGATTCGGCGCAGCTTCTCGCTAATGTCAACGGATGAAATCTTCACTATGCTCACGGGCGAGACACGCGAGTCGCTAGCCGAAGGCATGATCGTGCCTGTGCAAATCAAACGCACGTTCCCAGATCACATAGAAGTCAAACTTGATTGTGGGATCGAAGGCGGTGTGTCAGAATCAGAGTATCCTGAAGGAGTTGGTAGCACTGGCATCGAACCTCGCCAGGCCTACCAGATCCACCAGACCGTCCGAGCTAAGATTCTTTACATTAACCGCAAAGCACTGTCCGCACAACTTACATTCCGTGAGGACTTACTACGGCGGCCTTACCACAAAGAGGTTGACCGCATGCCTGGAGAATGGGATGAAGTGCAGGAAGCTGAAGACAAGAGAGCTGCTGAGAAAGAAAAGGAAATTGTTACCGGTCGAGCCCACCGTGTGGTCAATCACCCCCTATTCTTCTCATTCAACGCTGCACAAGCAGAAGAGTACCTAGGTTCCAAAGAACCCGGCGAAGTGGTCATTCGTCCCTCGTCCAAAGGGCTTGATCATCTTGCCGTCACTTGGAAGGTTTCAGACAATATCTATCAGCACCTAGATGTGCTAGAGCTGGACAAGGAAAACGAATATTCGCTTGGAAAGACATTGAAAGTCGGGCGCAATACGTATTCAGATCTAGACGAGCTAATTGTCAACCATGTCGAGGCTATGGCCAAAAAAGTCACCGAGATGATGAAGGACGAGCGTTATCAGAAGGGTAGCAAGGCTCAGACAGGTATGCTTCGCAATATTCGTACTCTTTTATATGGACTAACGCCCTCCCTAGATCAGTGGCTCCGCACCTATACAGAAGCTAACCCGAAACGCTGCATGTATGCATTCTGCATCAACCCCAAGTTCCCGGGCTACTTCATCCTCTGCTACAAAGCTGGACAGGCAGCGCCACTAGGTGCGTGGCCGGTCAAGGTCATCCCAAATGCATTTGAACTCCAGCACCATCAATATCCAGATATGAAAGCGCTGAAGAATGGTTTCAAATTACTATTTGGTAATGCGATGAACGGACGAGCAGGTATGGGAGGTGCAAGGCGATGAGTGAACATAGTAAATGGAAAAGGGAGCACTTGGTTGGTTAATTGGCTTGTCCTTTCTAAACTTGTTTTATATTTGGTCGTTGATAGCAAGTGGCTTCTGCTCTGAGAACAGACTCATTCAAAGGAGCTTTTACGGTTCGGCGAAGCAAAATGAAAAATGAGCCCAGAGCAAGAAGCTCAACTCTGGTTAGAAAAATTAATGATTCACTACCATTATCGTCAAGAATCTGGAGCTACAATTTCGTATTGAGCAAGACCTTCAAGCTGCATACTAACTCCTAATGGCGTACAGAATCAACAAATGCCGTCCAAGCTCCCTAGAGGCTTGTTACAAGCTGTATATTCCTTAGCTTGGTTCCGACAGATACTATTACAAACACTACTCCCTCCCACTTCCAATTTTTGTGTAGCTTAATCGACCCTTAACGTCCGAGAAGAGCCCGGGAAATAACCCCGATAACTCATCGTGCAGTTTCCAAAGACAAATAGAACATTCGGCTTCCTCTAGTAGTTTAGAGCAGAGGGAGCCCAATGCAATTGGGTCAATTCGAGGATCGGTGGGCTCGAAGGTGACATCACCATTGACGAGTTCCATCCAAGTCGATATCTCCTTCGTAAAGAGTGAATACTTCGGCTTGTTGCACCGCTTGCGGAATATGACCGGAAGCTTCGTCGAGCCAATCTATGAGTAGCGCATGGTCGTTGATAGTTAGGACGCCCTGTCTATGCATGTAATCAACTTGTAACATCAACCCCAGAACTGTATCTACCGTGTTCTCGCCTAAACGGTCTAGTTCATTTCGAATAATGACTGAGTCGTTCCTTGGATAAGAAGGGGGATGTGGAATCGCCCACTCGTAGTTGTCGCTATTGGGTGCACCAGAAGCAATGGTACCGCAGAAAGGGTTGATCAAATAGTCAGCGCAGAGGACCCCGAACTCGCGTGAGCATCCCCATTAAGTATCATCGTGCAGTTCAAGGGTAACTTTTGTTCCGACAGCAGGCTTCCATTGAAATGTGAAGGTGGTCCCGGCAACTAAAACATCACCAGTAGCAGACCTGCTTATTGGTCGAGGTGGCGCTGATGGTTGTAACGGCGCTGAGTAGTCTCGTGAGGGCGTGAAGCCGGATACGCATTTCGTCTTTAAAACCAAAAAGAAATTTACAATTATACTTAAGACTTCAAAATAGCACGGCTTTAAACGATTTAAAAGCGGGGATTTGTCTATTCACAGCACCGTGATTTTAATATCAAATACGATATGACAGGGGCTGCAATTAGCCAATCTCTATCAGGTCGGCGTTCAATATCTTAGCGAATTTTAACCTATGACCAATACAAGCCATCTAAATCAGGTATTATCATAATAAGGAAGACTATGGCCCTCTTTAGTATAAAACCTAGTATTTTTACGAGGTGACAGTTCCTTGCGCCGTGTGTGACGGTAATATACAGCCTGTGCGGCTTCCTCCCGTGCAGTACACACGCGATTTCGCTTTCTTGCACACTAGAGAACTTCAAGTTTAACTCTTACGATTAGGCTTAAAAATTAGAGACTTTACCTCTCTTGTAAGTACACAGTGTCTACGCTGGATAGTGCACTTAACTAATTGTTAGCGAAATTGCGTGTGTACCGCTGCGAGCCATCCTGCCTACCGAGCCACCTTTATTGAGCGTTTCTACGCTACGCTTATAAAAAAAAATTTTTATTAAGCTAGTTTAGAAATAAATTCTATTTTAGGCCTATCTTATTAAAATTTATTATACTAAGTAGGAAGTAAAATAAAAAAAGTAGCTAATTTCTAAAATCTTTATTAACTATTTAAGTTCTTAATAATAACGTAGGTGATAGGGTTATGACAGTTCCTACCAAGTTTCCTCTATGTGCATGTCACGGAACGCCGCCGCAGGAGCCTCCATGGGAGACTCCCTAGCGGAACCCCGTGCCCTCGCGTACGCTTCGCGTACAGCTTACGTCAGCCACGCGTAGTATATCACCTTCCTACGCCCTCGATCCTTACGATCGATCGCGCAACGTCTTGTAGACTCCTCGAATACATACGCTCTGTAGCCATTGCCTACGTCCCGTGATATTACGTTGCGCCCTTTTTTTTACCACTGACACCTAGCCTATGACCAATTCTACGTCTCTATGATACTGCAGGCGCTGCCAGAAGCAGCGTGTCTATGAGCAACCTCCGCACTATAATAGTAAGACGATATTCCTTACTAGCCACTATGTTAAGCCCAAAGAGCAACCTAATACCTTAACCTAACCTACAACGCCAATTAATCCTAGGAGAATTTAATTTATTAACCCTAGCCTTAACCCCTAAGGGCAAGCCTAGTGGCTTAGAAGAGTTACAACTATAAATACCCCCAAGCACCCAGCACCACCTTAAAGACAATAAAAGTCAACCAGCCCAATAGGATGGGTACACCCCTATTAGTATAGGTGGCCACAGCAACGACCTTAATAAGATAGACACTGGCGACGTCTTATCCTTTATTAATTACACAGCTATGAAAGAGCAACCAGAAGGGCAGCTACCTATTAAAATCAAAATATAAGACACCGAGATATTTGTATAAATAGTAGCATAAGAACCCAACAAATACTACCGCCTTCTACAGAACTACCACCTAAAGCTTACGCGAGCTGAACTGCGTACTGCCTAAGATTACAATATTATCTAAGACTTACAAGCTAGTAAGGCACTTGCTAATAATATACGCTAAGAGACTAAAGATAACCTCCATATATCTAAGCGCGATGTTTAACAATTAAAGAAAGCTAAGATTGTACTTATTGCCCAGGTTACTAAAAAGGAGGGCATAATCAAATACCTATAGTCTTAGCTTAACAAGCACATCTATAATAATGCTAAGCACCTCCCTACTACGTACTATACCACCTAAGTCCCTATACCTCCGGCAACCTTACCTACCTAATACTTGGCTAAAAGTTAGCGTTAAGCAGCTTCACCTAATAGGGACAACCCCTATAACAGCGACTAAACTTAAGCTATAATTGCGGGGTCTAATATATAATACCCTAATCCCCTAGTCTTTTAGGGAGACTACAAGAAATATAGCTACTAGAAGATACAAATCCGCAAGAAACTAACCTAGAGCGCCTGCCTTTTTCCTAGGGAGGATACTAAGATTGGTTATATCATTAGGCGTATAAAGGGTACCCTATTTAACAGACTCTTTACCTAATAGGAGACCAATAGCCCCTAGAAGTAGCAGTCCTACTATAAGGTCCTTAATAATCTTAACCTAATATATTATAACCACGACCTAGTGGCCACCAGTTAAGCCAAACTACGCGCCCTAAAGATAAGTCCTACTAAGTTATTTAATAAGTTCTATGTCAAGTTCCAAAAATATACTGGAGTCCTCTCCTAAGACAACGCTGAAGACTAGAAAGACCTCCTTAAAAAGGTTACCTATTATCTTAGTCACGCTGCCGCTAGTTATAATTATAATAACATTTATAGCATGGTGGTAGCCCTACAGAAGATTAAACAACAGCTAAATTAGATCTCTACTGCTAACCCTTACCTAAAGGCTCCTATATAAAAGCCCTCCGGACTAACTACACCTACATACACTAGGTTACCAACGCCTACTACTAATACTATTACCGGAGCCAATATTAACCTCTCTATTCCAACCTTCCCACGTAAACTCCTAGATAGAGAGTGTAAGCTACTTCAGAAGCTAGGGCGCTGCTATAGATGCCATTAAGAAGGCTATTATTACAAAAACCTAAACTGCCTAATAGCTAGGTTTAGTAATTGCCGCCTAACACCTAACTTTACACCTTAAACACCGAATACCTCGCTACGCACTATTACCATATAAGATAAAAAAGCAGCAGCAGCGGAAGCAGCGGGAAATGCTCAGTCTTAGCCCTAAATTGCGAGCTGGGACACCCTAATAATAGAGGGATCTATATATCAGCCTGCTTAATAGATAACTTAGTAAGAATAGACGGACGGAAACAGATAGTTTTACCTATAATAGGAACAACTGCTAAAAAACAATATAAAGACCGTTCTATAATTAACTGCAGAGCTACTAATAAATTTATAAATACCCAATTTATGCATAAATATAACCTACTAACCTTACCCCTTACCAAAGCCCGCGCCCTATAACTCACTAACAGTAGTTATACTGCATAAAAGATTACTTATATAGTATAACTCTACCTAGACATAAATAGACACCAAGAAGAGCTTTAGGCCTATATTACACTACTTACCAATTACCCTATTATCCTTAGAATGAACTGGCTTAAGCAGCATAACCCCATTATTAACTGGAAGAAAAGAGAAGTAACCTTTAACTCTAACTACTACAGAGAGACCTACCTAGGGCATAGCCTAGCCGCCTCTACCTACTCCCCAGGATATTAACCCAAAGAACCTCTAATTACACTACCCACGACTAACTGTTACCACATTAGTGCCGCAGCCTTCTATCATATAGTACAAAGGAAGAGCTGGGTTGTTATAGCAGCCTCCCGCTTACAGCTATATAAACTTAATAAAGAACAGGATCACGTCCTCTATAGTAATAGGATAGATTTGGTAGACCTCCTAGAGGACGACACGCCTATAAAACTTAATAAACTCTCAACCTTAGACTTTAAGAAGTTTATAAAGCTTAAAAAGGGACTTACTAATAAGGAACTCCGTAAGCTCCTCCCTAAGAGGTACCACAACTTTATTAATATATGCTCACAAAAGGGCGTAGATATACTTCCCCTACATTAACCTAATAACTATACCATTAACATTAAATAAGAAAAAATGCTACCTTATAAGAGACCCTACCTAATATTAAAAGACAAACTTCTAGTTATAAAAAAGTATATTAATAAGCACCTTAATAAAGGGTTTATTCATCCTAGCATATTACCAGCAGCTACCCCTATCCTTCTTACTAAGAAGCCTAGAGGAGGTATCCAATTCTGCGTTAACTATAGAGGACTTAACGCTATTACAATTAAGAACCGATACCTAGTACCGCTTATACATAAGACCCTTAAGCGGCTCAGTTAAGCCAAAATCTATACTAAGCTTAATATTATTGCCGCCTTTAACTATCTCCAAATACAGGAAGGCGATAAATAGAAAACCGCATTCGCATCACGCTTTAGCCAATTTAAATATACCGTTATGCCCTTTGGCATATATAATAGCCTAGGCACCTTCTAAAGCTATATTAATAACGCCTTATAGGACTACCTTAACGTCTTCTACTTAGCGTACCTAGACAACATACTTATTTACAGTAATAACCCTTCTAAGTATACTGAGCACGTTTAAAAGGTCCTATAGCGCCTTAGGGAAGCAGGACTCTATATTAATTTAAAGAAGTGCAAATTCTCAGTTATAGAAGTAAAATACCTTAGACTAATTATCACTACTAAGGGTGTCTGTATAGACCCCAAGAAGGTATATATAATTACTAAATGGCAAGCCCCTAACTGCATTAAGGACATATAAGCCTTCCTTAATTTCACCAACTTCTATCAGAAATTTATATACAACTTCTTAAGCGTAGTAGCACCACTTACAGTAATAATGCGAATGAAGGGCCTTTCTATAAAAGGAAGAAAAACGCACCTATGCTTTACCTAGACGCCTAACTATAAGAAGGCGTTCTAAGACCTTAAAAATGCCTTTACTAAAGCACCTATCCTAGCTTACTTTATACTAGGACGACAACTCTATCTTAAAACCAACTCCTTAGACCACGTTAACGCAGGCATCTTCTCCTAAATGGGTAATAACGGTCTCCTCTACCTAGTCGCATTCTACTCGTCTAAGCTTATACTATAAGAGTATAACTATAAGATCTATAACAAAGAACTCCTTGCAATTATATAAGCGTTTAAAGAATTCTAACCGGAACTCTCCTTAGCAGAACCCAACTAGCCAACTAAAGTCCTTATAGATTATCACAACCTTAAATACTTTATAACTATAAAGCAGCTAAACTAATGCTAAGTATATTAGAACGAGTTCCTCTCTGGTTTTAACTTTAAAATCACATACAGGCTAGGAGTATAAGGCACAAAACCTAATAGCCTAATACGCTACTTGCAAGATCTTCCTTAGTTAGAGGATAACCCCTATAATCAGTTTTAATAGCAGATAATCCTAAAAGCAAGAAACCTGGCCCCTAGTATGCTACCTATAACAAAACCATCCGCACCTTAGCTTTACGCTACGGACTTAAAGCCACCCCCTAAAATTAATAAGCTTATTACTGCTGTATATAACATCTCTATTAACCCGTTATTACACTAACTTATTGCTATAAAAACTGCTAGCGCCCGTAAGCCACCTACTAGCCTCTAAAACTTAGGCTAAATTAATATAGTAGCCTTAGAAGTAAAGGAGAACAGACTCTACTATAGAGGCCGTCTATTTGTCCCCAATTTAGAAGACCTATAATAGCAACTAATCCAGATAGCCTATAACCTCTGGTTAAGTGGTTACCTAGGCAAAGGAGGAACTTACAAACTCCTTAGCCAATACTACTTCTAGCCTAAGATAATAGACTCAGTTAAACACTTTATAAGTGCCTACTATGGCTGCAAGCGCGCCAAGGCCTTTTATACTAAATACTAAGAACTACTATACCCGCTACCAATCCCTATATAGCAGTGGGCAGATATAGCTATAGACTTTGTTATTAACCTACCACCCTATAAATGGCACGGTTATACCTACAAGAATATCCTAATAATAATATACCAACTTACAAAGGAACGTCACTACGTCCCAACTAAAGGCATAGCCGTTAATAACGTCGCAGACGCTTTTCTTCGCGAAGTCTACTGACTATATAGGATACCTAACTCCATTACGTCTAACTAGGGCACGTAATTTAACTCCAACCTATAGAGACAGATCTGTTAACGTCTTAGTATCTCTATTAAGATGTCTATATCCTTCTACCACAAGACTGCGGGACAGCCAGAAAACGCCAACGCCAGTATAAAGGTGTACTTACGACAGGTCATTGCCTACAGCTAGGACAACTAGGTAGATTACCTCCCACTAGGCAAGTTTACAGCTAATAACCACATCTCAGCCACTATAGGACTTACTCCATTCTTTGCAAACAAGGGTTATCACCCCTAATCTAGCATAGAGCCACTAGAACCTATTAATAAGAAACTGCCATACAGAAAACGCCTTAAGATACTACTTGCCGACCAGCATACAGACCATATAAAAAATCTACTTAACTACTATAGGGGAGAAATGGCCTGGGCTTAAGTAAAGCAGGCCTACTTCGCCGACCGTTATAGAACGCCACCACTAGAGATGTGTGTTAGTGACTAGGTATGGCTAGATGTACATAATATCTCTACACAGAGGCCTATAAAGTCACTTAATTATAAGAACCTTGGCCCCTATTAGATTAAACAAGTCATTAATAGGGGAGCCGTATATAAGCTAGAGCTCCCGCCAGCCTTAGCCACCCACAGGATATAGCCTGTATTTTACCTATAGCTACTACACCTTCACCAGCCTAACCCCTTACCAGGATAGATATAGCCTAAACCCCTACCAGTACTAATCCAAGACAAGAATAAAGACAAGAACCATAAGGAGTAGACCGTTAAACAAATCATTAACTCTAAATACTTTGGCAAAGGCAGAGGACAGCAGCTCTACTATAGAGCTATCTACACAGGATTTAATATAGATCAGCCAGAATAGCAACTATAGGAAGACTTTAAAAATACAAAGGACCTAATTAGCGACTTTTACTACGCAAATCCATAGAAACCAGGCCTAAGTAGAGATTTTATACCTAATCCTCTATAGGAGCCCTTATAGAGTTCAATCGTTATACACTGCTATATAAGGGCAAATTGCCGTTAGATTACCGCAGATTGCCATTACATAACCAAAAAATTGTTAAGATGTCCAGGAACTTTAACCACCAGTTAAAGTTATCTAATTAATCAAATTCTTAGGTGCCAAGCCTTATTACACAATAACGCTGCGGACTGCAAAGATATTAGTTCAGCTCACCGCCTTCCACTAAGCCAATAGCAATTTTCTATTCTGGGGATAGAAAATCCTAATTAGTCCATTTAATAATTAGAGCCGGCAGAACTCCACACCGCTAACCCCTTTAGTATTATTTCTTTTCCTTCTCTATGCCTTAAGCGTTCCTTCTACATGTACATAGTAACCACAGCGTCGCCGGAGCTCCGCCTCTATAAGAGGGGGGGTAGTATCACAGAACGCCGCCGCAGGAGCCTCCATGGGAGACTCCCTAGCGGAACCCCGTGCCCTCGCGTACGCTTCGCGTACAGCTTATATCAGCCACGCGTAGTATATCACCTTCCTACGCCCTCGATCCTTACGATCGATCGCGCAACGTCTTGTAGACTCCTCGAATACATACGCTCTGTAGCCATTGCCTACGTCCCGTGACAGTGCAGTTTTAATATTCCAAACCGTCATAGCTATGCCGACCGTCATAACTCTATTACCTACGTTATTTATTTTGTAAAACTTAGAGAGGTTTTTTATTTTTTTAAGCCATAGCTTTAAATATTGTTGCTGCTAAAATTTAAAAAAAAGTGTTAAAAAGTGGCTCGTTAGGCAGGGTGGCTCGCTTCCTGGTCAGCTACGTTAGGTCACATCAGGGTATAAGTTCATTTATCCACCAGCGATGTTCATGACTAAACGGCGATCGTCCTATTCAACACGTCCTTTCAAGTTTGTTACACATCTACGTTACTCTTGACTGCTTTCACAAATCTGTGAACTAAACCAGCTACGCATTTCCTCATTTGATTCCCTAACCTTCATGTCACGTTAATACAGTTCTAGTTATTGAAAGTTCTTCAATGTACCATTTTCATGTAAGTGCACTGTTAATATACCAAGAGCAGGAACACAAGAGCAGTGAAATGAATTGTGAAGCAAAAATGTATAACACATTATTTGAAAATAGTGAAGACGCTCAAAACATTGTTGGCCACGTGTGTCTATATATTCACCCTTCTACGGTGTACGACATAATTCTCCCCTCAGCCAAGTACAACGTCTTAATCTCAGAAATATCGATAACTGCAGGTTCGGTTTTCACCCTTTCTTGAGAGCTAAGAAAAGATCATTCACGTAAAGTCGACAACCGTGGACCAGTCTTCAGAAATTCTAAATGCCATGGACCGTCCAACATATACCGCACCCGAAGGTGAGGCTTATCACTTCCAAACTTTAACAACGGCCCTTGAGCCCTTCGTAGGAGACCCCGAAAAGGCGGGCCAGGTCCTTGGACGCATCCTTGCAATCGCTCTGCTGGCATCTCACAGAAGCGTGGACGTAGGCGGACACGCACCGCCAGCAAATGTTGTCGCCCAATATCAAAGACTGTGGGCTCGCATTTGCCAGGACGCAGGCGATTCAGCCGAGATTAGTGCTGCTCTCCTACGCACAAACGTTGATGACATAGTACTTCGGATTTGGGCTAGAGCCTGGTTGTTCCATTCAGAGCGGCCGGATCTTTCCGCTCTAGACATTCAATTCATGATAGCCAAACCTATTGTGATAGCTGCATGCGAGGTGTTGCAGGCAACCGAGGAAGAGTTTGGCATTATCCTCGGATCTATCAGCCTCAATAACCAACAGCTGGACGCTGTTGATGTTGCCGTAATCTCCGAGCCACACGACTGCAAGCCCGAAGATGGCGATTGCGGCATTTGCATCTCCTCATTTAGAGATGATGCTGTGCGGCTGGTCGCTTGCGGGCATATTTTCTGTCTTGACTGTATTGGTGAGTGGGCTACGATCAAGAACACGTGCCCGCTCTGTCGAAAAGTCTTGTTTGAAAGAGTATGAATCTGTCACTTTACTGGCGGCTGCTGTCTTGATAAATCGTTGTATCATGATAACGGTATAGCATTTTGAAATGGCTGACATTACTTGTCCTTCACACTGTGAGTAATTTCTTGTTGTTCTTAGAGGACACTTTCCTTATTCTTTTCTCAGAGGCCTAAATGCCTTCTGGTGCAAAGTGCTAAATTATAGTGGACTCTCGAAATGCTCTTAATAAGGGCTTATCCCTTGACACGGTAGGGTCCTTTGCCAAGGTCGCTTATATTCGCGATTTTATATTTACCCAGCTTTTCTAATTAGTTGATTCTTATCGATAACCTAAGGACCAAAATTGCCGTTTCAACCTATCGCCAAGACGTTAGCCGCTGAAGCTATACCGAGTATGGTTAGCGTCAGTCGAACTTTCCAGAACCCCATCTATCCTCCCAAAACCTCAACCTCCCCAACCAAACCTCGGCCGGTCTATCGAAACTATCGGGAGGTACTTTTGCTTCGGAGCAACTCGCACAAGCTGATACAGTAATACTGTAGTCCATGCCGTCCCAACATGTGCCACTCTTTAAATTAGCCAATACGGGCTTCAGTTTAAATTATTTCCCCTGTCTTCTAAGTTACCTTTGCGCCAAATAAATCCTGAACTGGCACTCTGATGCTGCGCCGCTTTCACCACAGCTGCGCCACGATCGTGCCTGTGAGCCCAAGTGGTTGCCAGCTCAACTCACAGAAACCATGCACAAACTCCACCATTTTCGACTCAACTACCCCTCTTAAGTAATCATGGCTCTGTTTTCGCTATAGCTGAGGATTTGGAACTCAGCAATGCATCTTTTAAAGCTCGACGATGATAGTAAACCCGTCTTAACCCGGTTCCTTGCGGGCAATATTCCGAGCTACGCCATACTCTCACACACGTGGGAAGCCGATAACCAGGAAGTCACCTATAAGGATCTAACAGATGGCGTTGGAGTCAACAAGCTCGGCTATAGAAAGATTCAGTTTTGTGGAGAACAAACCCGAATGGACGGCCTGCAATATTTCTGGGTAGACAGCTGTTGTATCGACAAATCAAGCAGCGCTGAGCTTCAAGAGGCTATTAATTCTATGTTTAGATGGTACCGGAATGCGGCTAAATGCTACGTCTATCTTTCCGATGTTTCGACAGGCAAACACTCCCGATCATCTGAGGTTCTCTGGGAATCTGCTTTCGGTCAAAGCCGGTGGTTCACCCGAGGATGGACACTGCAAGAGCTCCTTGCTCCATCATCGGTTGAGTTCTTTTCTCGAGAAGGCAAGCGACTTGGCGACAAGAAATCGTTAGAAGCCCAGATTCATCATATTACCGGTATCGCAGTACAGGCACTTCAAGGTAATTCTCTATCCGGATTTAGCATCGACAAGCGAATGTCATGGGCAGCAAATCGTAAAACTACGATCGACGAGGACGAGGCATACTGTCTACTAGGCATTTTCGACATATACTTACCCCTAATCTATGGCGAGGGCAAGGAGAATGCGTTCCGTCGACTTCGAAAGGAAATCCGTGAATTCGGTGGTAGGTGCCGATTTGTGCGGATCTAGGGGCACCACGATAACACTATACTAACAAGCGACTGATATCTAGATGATTCGCTCGGCCTTTTACCGTACGCCGCCGAGGCGCCCTTTAATTCCAACCGGCGACAACACGACCCGACCTGCCTTCCCGATACCCGCGTCGACCTCCTCCGAGACTTATACAACTGGGCTGACGGACAAGACGGCCGATCCATCTTCTGGTTAAGCGGCTTGGCCGGCACGGGGAAGTCGACGATCGCGCGCACCGTCGCTCGGAGATACTTAGAACAGAAGCGTCTCGGAGCCAGCTTCTTCTTCTCACGGGGCGGCGGAGATGTGGGCCATGCAGACAAGTTCGTCACGAGCATTGCGTTGCAGCTAGCGAGCAGTATACCCTCTCTCGACCAACACATATGCGATGCTCTCACAGAGCGGCGCGACATTGCGAGCCAGTCTCTCCGCGACCAATGGCAGCAACTCGTCCTGCGTCCGCTGTCAAAGCTAAGCGCAAACGGTTACCAGTCCTCATACATTCTTGTCGTCGATGCACTCGATGAGTGCAACAATGACAACAACATCCGGATCATCTTAGACCTATTAGCTGAAACTCGATCGTTAACGATAGTTCGACTGCGAGTCTTCCTGACGAGCCGACCCGAGTTTCCTATCCGATATGGATTCCGTCAGTTACCAAATGCAGAACACCAAGACTTTGTACTTCACAACATATCACCATCAATCGTAGACCACGACATCTCTGTTTTCTTCGAGTACAATCTCAAGCTCATTGGACGGGAATACGCTCTAGATGCATACTGGCCAGGCGAAGAGATTGTCAGACAATTGATCCAGATTGCAGGTGGATTGTTCATTTGGGCCGCAACCGCCTGCCGATTTATCAAGGAAGGGAAACGATTTGCAGCCAGAAGACTGAATACAATTCTTCGGGGCAGTAGCAGCGGTCCCACAGCTCCAGAGAAGCACCTTGACGAAATCTACACGACTGTGCTGAAGCAATCTGTCGCTCCAGAATACACGGACGAGGAGAAAGAAGAGGCATATTGCATGCTAAGAACAACCCTTGGCAGTATCGTCACTCTGCTTTCGCCGCTTTCTGCATCATCCTTGAGCAGGCTACTTGGGATTCGGAAAGAGGTACTCGACCAGACGCTGAACGATCTACACTCGGTTTTGGATGTTCCGAAGGACCAAAGTCAGCTTCTTCGTCTTCACCATCCATCGTTTCGGGACTACCTACTTAGCAGAGATAGATGCCAAGACCCAGACTTCTGGGTAGACGAGAAGCAAGCCCACCAGATATTGGCCGACCGTTGTATACGGCTCATGTCGGCATCACTAAAGCAAGACATCTGCGACACAAATGCACCCGGCATGCTTGTAGCCGAAGTGGAGAGAAGCCAAGTTGAGAGAAGTCTTCCTCTTGAAGTCCGGTACGCATGTCTGTACTGGATCGAGCATCTTCAAAGAAGCAGCTCTCAGCTTTGCGACAATGGTCAAGTGCACTGCTTCCTGAAGGAGCATCTTCTTCACTGGCTCGAGGCTCTTGGATGGATGGGGAAGGCTCCGGAAGGAGTGCATGCCATTGCCTCCTTGAGATCGTTTGTTTTCGTCAGTATACCTTAAACGAAGTAAGGGTTTTTGCTGATGATTAGGCTAGTCAAGCGATTGCCGTCGACTTTCAACTTTCCTTCATGATACGAAGCGATTCGTCCTCTACAACCGGCCAGCCATCGAGCAGGCTCCCCTTCAGACGTACTGCAGTGCCCTCGTATTCGCGCCGACGACGAGCATAATAAGAAAGCAGTTTGAAAGCTGCATACCTAGATGGATACGAAAGTTGCCAAGGGTCGAGGAGAAATGGAATGCGGCGCTGCAGACGCTCGAGGGCCATTCGGGCCCTGTCACCGCTGTGGCCTTCTCGCCAGACGGCAGGACGCTGGCGTCGGCATCGCGGGACAGGACGGTCAAGTTGTGGGACGCCAGATCGGGCGCCTTGCTGCAGACGCTCGATATCGGCCTTATCGTCGTAACTTTGTCATTTTCTGAGGATGGCACCTCTCTCTATACTAATCGCGGATCATTGCTTATTTCACTATCTCTCTCTTATGGCTTAGCTGTTTCTGAATCACACCTCCCATGTTCCATTTTTGTCAAGGACCAGTGGATGCATCGCCATACCGAGCGGATCCTTTGGCTTCCTTCTGAACACCGGTCAAGCGTAACCGCTGTTCACGGGAGCACCGTTGGTTTCGGGTACATATCTGGGAGAGTTACGATTGTGGAGTTTGCTCCCTAAAAGGTTTCTTTAAACTCCTTACAGCCCACCTCCGCAGTAGATGCTTGTCTTTACATATTACATTAATATCACGAGTGGCGACGGCCGATGAGTAATGTATGATTAGATATGCAAAGGCTTTAAAATCAAAGCACCTTAATGCGATAGCAACTAATGCGATCCAAGCAATCTTTGGCGCTGCCGTCTAAGGCTTTTAGGAATTGGGATGTTTTGAAAGTACGTGATGGTTACGGTGGCGGCGAGGCATGGCGGTGCTCGAGAATCGAGAATATCCCTTCCCGCTGGTTTAGGCATTGATATTTAATATAACGCTAGGCAGGTCCGCACAGAATATTCACGCGGTCCAAACCGCATATGTCATAGCTTTGGTGGCTAATGTCTTGGCGACAGGTTGACACAGTAAAATCTGCGAGCCACCCCACGAAGCGAGCCACACAAGGAAAGATGTGAAAAATATTAATTCGCTTCGGTACGCGGGCTCGCCAGCAATCGTAGCGAACGCCCATGCTTGGCTGCAAGAACTTTACTTCTGGCAGACTTCGCGATCGGCCTTCCTCCGTAGTGTCGTGATCTTTGTCAAATATCGTGCACGAGGTTTTCACCCATACGATATTGCTAAATTTCATCGGCAGTTGTAGGAACAGCTTTGTATTCGCGTTTTGGCGGCCACAGCGGGGGGGCGTAGTTAAGGGGGAGGGGAGGGCGCGTACGTCCTTCCCCTGGCCAACCAAGGCGATTCTCTAAGGCAAAGGTCCTTGCGTGCAGGCACATGCGTTCGCTACAATTACTATGTACAGTTGGTGGCGATTTGGCGAGCTCGCGTACCGAAGCGAAATAATATTTTTCCTGAGAGGGCACATCGCTGTAATTTCATAGCAAATTACACCAAAATCAAAAAGTCTTAGGGAACGTTCGGTTGCAATCTGGAGGCCTCAGATTCAGTTCAGAATAGAGTTGATCTGGAGCTCCAATCTGATTCTGAGGCGAACGTTCGGTTGAACTTCAGTTCAACTTGACTTCAGCCACA
>Ga0307507_10005729_pt1 | contig 20048 bp, 18 predicted proteins | sample 7_EM_MG_FD_207223 | JGI IMG/M metagenome (GOLD analysis project Ga0307507, IMG submission 207223) | Populus trichocarpa ectomycorrhiza microbial communities from riparian zone in the Pacific Northwest, United States - 7_EM | ecosystem: Host-associated > Plants > Roots > Unclassified | place...
GAAACTGTTCAAGTGCCCTTGCAGACCGTCCACGTTGACGTCGAGCCCGCGCTCGCCGGCCGCGTCGACGAGCTGGACGAGCTGTTCCACGGCCCTGGGCCGGATCAGGGTTCGGTTGGGCTGGAAGTACGGCCACAGCGGAAAGACGCGGATGTGGTCGAGGCCCAGCTCGGCGATCGAGTCGAGGTCGGCGCGTACGGAGTCGAGGTCGAAGTCGAGCCAGTGGTGGAACCACCCTTTGCTGGGGGTGTAGTTGACGCCGAAGCGCACGGCAGAAGACATCGGGATCCTGGTTCTGTAGTGCGTACGTGGGGGAAGTCGGCGCGCGTGGGCCTCAGCCCTTGACGGCCCCTTCGCCCACGCCCCGGAAGAAGTACCGCTGGAGGCAGGCGAAGAGGGCGATCAGTGGTGCCACGGCGATGACCGTGCCGGCGGCTACAAGGCGTTCGTCGTTGGCGAAGGTGCCGTGCAGATAGTTGAGGCCGATGGTGAGCGTGAACTTGGACGGGTCGCTGAGCACGATGAGCGGCCACAGGAAGTCGTCCCAGGCGCCCATGAAGGCGAAGATCGCGACGACGGCGACGGTGCCCTTCACGGACGGCAGCGCGATCCGCAGGAACCGCTGCCACACGTTGGCGCCGTCGACGTAGGCAGCTTCTTCGATCTCGTACGGCAGGTTGAGGAAGGCGTTGCGCATCAGCAGGACGTTCATCGCGCCGATGCAGCCCGGGAGGACCACTCCGATCAGGGTGTTGTTCAGGCCCAGCTCCCGCATGGTGGTGAACTGGGCGATGATGATGCCCTCCACCGGCACGAGCATCGCGAGGATGAAGACGAGGGTGGCCACGCGGCGGCCCCGGTAGCGCAGCCGGGCCAGCGCGTACCCGGCGAGGGCCGAACCGACGCAGTTCGTCACGACGTTGGCGGAGGCGACCTTCAGCGAGTTGAAGGCGTAGTCCCAGACGGGGATGGTGTCGGCGACCCGCTTGTAGTTGTGCAGGGTGGGGTGTTCGGGGAGGAAGGTCGGCGGTGAGCTGTAGATGTCCTCGGTCGGGCCCTTGAGCGAGGTGGACAGCTGCCACACGAAGGGGCCGACGGTGATGGCGAGGACGAGGAGCAACAGCGTGTAGCGCAGGGCGAGTTCCCAGACGCGGATGCGACGGCCGTGCTCGTCGGTGATGCGGGGTTCGCGAACTGCCGTCTCCTGGACGGGCCTTGTGCGCTCGATGACGCTCAAGCGTCCTCCTTCCGGTCGGCCCGCAGCACGAGCAGCATCAGTGCGACGGTGACCACGAAGACGACGACCGAGAGCGCGGAGGCATAGCCGACCCGGCCGGTCAGGCCGGTGCCGGTGCGCTGGACGAGCATCACGAGGGTGGTGTCCTCGCCGGCCGGTCCGCCGCTCGGGCCCGCCATCAGGTAGACCTCGGAGAACACCTTGAAGGCGGCGACCGAGGACAGCGCGCCGACGAGGACCATGGTGGAGCGGACGGCGGGCACGGTGACCGTGAAGAACCGGCGCACCGCGCCCGCGCCGTCGACCGACGCGGCCTCGTGCAGTTCGCGCGGTACGTTGGCGAGCGCGGCCAGGTAAATGATCATGTAGTAGCCGAGGCCCTTCCAGACCGTGACGGCCATGGCGCTGAACAGCAGCAGCCACTGGTCGCTGAGGAAGCCGACCTGGCCGACGCCGATCGCCTCCAACAGCGAGTTGACCAGGCCGCGTTCGTCCAGCAGCCACACCCAGATCAGCCCGACCACCACGATCGAGGCGACGACCGGCGTGTAGAAGGCGGACCGGAAGAAGGTGATGCCGGGGATGTTCTTCTGGACCAACAGGGCGAGCAGCAGCGGGAGTACGACGAGTGCCGGGACCACCCCGACGATGTACAGCGTGCTGTTGCGCAGGCCGGTCCAGAACATGTCGTCGTGCCACAGCTCGCGGAAGTTGGCGAAGCCCACGAAGTGGCCAGGGATCAGGGTGCGCCGGTCGGTGAAGGCGTTGGCGAGCGTGGAGCCGAACGGGTAGAGGATGAAGGCGCCGGTGATCAGCAGTCCGGGTGCGGCGAACAGCCAGGGGCTGGTGGGCAGTTGGCGCCGCACCCGGGAGACGGTGGAGAGGGCCATCGCGGATTACCCCTGTTGCTGGAGGAGCGTGTTGCACTGCTTGACAGCGTTGTCGAGAGCCGTCTCGGGGCTCTCCTTGCCCTGCAACGCCTTGGCGACCTCGTTGCGCAGCGCGGTCTTCATCTGCTCGCTGAACAGCACGGGCGTGTAATTGACCGCGTTCTTCAGGGACTTGGCGGCGGCGATCCGTACCCGTGTCTCGTCGGTGCCGTCCTCCTTGGTGAAGTACGGGTCGTCGAGGGAGCCGGCGGTGCTCGGGAAGATGGCGACCTTCTTCGCGAACGACATCTGCTGCTGGGCGTCGGTGACGTAGTGCGCGAAGGCCACCGAGGCGGGCGTGTGCTTGGTCTTGGAGTTGACCATCACGCCCATCACGTACATGTTGACGTGCCCGGTGCTGGTGATCTGGTCGGTGATGCCGATGTTCTTGTACAGGGTCGGCGCCTGCTTCTTGAAGTTGTCGAGGTCCAGGGCACTGCCGGGGTTCATGGCGACGGCCCCGGTGAGGAACTTCTTGCCGGACGACTCGGGGGTGGCGGTGAGCGCCTGCGGGTCGAGGGCCTTCGCGTCGTACAACTCCTTGTACTTGGTGAGGAGTTCGATGCCCTTCGCGTCGTTGAAGGCGAAGGCGGTGCCCGCCTTGTTCATGAGCTCGACGCCGTAGCGGCCGAAGTCCTCGACGGTGGGGACGTTGGCGAGGGTGGCGACCTTGCCGTCGGTCTTCTTCGCCAACTGGAGGGCCTGGGCGAAGAGTTCGTCGTACGTCTTCGGCGGCTGGTCGGGGTCGAGTCCGGCCTGCTTGAAGAGGGACTTGTTGTAGAAGAGCGGGCCGGTGTTGAGGTACCAGGGGAAGGCGTACGTGCCGCTCATGCCCGGTATCTGGTGGCTGGCCCAAGCCCCGGCCAGGTACTCGCTCTTGTACTTCGCGGCCGACTTGTCGAGGTCGAGCGCGAGGCCCGCCTTGGCGAGCGGGGCGACCAGGTCCGGGGAGACGTTGACGACGTCGGGCAGGGTGCCGCCGGCGGCGTCCGCGCTGATCTTGTCGGCGTAGCCCTCGGCGGGCTGGTCGATCCACTTCACGTGGGTGCCGGGGTACTTCTTCTCGAAGCCGGAGATCACGCCCTCGAAGTACGACTTGAAGTTGGCGCGGAGGTTCCAGGTCTGGAAGGTGATGTCGCCCTCGACCTTGCCCGAGGCGTCGGTCGATCCGCCGCCGTCTCCCCCGGAGCCGCAGGCGCTCAGCGGCATGAGGACGACGGCGGCGGCAGCTGCGGCGAAGGCTCTGCGGGAGATGCGCACGGCGAGTGGCTCCTTTGCAGTGGGGGTTGGCCAATCGTGCCGGGGCAGACCTTGCACGCTGCGCGCGGGGCCCGTCAATGGATTCTGCTCAGCTAAATTCATTAGTTGGCCTGATCCGGCCAACTACGCTGGTCAGAGCGGTGTGTTCGCATTCTTGCGGTGGATCACTAATGCGCTTTAGGGTGTGTGGACTCAAGCGCATTAGTGCGCGTCGCCGGTGGAATGGAGAGCAGGGTTGTCAGGGAAGCGGTCGCCCGCGCGTCGGCCGACGATGAAGGACATCGCGCAGCGCGCCGGCGTGTCCGAGAGCGCGGTCTCCTTCGCGCTCAACGGCCGGCCCGGCGTCTCCGAGATCACCCGCGACCGGGTGCGCCGGGTCGCGGAGCAGCTGGGCTGGCGGCCCAGTACGGCGGCGCGGGCGCTGTCCGGGGAGGGTGCGGCGACGGTCGGTTTCGTCCTCGCCCGGCCCGCGGACACTCTCGGCGTCGACTCCTTCTTCCTCCAACTCGTCTCGGGCATCCAGGAGGTACTGGCCGAGCGCCATCTCGGGCTGCTCTTCCAGATGGCCGAGGACGTCGACGACGAGTGCGCGGTGTATCGACGCTGGTGGGCCGAACACCGGGTGGACGGCGTCCTGGTGGCCGACCCGCGCACCGCCGACCCGCGGCCCGACCTCCTCGACGAACTGGGCCTGCCCGCCGTGGTGATAGGCGGCGCACCCGACGAGCGGCACCCGGGCCTGTCGACGGTGTGGGCGGACGACGCGGGCGCGATGGCCTCGGTTGTCGACGAGTTGTACGCGCGCGGCCACCGGCGGATCGCGCACATCGCCGGACTTCCCGGCCTCGCGCACACCGAGCGCCGCATCCGCGCCCTGCGCGCCGAGGCCGCGCGCCGCGGGCTGACCGAGGTGCACTCGGTGACCACCGACTACTCGGACGCGGCCGGTGCCGCCGTCACCCGCCGGGTCCTCGAAGTCGCCGCTCCCCCAACGGCGTTGATCTACGACAACGACGTGATGGCCGTCGCCGGGGTGGCCGCCGCGACCGAACTCGGCTTCTCCGTACCGGCGGACGTGTCGGTGGTCGCCTGGGAGGACTCCGCGCTGTGTCGCATGGTCCGGCCGTGGCTGTCGGCACTGTCCCGGGACAGCGTGGAGTTCGGCCGTACGGCGGCCCAGGAGTTGACCGCCCTGCTGGACGGCGGCCCGGCGCGCACGGTGCGGGTGCCGGTGCCACGCCTGATCGAACGGGACAGCACGGGGACGGCGCGGGTGTGAAAGGGCCATGTCTCCCGGTTCGCGTCCGAATCGCCGGACACCGTCGGGTACTTCGTGTGAGGCTTTGCCCATGACCTCCGAAGACCCGCTGGCCGACCGGCTGCAGCTCGACCGGCCGCACTCCGCCCGTGTGTGGAACTTCCTCCTGGGCGGCAAGGACAACTACGCCGCCGACCGCGAGGCCGGCGAGATGATCGTCCAGATGTTCCCGGACATCGCCCTGCTCGCCCGCCTCCAACGACGCTTCCTGGTACGGGCGGTGCGCTACCTCACCGAAGAGGCGGGCATCCGCCAGTTCCTCGACGTCGGGACCGGTCTGCCGACCGTCGACAACACGCACGAGGTCGCCCAACGCATCGCGCCCGAGAGCCGCATCGTGTACGTCGACAACGACCCGCTGGTACTGGTGCACGCGCAGGCGCTGCTGACCAGCACCCCGGAAGGCGCCTGCGCCTATCTCGACGCCGATGTGCGGGACCCCGAGGGAATTCTCGAAGTCGCCGCCAGGACACTGGACTTCAGCAAGCCGATCGGGCTGACGATGCTGGGCATCCTGGGCCAGATCCCGGACTCGGACGAGCCCGAGGCCGTCGTGGGCCGTTTCCTGGACGCCCTGCCCGCGGGCAGCTACCTCGCCCTGAGCGACGGCACCGACACCAACGCGGCGCTCAACCAGGCGATTTCGGTGTACAACGCCAACTCCGCCAGCTCGTACCACCTGCGCAGTCCCGAGCGGATCGAGGCGTTCTTCACCGGCCTGGAGGTCATCGAGCCCGGCATCGTGCCCACGTCGCAGTGGCACCCGGAGCCGGTCGACGTGGGCCGCGACCCGTCCGACGTGGACGCGATCTGTGGCATCGGCCGCAAGGTCTGAGCAGCAACAAAGAAGAGGGGCACCGGAGTTGCCGGTGCCCCTCTTGTTGTTCTGTATCCCCCGGGTCAGAGCCGGAACAGTGCCCAGACCGTCTTCCCGCCGCCCGCCCGCAGGTTCCAGCCCCACGAGTCGCTGAGCGCGGAGACCACCTGCAGACCGCGTCCGGACTCCGCGAACTCGTCGGGGTGCCCCTCCACGGGTATGCGATCACTGTCGTCGGTGACCGCGCACACCGCGTACGGCAGCCGGTCCCACACCGCGAGCCACAGTGAAGGCTGCGGCTCCCTCGCGGAGTTGGGTGCCCGGCCGTAGCGCAGCGCGTTGCTCACCAGTTCCGACACGGTGACCGTCACGTCGTCGACGAGTTCGTCCGCGGCCCGGTCGGCCAGCGCCGCGCGGGTGAAGTCCCTCGCCACATGGGCCGATTGAGGCATCGGCGGCACAAGCAGGACGGAACAGAGTGCGGGGTCGCGCCCGTCCCCGACGGCAGGGATCGGAGTGACGGTCTGCCCCGGTTCGGGCCGGCCCACCTCGTCGACGGCCCGGCACAGCCACTCCCAAGTCCCCTCGATCCGCAGGGAGTCGACCGGCCGTACGACTTGCTCTGCGGACATCGCGACCCCTGATACCCCTGGGAGAGAACAACTGCGCGCACTACACCTGTCCGGAGTATCGTCCTCCGCCTGACCCTGCGAACGCAAGTGCATCGGCAATTACCGCTGCAATTGCAGACGATCTTGCGAGCGGCTCACCCGAGGGCTATCGTCCTCCCCATCACCAATGGGTGCAATTGAAGCTGCAATTGCATCCGATCTTCCGGGGGAGCGATGAGGCGTCAGATCGAGCACGAGAACGGCATGTCGGCGACCCTGCTGAACGGCGCGCAGTGGCGCAAGAGCCACCACAGCAACCCCGAGGGCAACTGCGTCGAACTGGCCGCGCTCTCCGACGGTCACATCGCCGTACGCAACTCGCGCCATCCCGAAGGTCCGGCGCTCGTCTACACCAGCGCCGAGATCTCCGCGTTCGTCCGCGGTGTGAAGGACGGCGACTTCGACGGCCTACTCCCCGGTCGTTGAGGTCAGGCAAACCCGCGGATCGGCCGGAAGGCGCCGGACACAGGCCGGCACCTTCCGGCTCCTTCACTCCCCGCAGTTATCCGGAACCTCGGTGCTACGATCCTTCTTTGAGTCCCGAAAACTTGCGGACGGTATCGGCGCGACCGCCGAGGGGATGAACATGACTGCAGCTCAACCGGAATACGCTCCCTCGGGTTCGGATGTGCTGAGCCTTCAGCGCGGTGGTCCCACCGTCCAGCGCATCATGCTGGGCACCCGCCTGCGCCGCCTGCGCGAGTCCCTCAACATCACGCGGGACACGGCCGCTTCGGCGATACGCGCCTCGGACGCCAAGCTCTGCCGGATGGAGTTGGGACGCGTCGGCTTCAAGGAGCGCGACGTGGCCGACCTGTTGACGCTGTACGGCCTCCATGAACCGGACCTCCGCCAGGAGTTCCTCGACTCGGTCCGCCGTGCCAACGAACCCGGCTGGTGGCGTGCGTACGGCGACGCCTTCCCGACCTGGTTCGAGCAGCACCTGGGGCTGGAGGAGGCCACCTCCCTCATCCGCACGTATGAAGTCCAGTTCATCCCGGGCCTGTTGCAGACCTCCGCGTACGCCGAGGCCGTCATCCGCCTCGGCCGCCCCGTCGACACCCCGGACGCGATCCAGCGCCGTGTCGAACTGCGCATGACCCGGCAGGAGTTGCTCACCAGGCCCGGCGCGCCGAGGCTGTGGGTCGTGGTGGACGAGGCGGCGCTGCGCCGTCCGCTCGGCGGGGCGGACGTGATGCGCGAGCAGTTGCGGCACCTCGTCGAGACGGCCGCTCTGCCCAACGTCACGCTTCAGGTGCTGCCCTTCCACGTGGGCGGCCATGCGGCGGCCGGTGGTCCGATCACCGTGCTGCGCTTCCCGGTCCCGGACCTGCCGGACATCGTCTACCTCGAACAGCTCACCAGCGCCCTCTACTTGGACAAGCCCGAGGAGGTCGACCGCTATCTCGCGGTCATGGACCGGCTGAGCATGGTCGCTTCGCCGGCCCCCGAGTCGGTGGCCTTCCTGGAGAAGCTCCTCAAGGACATGTGAGGGCAGTCGGTCCCCGGCCGCTCAGGCCCTCGACCGGTACAGCCCGAACTCCGCGATCCGTACCGTGTCCCGGGCCGCCGTCACACGGACCCGCCAGTGCCGGGCGCGCACGGGCGCGGCCAGCAGCAGGATGCGGCTCGCGCCGATCGTTCCGGCCCGGGTGACCTCGGTCCACGCCCCGTCGACGTGCGCCTCGACCACGAAGCCCTCGACCTGCTGGCCGTACCGCCGTATGTCCTCCGCCAACCGGACGCGGTCCACCTCCCGTTCCGCGCCGAGGTCCACGGTGACCCGGCCGGGTACGGCAGTTGTCCGGGCCCCGCGCGCCAGGTCCTCGGGCAGCTCCAGGTCCACGCGCTCGCGGAACTCCCGCAGGCGTGCCACGTCCGGGGCTGCCAGCAGGCCGTCGGTGTCCGGCGGCACGTTGAGCAGCAGGACCGAGTTGCGGCCGACCGAGCCGAAGTAGATGTCGATCAACTCGTCGACGCTCTTGGGGACTTGGTCAGGGTGGTAGAACCAGCCGTCGTGGATCGACACATCGCACTCGGCGGGCCACCACTGCAGGTAGTCGGTGTTCGGCTGCGCCGAGACGAGCGCGGTGCGGCTGCCCTCGTCGGGGGTGTCGTACGACAGCGCCCAGTCGGTACGGCCGTACTGCTCCTCCTTGACCGGGAGGACGCTCCACTCGTCCTCCCGCGCGGTGCCGCCCTCGTTGCCGACCCACCGCACGTCCGGGCCGGTCACGGCGATCGCCGCGTCCGGGGCCAGCGATCTGACCAGGGTGTACCAGCTGTCCCAGTCGTAGTCCTCGACCTTGCCCGGCGGGATGCGGCCCTGGGCGCCGTCGAACCAGACCTCGTCGATCGGGCCGTACGAGGTCAGCACTTCGTAGAGGGTGTTGAGCATGTGGGCGCCGTAGTCGGTGGCGTCGAGCGTGTAGAAGCGGTCCGGGGAGCGGTCGTCGCCGTCGACGAGTGTCGGGACGGTCCGGGTGACGCGGGTACTGCCGTTGGCGTAGACGCCGTGGAGGTACTGGTTCTCGTCGGCGGGCGAGAGGTAGACGCCGACCTTGAGGCCGTACCGTCGCATGGAGTCGGCGAAGGAGCGCAGCACGTCACCCTGGCCGTCGCGCCAACTGCTCGACGCCACCGTGTGGTTGGTGTAGCGGGAGGGGTAGAGGACGAAGCCGTCGTGGTGCTTGACGGTGAGGATGGCGAGCTTGAAGCCGCCGTCGCGCAGGGCGCGGGCCCACTGGTCGGTGTCGAGGCCGGTCGGCTGGAACACGTTCGGGTCCTCGTCGCCGGTCCCCCACTCAAGGCCGGTGAAGGTGTTCACGCCGAAGTGCAGGAACGCCGTCCGCTCCAGCTGCTGCCAGGCCACCTGCCGTGCGGTGGGCCGGACTTGGGAGGCCTTGCGGACCAGGTCGTCCGCGGTGTCGTCGGGGCTGACGGGGATACGGGAGCGGGAGTCGGACAGGGACAGCGGTGTCCCGAGTGCGGGCAGCGTGGTGGTGCCGGTCACGGCGAGTGCGGTGGCCGAGAGGACGAAGAGACGTCTGGAGAGGGCCATGGGTGGGACTCCTCGGGTCAGTGGGCGGTCAAGTGCCAGGAGGAGGGCTGGTGTTGGTCCGGCGGGTACTGCACGAGCCGCCCGTCGTCAGCGACGCTCAGCGCCATCTGCGTGATCGCGTTCACCAACCGGTAGCCTCCCGCGACGGGTGCCAACTCCCAGCGCTGCATGGTGTTCGTGGCATCGCAGGGCTGCGGGGTCGCCGCAACTCCCGGCTGGAGCGGCACGTTGAGGGTGAGCTTGCCGCCCTGTACCTCCAGGCAGCCGTCGGCGGTCCGCACCGTGGCATAGCCGTCCGGCGTGCGCTGCACCTCCGCATCGAAGGAGGCGCCCGCCGTCCGGAAGGTGTACGTCCCGTCCGTCACCGGTACCCGGGTCAGATCCCGTCGGCCCGGCGCCTGCCCAACTGCCGTACCGCGCGCGGTGAATTGGGCATACGTGGCGTCGGGATGCGGATCGCCCCAGGTCGCCTGGGCGAGGTGCCGCAGCGCGGGCTCCGTGTCGGCGGCGACCTCGTTCTCGGTCTCCCCGCGTCCGTTGTCGGGCCAGAGGCTGATCTTCGCCCCGGTGATGCCGTCGCTGGAGGCGAGCTTCTCGCCCTCGAAGCTGCGCGGGTCCCAACTCTGGTCGTACAGCGCCTCGGTGTCGCTGTGGAAGCCGCCTCGGACGAGGTAGAGGGAGTAGGCCGCGTTCATCAACGGATAGCCCTCGGCGACGAGTTGGCTCGGTTTCTCCTGGACGTTCAGCCAGTGCTCGACCGTCGTGCCCGCCGCCACCGGCACGGTGTTGGCGCCGGTGAGTCCGTCGTTCCAGATGCGCAGCTTCTTGCCCTTGCTCGCGGCGTAGGCCTGGACGCGGTTGATGAAGTCGATGTAGGCGTCCTGCGGGGTGGCGTTCGCGCCGTACTTCTCCTGGGCGTAGCGCAGCATCTGCGGGTACTTCGAGTAGTCGGAGCCGAGCATGTACTCGTCGGCGCCCATGTGCCAGGACGTCGTGGTGAAGACCTGCGCGTACTCGTCCATGAGGCTGGTGTAGTAGTCGAACGCGGCCTGCTGGGTGACGTCGAGCCGGGCGGGCTGCTTGTTGCCGTCGCTGTCGGTGAGTTGGAGATCGGGGCGGCTTTCTATCCACGGGTCCATGTGGCCCGGGGAGTTGATCTCCGGAATGATCTCGACGTGGTACTTGTCGCCGAGCGCGACGAGGCGGCGCATCTCGTCCTGGGTGTAGTAGCCCCAGGTGTCGGCCTCGGGGTGCGCGGCGCTCTTCACCTTGAGTTCCAGGAGCAGTTGGTTGAGCTTGTGGTACGCCATCTCGCGCACCAGGTTCTCCAGCCAGGGCAGGGAGATGTGGATGTAGCAGGCGCAGACGCCGACTCCCCGTTCCTTGTAGCGCGGTACGTCGACCGTGCGTCCGGCGGGGATCCGGTCGCCCTGCGCGAGCAGTTGCAGGAGGGTCCTGGTGCCGTAGAAGGCACCGGTCTCGGTCGCGCCGGTCACCGACAGCCGTCGGCCTGACCGGAGTTCGTACCCCTCCGCACCCAACGAGCCCTTCGTCGGCCGGACTTCGATCACGATGTCACCGGGCCGGGCGGCACCGCCCCGTACGACGGGCACCGTTCCGTGACCGGCCGCCTTCAGGTCGTCGGCGAGAGTGCCGGCGACTCTGCGTTCGCTCGTGCTGTCGGCTATGAGCCGGGTCCCTCCCCCGAAGTCGTAACTCCCCGATTCGGGCGTCCAGTCGGACAGGGCGGGCACGGTCACCGGGACCGCCTGCTCCTGCTGGACCGCGACCGCCGGCACGGGGGCCGCGAGCAGTGCGCACACCGCCGCGAAGCCGACCAACCGGAATCGTCTCTTCCTGCGCTCAGCCATGCCACCCCACCGGTCGCGATTGATCGGACGACTGATGATTGGACTGCCCTCAGGAGCTGTCAATGGGCGGCGGGAGCAGTCAAGTTGAGCCATTGATCGGATGACCAGCGGGTCCGTCGATGCCCGCCCGAACCCGGCTCGCGAAAAGTCCAAGAAGACGGGACCGAATGTCCAAGGCCGGTCACCTCTCGACGTGCCGCCCCCGCGGAGGCACAGTTCTCTCTACATACTCGCGAGTAGATCGAAGGAGCACGCCCGTGACCAGCTGGGTCGGCCGTACCGCCGCCGAGATCGCCGCCGCCGTACGCGAGAAGCGGGTCACGCCCCGGGAGGTGGTGGCCGAGCATCTCGCCCGGATCGAGCGGCTCGACGGGCGGGTCGGCGCGTTCCGGGTGGTGCGGGCGGAGGCGGCGCTCGCGGAGGCCGACGACGTGGGCGCGCGGGCCGATCTGGCCGAACTGCCCCTGGCGGGCGTGCCGGTGGCCGTGAAAGACAACCTCACCGTGACCGGCGAGTCCACCCGGCTCGGCTCCGCCGCGACCCCGGACACCCCTGCCGACCACGACCATGTCACCGTGGCCCGACTGCGGGCGGCGGGTGCGGTGGTCGTGGGGCTGACGAACGTGCCCGAGCTGTGTGTCTTCGGCACCACCGAGGGCGTCCACGGCACCGCCCGCAACCCGTGGGACACCACCCGCACCGCGGGCGGTTCCTCCGGCGGCAGCGCCGCCGCGGTCGCCGCAGGCATGGTGCCGATCGCCCTCGGCAACGACGGCATGGGATCCCTGCGCATCCCGGCGGCCAACTGCGGTCTGGTCACCATCAAGCCGGGGTTCGGGGTCGTCCCGGCCGGCATCGGCGACGGCGACTGGTTCGGAATGTCCGAGAACGGCCCCCTCGCGACGACCGTCGAGGACGCCCGGCTGATGTTTTCGGTCATCGCGGACATCGAGGTCGTACGTCCCGACGAGCCCGTCTCCCGGAAGGTCGCCGTCTCCGTGCGCAGCCCGCTCGCCGGAGTCGCCGTCAGCAAGCCGTATACGACCGCCGTCCGGGAGGCGGCCGGACTGCTGGCCAAGGCCGGTCACACCACGCACCGCGCCGATCCGCCGTATCCGCTCTCCCTGAGCACCACGTCGCTCGCGCACTGGACGGCGGGCACCTCGGTGGACGCGGCGGGGCTCGACCCGCGGAAGCTGACACGGCGGACCCGGGTGCACGCGGCCATCGGGCGCCGGTTCGTGAAGAGCGTCCGTACCGGCAAGGGCCGGGAGCAGCTCAGGGAGCGGCTGACGCCCTTCTTCACCGAGCACGACATCCTGCTGACGGCGGCACTCGCCCGCCGCTCCCCCAAGGCCGGACCGTGGCACGAGCGGGGCTGGCTGCGCAATGTGCTGGCCAACACCAACTACTCGCCGATGACGCCCCCGTGGAACCTCACCGGCTGGCCCGCGATGTCGGTGCCGTTCGGCACCCTGCCCTCCGGCACGCCCTGCGCCGTACAGCTGGTGGGGCGGCCGGGGTCGGAGGCGGCGCTGCTGGAACTCGCGGAGGAGTTGGAGAAGCTGCACCCCTGGGTGCGGACGGCGCCGCTCGACCAGAAGTCGCCTTAGAGAGCGCGGTACATGATGTTCAGGCCCACGCGCCCGTCCCGGGGATGCTCGAACGCGTCCGGCACCGTGCCCAGGATCGTGAAGCCGAGGGAGAGCCAGAGCTTGACGGCGGGGTTGGTCTCGACGACGGCGTTGAAGACCATGCCCCGGAAGCCCTGGTCGCGGGCGGCGGTGAGGATGTGTTCGGCGAGGGCGCGGCCGATGCCGCGTCCGCCGTGGTCGGGGTCGACCATGAAGCCGGCGTTGGCGATGCGGTCGGCGGGGCCGCCGTAGTTCGGGGTGACGAAGGCCGAGCCGACGACGGTCCCGGTCTCGTCCTCGGCGACGTACACGCGCTTCGGCGGGCTCGTCCACAGGGCCCGGGCCGCCTCTTCGGAGGTGTCCCGGGCCCAGGTGTAGGTGTCTCCGGCGGCGACGATCCGGTGCCAGAAAGGCCAGATCCGCGGCCAGTCGTCGGCCGCGGCTTCTCTGATCAGCATGGGCATGATTTTCGCACGCCCATGCTGTCGACGATCGCGATGGGTCCCGAAGGGGGTCAGTCCACGCTGGGCAGGATGTGGGGCTCGGCGAGGTCGTCCTCGTAGCCCGCGAGACGGATGGGGGCGGACCGGGCCCACACGGCCAGGCTGCCGAGCTCGTCGGACCGGTGGCCCGCACGCTCCGTGGGTTCCTTGGGGCGTTGCTCGCTGTTCGTCTTCTCCGGTGTCACCGCGCACTCCTTGTGTGTCGGGTCACCCTCGGGGCACACCGGCCGGTCTCCGGTCCGGTACCTGGCCCGCTCGGGCGTGGGTTGAAGGCAGTTCGGACGCGGTGGCGCCGGTTACTCGTGTGAGAGCAGGCCGTTGTGAACGGCCGGCCCCGGGACGGACCATGGGTGTGGGTGGGACCCCTTGTCGCTGTCCGTCCGCCTCAGGTTAACCAAATGAGCGGGCTGCCGCTCGATGGGGCTGAAAACATGGGGTAACTATTGCAAGTCTCCCCGTGTTCCTCGGCCATGATCTGAGCCGGTTTGTTACATCATGCGCGGTTTGCCGACCACCCGCGCGGCCTACGCAGGCGCACGCACGAGCGAGAACATGACCTACGTCACTGAAGGCGTCGCGCAGTTCAGGTGCCGTTGGCCGAGTCGAAAGCCGGCCATGATCTGCTGACGTTCCGCACGGGCTGTCTCGCGGGAGGACTGACGCATGGAGTTGCGCAGCGTCGAGGAGCTGATGGATCTGCTGTACGCGTGTCGGGGCGCCTGGGACACCCCCGACCGGAGCGGTGATCCGGTCGATCTGCACGACCACGCGCTGCAGACGGCCGCGCTGCTGCGCCGAAGTCGCCCCGCCGACAAGGAACTTCAGATCGCCGGCCTGGTCCACGACATCGGGCATCTGCTGCAGCCCGGCGACGACGCGGGACACGCGGACCACGCGGCGGACGCGGTGCGCGGCCTGCTGGGTGAGCGGGTCGCCCGGCTGGTCCGCCTGCACGTGCCCGCGAAGCGCTATCTGGCCACGTCCTCGCCGGGCCACGACCTGTCCGCGCAGAGCGCGCCGACCCTGCGGGTACAGGGCGGCCGGATGTCCCCGGCGGAGGCCGCCGCCTTCGAGCGCGACCCGCTCGCCGACGACGCGGTCACCCTGCGCCAGGCAGACGACGCGGCCAAGGTCGTCGGCCTCGACGCCGGCGTCCTGGAGGACTGGCGCACGGTGCTGGGCATCGTCGCCGCCCAGCACTCACGGCTGCCCAACTCCCGCCTGGGGGCTGTCGACTGACGGTCCGTCATGAGACGGTACGGCGATGACGTCGTCGTACGGTATGCGCGGTCGGGTCGCCGTGGTCACCGGGGGCACGCGCGGGATCGGGCGCGCGGTCGCCGAGGCGTTCGCCGGGGCCGGAGCACTGGTGTGCGTGACCGCGCGGGATGCCGACGAGGTGCAACGGGCGGCGGAGGAGCTGGGCGGTGCCGGCCTGGCCGGGGATGTAGCCGACCCGGAGCATCTGCGGGAGCTGACCGCGTTCGCGCTGCGCGCCTTCGGGCGGATCGACGTACTGGTCAACAACGCGGCGACGAACCAGCCGTACGGACCGCTCATGGAGGCCGATCCGGACGCATGGCGGACGGCGTTCACCGTGAACGTCGAGGCGCCGCTGCGGCTGGTGCAGTGCGTGTGGCGGGCGTGGATGCGGGAGCACGGTGGCGCGGTGGTCAACGTGTGCACGGAGGGCGCCGGCCATGTCGGACCGAACGTCGGCGCGTACGGCACCAGCAAGGCGGCCCTCCTTCACCTCACCCAGCAGCTCGCGGGCGAGCTCGCGCCGAAGGTGCGGGTGAACTCCGTCTCCCCCGGGCTGGTCCGCACCGAGATGGCTCGGTTCGTGTGGGAGCCCGGCGAGGCGGAAGTCGCCGCCGGGCTGCCGCTCGGCCGGATCGGGGAGCCGGCCGACATCGCACGGGCCGTGCTGTGGCTGGCCTCCGACCAGGCCGAGTGGGTCACCGGTGCGGAGCTGCTGGTGGACGGCGGAACCCGGGTCAGGGCGGCGCGGACCGCCGGTGGATACGCCGTCCACGACCGGCTGAGGTCGGCCGCGCCGCCCCAGCCACAGCCGTCCGCGCCACCTCACAGATGACGGCTCGGCTTCCTCACGGGAACAGCGCGATCCCCACCAGGATCAGCAGGACGATTCCGGCGACGAGCGCGACGGTGGCCCAGGTCCCGCGGTGCTTCACCGCAATCGTGGGCCCGCCACCGCGCGGACGGTCCTCCGGCAGTGCGGGGTGGGCCGGGCGGTCGCTCGCGTAGAACTCTTCGTCGGTCGGATAGTGGTTGCGCGGGTCCTTGAAGGCCCTCGGATCGATGCCGTGTGTACTGGCCATGGGAACTCCTCGCGCGGTGTTCACCAGGGCCGGAACCGGGCGGACGCCCGGGCTCGCGTCCAGGGTGGCGGGTTACCACTTACCGGGCGCGTAGTCCTTCAGGAAGACGCCGTACAGGTCCTCGCCCTGTTCGCCGCGCACAATCGGATCGTAAACCCGGGCCGCGCCGTCGACCAGGTCGAGCGGTGCGTGGAAGCCCTCCTCGGCGAGGCGGAGCTTGTCGTAGTGGGGGCGTTCGTCGGTGATCCAGCCGGTGTCGACCGAGGTCATGAGGATGCCGTCGCTCTGGAACATCTCCTGGCCGCTGGTGCGGGTCACCATGTTCATCGCGGCCTTGGCGGCGTTGGTGTTGGGGTGCCCGGCGCCCTTGTAGCCGCGGCCGAAGACGCCCTCCATCGCCGAGACGTTGACGATGTACGCGCGCCCGCTCTTCGCGGTCCGGGCGGCGGCGGCCATGGCCGGGCGGAGCTTGCTGATCAGGATGAACGGCGCCGTGTAGTTGCACAGTTGGGTTTCGAGGAGTTCCACCGGGGAGATCTGCTCGATGGTCTGCACCCAGGTGTTGGTGTCGACGACGTCGGGGACGAGGCCGCCGGCGTCGATGGCGGTGCCGTCGAGGTGCCGGGCCACGCTGGCGTTGCCCGCGACCAGGGCGAGGTCGGCGACCTGCTGGGCGTCGAGACCGCTGATGCCGACGGGCAGCGCGGCCAGGCCGTCGACCGCGCCGGAGCCGAAGGCGCCGATGACGTGATGGGCGGGCAGCTCACCGGCGGGCAGCGGGGCGCTCTCGCCGTCGACGAGGGCGGCGTAGGCGGAGGGCAGGCGGCGTACGGTCTGCGTCGCGTTGTTGATGAGGATGTCGAGGGGGCCGGCCTCGGCGACCTGGTCGGCGAGGGCGACGGCCTGTGCGGGGTCGCGGAGGTCCATGCCGACGACCTCCAGGCGGTGCAGCCAGTCCGCGGAGTCGTCCATGGCCGTGAAGCGGCGGATGGCGTCCTTCGGGAAGCGCGTGGTGATCGTCGTGTGGGCGCCGTCGCGCAACAGTCGGAGCGCGATGTACATGCCGATCTTGGCGCGACCGCCGGTGAGCAGGGCGCGCTTGCCGGTGAGGTCGGCGTGGTCGTCGCGCTTCTCGCGGTTCAGGCGGGCGCAGTCGGGACAGAGCTGGTGGTAGAAGTAGTCGACTTCCACGTAGCGGGTCTTGCAGGTGTAGCAGGAGCGGGGGCGCTGGAGTATCCCGGCGATCCGGCCCTCCTCCGTCACCGACGACGGGAGGAGGCCCTCGGTCTCGTCGTCGATGCGCTGGGCGGAGCCGGTCGCGGTGGACTCGGTGACGGCCTTGTCGTGCGCGGTCTTCGCGGCCCGGCGGTCCTGGCGGCGGCGCTGCTTGACGCTGCGGTAGATGCCCGCGGTGGCGCGGCGCACGGTGATCGCGTCGGGGTGGTCGACGTCGATCTTCTCCAGTTCGTCGAGCACGCTGAGGCAGACGGCCAGCCGCTCGGGGTCGATGCCGGGCCCGTACACGACCTCGTCCGGGGTCGTGGAGCCGTTCTCTGTCACCGTCATCGCGCTGCCGTTTCCTTGGGTCATCCGCGGCGGCGCTCGATCGCGCACACCGTCGAACCCGGAATTTTACGGAGCGCCGGGCCGCAGCACCAAACCCGCGCCAGGTCACGACCCGCAGGCGGTGATGAGCGTCTCCACCTCCTCGGTGATCGCGCGGGCGAACACATCGAGATCCGGTACGGCCTCGGCGTCCGCGACAAGGCCGTAGTGGACCTGTCCGCGGAACGTCGAGACGGCGACCGCGAGGGACTGGCCGCGGGCCAGCGGGGCGAACGGGAAGACCGCGGTGACCGGGTTGCCGCCGAGTTTGAGGCCGATGCCGGGCAGCGGGACGCTGGTGACCAGGATGTCGAACCAGAGCCGGGCGGCCTGGGCTGCGAGGGGTCCGCCGAGCCGGTGGCCGAGCGCGGGGACGTGGTCGGCGAGCAGGGCGACGGCGCCGGCTCCCCGGTTGGGTCCCGCGTCCTTGTTGCGGTCCATGGCGGTGCGCACCGATGCGAGCCGGGCGAGGGGGTCCGGGTCGTCGACGGGCAGCCGTATCAGGTAGCCGGAGAGCCGGTTGCCCTGTGGCTGCGCGGTGCGCGGGCGGCGTTTGGAGACCGGGATGAGGGCGCGGGGGGCGACGCCCTCGCTGCCGTCGCCGCGTTCGTCGAGCCAGCGGCGCAGGGCGCCCGCGACGACAGCGATGAGCACGTCGTTGACGGTGCCGCCGACGGTCTTGCGGATCCGGTGCACGTCGTCGAGGTCTACGACGACTCCGGCGGTACGGCGGGTGCCCGAGGCGTCGGAGGTCAGCGCGGCCGACGAGCGGACGTCCAGGGTGGAGCGAGCGACGGACGCCCCGATGTCGAGAGCCCGGCCTACGTCGGACAGGGCACCGCGGACCAACCCGGGCAGCTTGCGCACGTCGGGCAGGAGGCCTCGCGCGGGTTCCGCAGGGCGTGGGCGGCGCTCGGGCATGTCCATCGGGTCGAGGATGGCGGCAGCGAGCGCCAGTGCCCGCAGTCCGTCGGCCAGGGCGTGGTGGAACTTGAACAGCACGGCGAAGGAGGCACCGTCCTCGCCGGGCAGCACATGCGCTTCCCAGGGCGGCCGGCCGCGCTCCAGCGGGCGTTCCATGAGCCGGCCCGCGACCTTCTGGAAGTCGGCGGTCGGGGCGTGCAGCCGGACGTGGTGGAGCGGGTCGAAGTCGGGGTCGGCCTCGCGGGTGGCGCTCCCGAAGGACAGGGACAGCGGCTGCCACACGTCCCGGATGCGCATCCGCAGCCCGGGGACGGCGGCGGCACGGGCGGCTAGGAGGTCGGCGGCGTGGGCTCCCGCGGTGGGCGAGTGTGCCGAGAAGACGCCGAGTGCGCCCAGGTGCATCGGGTTCCGGTCGGACTCGATGTTCCAGAACGCAAGGTCGAGAGGAGCGAGCAGGTCAGAAGTCAATTGCTTGCCTCGCGTCGACTAGGGGTGAGCCAGCAGTCAAGCGGTGACAAGCGATTACGGTCAAGTACGATCAAGCTACGCACAGTTAACAGCAGATTACATCCGGCCCCGGTCCCACCCCTCTGAGAGGGGCGGGACTCATGAGGCGCCTGAGATCACTTCAGTGCAGGTGGTGCCGCCTGGGGTGATGTACCCCACTCCGACGGGTGCGGGCCGACCGTGAAGTCGAGCGACCGTACGGAGCGGAGATCGCCGGTCGTCAGGTACGTCCGGTCGTACGACGCCCCGTCCGTCCGGGCCGCCTGGATGTAGCGGACGGTGGCCGAGGTGCCCGGGGCCTTGATGGTCAGGGCGCCGTGCGGGTAGTAGCGGCGGTCCAGGGTCAGGTCGACGCGGTCGAAGGCGGGCGTGGACAGGCCCCAGGTGTCGTAGCCGGGCTGGACCGGGAAGATCCCGATCGACGACAGGACGTTCCAGGCGGACATCGTGCCGAGGTCGTCGTTGCCGGTCATGCCGGTCGGGCCGTCCGTGAACAGGGTCAGCGCGGCATGGACGACGTCGGTCGTCTTCCAGGGCTCGCCGGTCGAGAGGTAGGTGTACGGGGCGATCAGGTCGGGCTCGTTCTGCGGGTTGTACTTGTCCGCGTTGTAGTAGTCGTACGGCCCGTTGACCCACACCTCGCGCGCGGTCTTCGCCGGGTCGGCCAGCAGCTGGTCGTAAGCGAAGAAGGAGTCGAGCCGGTCGTTGGCCGCCTGCCGGCCGCCGATGAGGTCGACCATGCCGGGCAGGTCCTGCGGCACCAGCCACTGGTACTGCCACGACGTGCCCTCGTGGAAGCCCTCGCTCTGTGCCGGGTCGGCCGGTCCGACAAAGGCGCCGGAGGCGTCTCGGGCGCGGAAGAATCCGGTCGAGGGGTCGAAGATGTTCCGGTAGCTCTGGGCGCGGGCGGCATAGCGCGCGGCATCGGCACCGTGCCCGAGGTCGCGGGCCATCTGCGCGAGCATCGCGTCCGAGAGGGCGTACTCCAGGGTGGCGGAGGCGCCGTGGTCGTAGTCGGAGTCTCCTGGCTTGGCGTGCGGGCGGTCCTTGATGTACGGCGCGAACCCTTCGGCGAGGTACTCCTTGTTCGCCTCCCGGCCCACGGCCGCCGAGTCGGTGGGCGGCACGCCGTCGGCGTTCTGCTTCAACGCCCGGTAGGCGCGCTCCTCGTAGCCCTTCAGGAGCCCCTGTTGATAGGCGTTGGTGAGGAACGGGGTGACCGGGTCGCCGGTCATGATGTTCGTCTCGACCGTGCCGTAGCCCCACTTGGGCAGCCAGCCGCTCTCCTCGTCGATCTTGATCACCGAGATCGCCATGTCGCGTGCCTCGCGGGGTGCGAGCAGGGCGAGGAGTTGGGACTGGGTGCGGT
>Ga0307507_10005730_pt1 | contig 20036 bp, 27 predicted proteins | sample 7_EM_MG_FD_207223 | JGI IMG/M metagenome (GOLD analysis project Ga0307507, IMG submission 207223) | Populus trichocarpa ectomycorrhiza microbial communities from riparian zone in the Pacific Northwest, United States - 7_EM | ecosystem: Host-associated > Plants > Roots > Unclassified | place...
CAGGGCCTGGGGTGGTGTCACAATGTGGGGGGGAGATCGAGGGGGGGGTTGGATGACCCTCATCGAGCAAGTTTGGGGGAAAGCTGGTTATGGTAGTCCAGATGTAGGCCGCCAGAGCGTGGAGGGAGGTGATATCAAGCAAGGTGGGGGAGTCGGGGCAAGTGAGAAGTCAGCCAGGAGGGGGCAGGCTGTGGCTGGGGCCCTTGAGGAGCAGTAAGGGATGGTGTGTTTCGAGATCCTCGTCCGCCTGGGCGCATCGGGGGCACATGGGGGAGTGATCTGAAACCCAGAAGGGGTGGGCGGCGAGGTACCTTTTTTTAGCTCGTATCTGGTGGATCCGCTTGGCTATCAATTTGCGGAGGTCAGTGAAAGGGTAGGGAAGGAGCAAGAGGGGAAAGCGGTAGTAGTGGGGCGGAGCGCGCTTTAGGGCACGGTAAGCGGGTCCCGCATGGGGGGCGGGGCAAATATCGTGGGGCAGCAGGTGGGTGGGGGTGACTGGGAACGAGATACTGGCCTGGACAAGGGGCAGCAGACCGTAGGCGAGCGCTTCCAGTGGGAGGTGGGTTTTCAACCGGGGGGAGGGGGGGGCCCCCCCCAGTGGAGAGGTCTGTAGTTGGGCAGGGTTTTTCTGAAAGGTGGAAAGTAACTGAAAGATGTCAGGCACTCTGAAGGAGGTAACGGCGGGAAAATCTTCGCAGAGGCTGGCCACAGCTGGGCTGGCCTCTGGGGGGGAACAGGCAATTCGCAGGGCCGCAAGGTTCTGCCTAAGGGCCACTCAGGAGCGCAAAGGGGGGCGCGAGGACTCAGCTGCTGGGATACAGGCGGAGGTGGGGCGGAAACAGTTGGTAGACCATCTCTGGACCTGATGCCAGAAGGTAGACATCCTGGGGAATGCTCTCTGAGTGGGTGTGAAGAGGGCGGCTCCCTAGAGCAGAATGGGCCGAGAGGAGGCAGGTGGAGTGGGTGTGGACCAGGTGGGGGGAGATGCCACAGCCTGTGGGGGAGAGGCGCTTAGCCATGGCGCCTGAGCCAGGGAGAGTGTTCTGGCAAAGTGGGGAGAGGTCCCTAGGTTCGGGGTGAACCAGTATCTGAGCCAGTGAATCGCTTTGCCAGGGGGGAAAGAGTGACTGTCGAGGGAGATAGCTAGGGGGCAGGGGGAGATGCCCTGCAGGCATGTCTTCCAGTGAATAAGCTCCGTTTTGGCCACCGAAAAGGATATATCTATCTGGAGACCACGACCCTTAAGTCTGTTGTAGTGTTCCTGGAAGAGCCTGAGTTTGTACTCGTTGGAGTGGGAGGCCGCCGTGAGGGCAAAGTCATCGACGTAGGAGAGAGTAATGGACCTGACAATGTTGGCGTGAAGGGATGAGACGTAAATAACAAAACGCAGTGGAGAGATGAGATATACCCTGGGGGGTTCCCAGGGAAACAGGGGCAAAGGAGTCAGGGGCACCTTGAAACAGGAGGCGATAAGAGTGGTCAGACAGGAAGCAGCCTGTCCAGGCGACCAAGTATTTGGAGATCCTGTTCCTCTTGAGAATGGCGGAGAGGCTCGGCGCGTCGACGCTGTCAAAGCCCCCTTTCATATCCAGGAGGAGTGTAGAGGTCCTGACCTGCACCTTGTGGGCCGCCCTTACCTGGTGGGAGAAAGTGGCGACGGCATCAAAGGGGCTCAGCCCCAGGATGAAGCCACACTGGTTGGGGTGAAGGAGGCCGGAGGGCTGCGCTAGAGGGGACAGACGAGAGGCCATGACCCTTTTGATGATGTTGGACAAGATTTTTAGGAGGACGATGATGCAAAAGGATGAAGGGGTGTTGTATGACAGCTTGCCCAGCTTGTCGAGAACGATTCCATTCGCGCGGCGGAGGGAGGTGGGGTGGAAGCCGAAAGCCGCTAGAGGGTTGATGCGACAGGGATCACGGAAGGGGCGATCCGGTGGACGCGCTTCCAGAACGAGTAAGGGACAGAGTCTGGGCTGTGGGCCGAGAAGGAGGAGGAGCTGGCAAGAGCCTTGGCGACCTTCTCAGTCATGAAGGGGAGGAAGTCACCGAAGTCCTGGAGGGTGGACACGGGAGGTGGGGGGGAATCCCTGGAGGAGAAGAAGTTGAAGATGAGGGCGTCCCTGAGCTCCTCCGCAGAAGAGACGCCAGAGAGGGAGGGAAACCTTTTGGGCGGAGAGCTAAAGGTCATCGTCTTGGCTGTCCAGATGTTTTGGCGGACGGCCTTTGGAGGAGGGACGACCAGTCTCTATTTTTGGCCACCCGAACAGCTTTGAAATAGGAGGAGTGCCAGGCTCCGGGGGCGGCACAGTCGTTTGTTGCCTGGGTCCGCCAGGCAACTCTTTGGATGTAGTGGAAGGTAGTGCGAAGGGCCTTAAGCTCTGGTAACCACAAAGGCTTAGAAGAAGGGGAGGGCTGCTTGAGTGGGGTGGCGGAGATGAGTAACGTGCAGAGAGAGTGCATGGAGAGGTCGAAACACCCAGCCAACTGGGAAGGGGATGAGCGGGAGGCCACAGGGGGGGCGACGAGCATGGCCTTAAGGGCGTCCGAGATGGACTCCGTGTCTTTCAGATCCTATTTGGGGCTGAGGGGGGGAACCCTGGGGAGGGGGGTCGTGAAGGGGAGAACAACGCGGACATGGTCTGATCCTGTCGAGGGGAGGGGGGTGTCCTGCCTCGGGAAGAAGTGGGCGAGAAACTGGTTGGCGAAGGTGATATCCTGTACACTGGGGCGGACGGTCCCTTAGAGGGGGAACCTAATCTACACGCCTGGGGTATTGAGTAGGGAGAAGGAGGCCTCCGAGGAGGCACACAAGTAAGTAAAGAAGTGGCCAGTTCACCACCGGAGAAGACTCTCAGTGGGTCGGGCTGGTCGTGGTGTATGTTGAGGTCCCCCAGTGTCAGCAGCAGGAAATCAGCGAGCCGGAAGAGGGCCCATGGAGGGGCGCTCCTGGTTGTAGAGGAGGTACTAGTTAGGCTGTAGGCGTTGACGATTTTGAACTTAGTTTTGGTGGAGGCGAAAGAGCTGTCCGGCCTGTGGAGGTAGGTGCGAACGCGTTGCAGCGGCCCAAATCAACAGGAAGGAAGGAGACCGACTCCAATAGGGTCCGTTGAACTAAAAAGCTATTCTGGGGTTGCCAGAGGGCGGGAAAGGGGGGTGGAAGGCGGTCAAGCCTGCAAAGGCGGGAAGCTTGCACCTGGAGGCAGGGGGATCCTGCAGGGCGACAATAGAGGCACAAGGACAAAAGGTAACCAAACTTTCCAACAGGGATGAGAACACATTCCAGCTCCTAAGGCGGTTGTATTGGACAATAGTGAGGGAAGAGCCACAGGCCAGCAGTGGCTGAAGCAAGGAGGGACGTAAAATCATTCCCAGGCAGAGCCAGTGAGACTATCACACTAGGGGTAGGGCTGGGCTGATCCGTTGGGGGGAGGCCAGGCGTGCCCTGGAAGGAGCGGGAAGGTCTTTGTGCCACAGGGGCGGGGCGCTGTCTGAGTGTGGCAAACCCAGATGGGGGGCCAAGTCCCCCAGAGGTGGTACCTGTAGGGCCAGGGACCCGGGCATCACCAGAGTCGTCACCAGAGTCGTCCATGTGGATGTCACTATTATCTGAATGGTAATCACATATTATGATAGCGAGGAGGTTTAGCTTTCTTTCTTATATGTTTGAAATGATGATTTCATTTTGTTTTCAAAGGGTTACCGGTACCGGTCCTGGTGTTATTTTGCAGTATCATTTCATACTCAGTATGTTTTATGATTGAGTTTGATAATAATGATGTTTTACGTTTGGTTATAGTATATCATTTGATACTCAGTATGTTGGATAATTGAGTTTGATACTCATGATGTTTTACGTTTGGTTTCAGAGTATCGTTTGATACTCAGTATGTTTCATGATTGAGTTTGATACTTATGATGTTTTACGTGTGGTTTCAGGGTATTATTTGATACTCAATATGTTTTATTTATTTTGTCAAGATATTGTTTGATACTTGACATGATTTATGTAACATTTCAAGACTAGAGTTTGGGAGTCTTTATCATTATTATTTACAAGGCTCTGTTTAGCTCAACAAGTGTATTTAAGACCTGCCATTCTCAAGACTTGGCGAGACCACACTTCGATGGACAGAGTTTTCAATATATTTGTTTGAACAGTTGCCTCTTCAGTTTGCTTCAAGAATCCAGACCAAACATACTTAGCTATTAGGAACTACTTAGTAGTTGTGATATATTAAGAACTTTGTTACATCAATTTAGTCTAAGTCTGCAGCACATATTCTTGTGAGATACAGAATTTTGGTAGAGGGATAGTATCATTCTCCTACAGATTCCCGCCACCACCAAGGAAGCGGACACAATATACACCTAGTCGGGTAAAGATTGAACATGTAATACTTGTACCAAAACATCGTTTTTGTTTACTCCAACTACTTCCCATACATACCTGCTGAAAGGAGGACCATACTCGGTCTGTCTGATGGATTATTTGCTGTGGAATGTTAGATAACTTTCTCAATACTGAGAAAGAAGACAGTACCATTTACCAACCACATACAAGTATTCCCAAGGATTAGATTGAGGTTGCTGAAGTAGACAAGGATATTTGGCCAGAGGCAGAAAGGGTAACCAGAAATGAGTGGACAGATCAGATGAAAAGATACTTATATGACAACCGTCATGATTAGATACGTTGAAAGTTCTTCGTTCAAGATATTTATTTCCAAAGTAAGATCATGATTTTTGTTGGCATCTACTCACTATTCTCAGTTCTTGACATCTCACTTATTTCCCTTATTTTCCTTTTTTCCCAGCACTTTTTTCCATTATAACATTCCCGCAGTCCTTCTCCAACTCTAATTCCTTCTCCCTTATTTCCATTTTCTTCAGCTCTAGCTCTAACTCTTCCTTTCAAATTTCACTTTCCTGAACTAGTTGCCTTTCTAGCAATTTATATTTCTCTTCTTCTATAGCAGCAATCACATCCCCAAGCCTAGTAGAATCTTTCTTCTTCAGTCTCTCTCTTTCCTCATCATCCTCCATTTCTGGCACCAGAAACTTTCTTCTTTGTTTTCCTTTTCTACCTTCTTTGGTTGAAGTGGGCAGAGGACAGAGAGTGATCCAGAAGGTTTTGTATGTATGGCTGGCACTCATGTGATTTGTTCCTTGCTTACCGATAGATATAGATGAAGGCTTGCTTCTTTAATGTCCTATATCGATACTAGCAATGCTCTTTTAGTAACTCCTCAAAATTCTATCACATGTAACACTGTGAATACAATAAAACTCTAATTTATTTGTAACTAAAAAGAAAACCAAAAGAAAAAACCTCCAAAGAACAGAAAACATAACCGTAAACAAAACAAAATGTATAGTAGAATCCAACTCAAATTACAATACCAAACATGACAAAGATAAATGAAAATTAAATCTTACCCTTGATGAACAACAGATGATGATCTAGGGTCGGCAAGCTCTGATAGAAACTCGACCTCAGGTTTATCATTCTCGTCCATATCATTATCATCATCTATTTCAATTGCATTCTTTGTTGACAGTAGGGAATGAATTAGTGAATTACCCACACCGGCAGTCTCCTAGCTAGAAGAGTCAGAAGAAAAGAAACTTGGAGGAAAGAACTTCCATTGAGTACACCATATTGCATCCAGCCGGGCAAAAAAGAGACACTTCTTTTCTTATTTACCTATAGTTCCTGAAACCTAGTACCCATAAACCTAGGTTATGTTTCCACTTACTGTGCAAGGATAAAGTAGTTTCATTGACCAGATCTTCTTCTATAAGGCCCCCTCCAGATTGATCAGGGGGCTTGAGGGCTTCGTCCTTCCTAATGACGGCCGTCCTGGAAATTCAAGGACGAGGACGGACTACGTTTTGCCGTCCCGTCTCGTCCCGGGCTCATGGCAGTCCCCCCGCCGGGCCCTACGGGGGCCCCGTACGGCTGCGAGCACTGATCCGGTGATGCCACACCCTCATTCCCGTGCATTGAAGCCAAAGTGAGGGGTGTTGGACCACCGCTGGTTTGATTTTTGGGGTCAACATCGTCACTTGAGAGTAGTAGCCGCACCACCCCCTCATGCCCAGATAATGAAGCCTGCATGAGCGGTGTAAAACCCGTACGATCTCCTTGATTGATATCACAGCCTTTTGCTTCGATCAGAGCCTCCACAACCTCATTAATTCCAAAGTAGGATGCACAGTGTAAGCCGGTGAATAGAGAAACAGCTATAAAGCGATTGTAGGGCTCTTGTATTCGGTTGAATATCAATGTAGCTGATATATGGGTATCGTACTGGCTTAACAGCTCCAGCGCGAGCGGTTTCACACTATCTGAGAGTCCTTCTTTTGCGTGGATTCCCTAATACAAAGAAGAATATCCAAGAAAGGGTATGTCACAGAGGGTGGGGATTTTATCGGCTGGAGGCCGCTTGACCTGGTCGTAATTTAGATAAGTCAAACATGTCAATGCGAGGGTTTGGTGGGGGGCGGGGAGGATATTAGGAAGGCGAAAATATTTTTGTAGTGTGTAGTGGATTAGCCGAACTATCGAAGACCCCTCGTCAACCACAACAAGCCCTAAGCATGACCGGACGATGATATCTTGCGGACAAATATCCCCCTTATCCAAATCCATCGACCCAGCTTCGACAGCCATGGCATAGCGGAGTTCGCTAGGAGTCAAGGGCCGCTTCGCATGAGATATCCACATCAGCACTTCCATTCCAAGCCTTGATCGGTCCCCTTTCTGCTCCTCCATCCGCTGCAGTGTTCGGGTGTACACACTGCCCAGGTCCACGCCAGTCGTCGCCACCTTTTGCAGCATTTTCCTCCTCTTCCCTAGAGAGGTCTCGCCCAAGATCGCGTCGATGTTCAATGCAACAAGTAGAAACCTTTGCACATCGTCAATGAGCGATCTAAGCCCTCTGAGGGAGTTGCTCCTACTTACATCTCTGAAGCCTTCTCCACCATTGTTTTCAAAATATCGTGTTTCAGATCATCTGGCACCAAGTCCGGATCTCCATCATCCTCATCATCCTCCATCTTCCGACTTATATATGTAGCAATATCGCCTTGGTCAACCAAAATATGGATGATATAGGCCCCCTTAGTTAGTTACTTGTTAAGTTCCCCACGAATATAGGGCCTCCCTGTAAGAAACAGTCGGATATTCGGTGCATCTCGAATAATCTGCCGTAATGAGCGCAGTAGTTCCGATCGATTTTCTGGGAGTAACTCATCCATCGCATCGAAGCAAATGTACACCCGTTCAATAGCACTGACCGTTTTGACCAATAATTCTAGCATGTCCGACAATTGAAGAGCATGCCGACTAGTGATGGGCACGATCATGATCTGAGCGAGGGGACTCTATGATCGAATGATCGAGCATGATAGAGCAATCGAGTGATCGACCATGATTGCGTCTTAGGACTGCTCGAGCATGATCCAGTGATCGAGGAGTGGGTTACCTGTGAATACAGAGTGGCTTGTCATTTTTATTCCTAGTCCAAAATCTGGCTTAAATTTAGTGGCTTTAAAGTTGCACAAAGGAAGCTATCTGCTGGTGAGTGATCAATTATGATCGAGTTTAGTCGATCATGCTCGATCATAGTCGACTATGATCGAGCAGTACCATGATCGATGAAATCGATCAGATCATAGTTACAATGATCGATCATGATCTGATCGTGTCCATCACTAATGCCGACCTCGCTGTCGAAAGCGCCTTGAACCTCGGATGGGATCTGCCTGGCTCCTAAGGCAACCTGGCTGAGTAGACTCCCAATTATATTTACCGCCGATTGCTCCTTCTGCGTCTGATAGTCACACTGATAGTCACAATAGAGAGATAAAACGATCATATTCTCTCCACGGGTCTGCTTGCGCAGGCTGTCTATCACCAACGAACTAATTTCGCCACTTATCAGCATTACCTCTGGATCCCAGCAAATATAGTATCTTATAAAAGTCTTGCCGACCCCTTGACCCCCATAACAAAGCAAAGTAGGGTCCCCTGCGCCATCCTGACTTCCGCACCATGCCTCAAACTCATTTCGCCGGAGAACCCAATCCCCAGCACCGCCGAGCCTATATTCTAATAGATGAGATTGTAGATATTGTTTTAGGGAGAGGGCTGGTGATTAACAACATAATAAACTCCTATGCTAAAAGACATTAAAGGACATCCTATTTTTACGGTGTAAGATACAGTTTGCATTTAAGAGACCTTGCACCTAGAATTCATCCTAAAGTATGATAGCTATTGTTTATTCTCACTGGCTAGCATTGGAGAGTATTTGAACAAAGCCATGGGAGTGTTGGAAGCAAAGTAAAAAGGATAGGAAACAGTAATATACACTAATAATAGAAGTACCGGTCCACTGATCCTGACATATTTGCTCTAGAAGCAGTGTTCGCAACGGTCCGGGGCCCCCGTAGGGCCGGGCGGGGGGACTGCGAAGAGCCCGGGACGGGACGGGACGGCAAAACGAAGGCCGTCCTCGTCCTTGATTTCTACTTGTCGGGCAACTTTAGAAAATGACGGGACGGGACGACAAAATGCTGTCCCTCCTCGTCCTTGAACTTCTAGGACGGCCGTCATTAGGAAGGACGACAGGACCCACAATCTGAGACATCTTTTGGTAGGGGACGCCAGGTGTCAACAGAGGACGGCAAGGGACTATGGGGGACGGCAGGGGACGGCAGGGGACGGTGGGTGACTGTGGGTGACTGCAGGTGACGGGAGGGGACTGCGGGTGACGGCGAGTGACTGGGGGTGACGGTGGGTGACGGCGGATGACGGCGGGTGACGGTGGGTAACTGTGGATAACGGCAGGGGACGGTGGGTGATGGTGGGTGATGGTGTGAGACTGCAAGGAACCACCATAGAAGACAAGAGACGGCCGGGGACGGTGGGTAACTGTAGGTGACGGCAAGAGACTGTCGGTGAGTGTGAGAAACTGTGGGGGACCTCCGGGGACTACTGAATAATTCCTATCAATGCCATATCCTTACACCCTCTTTGAATTATTCTAAGTTGATCAAATACGATATTGATATTGTAAACGTTATCTGTGAATGTTATATAGAAGACTCAAAATGAGGTTCTGTAAGAGTAAAATCAACAGAGGAGAATCAACTACGATCTTGGCTATATTACAATATCAACTACTTGTGTTGCGATGTTATTTCGGCTCACTTTATCCACGTTTCCTTACCTCTGAAACCTAGTTACGGGCTCCATGTAACTCAATGATGAAAGGTTCAGCTTCACAGCAAACGATCTGGGATTTCGATATCGATGCTGTTGCTGGACTGACCAATCCGGCTGGTCTGTCTGGTATTTCCTCGGTTAACATTGAGGCCAGTCATGGAAGTAGTCTGGGTAGTGTGTTGAGTAGTGCACCCAGTGGACTTTTAACTCCTACAGTGGGAAGTAATACCGGAGAAGATGGATATACTGTGGGGTCAGGGGGTAGAATTTATGAGCGGAGGAAGTGAATTTGGAAGAGCTGGGTCTCTTTCCATGAAAATGGCTTTGAGTATACGACAGTGGATGGAAAGACATGCTGGAGATGTGCTCGTTGTAAGTCCAATTCTACTAGGGTAAGCATGAAGTGTCACTCAACTTGATACTATTAAAATTGCAGTGCTCCGCCCATGCAAGTACATAATTCTCAATGTCGGGTTGGTACAACCCATTGCCAATTGGGCAAAGCGCGACGAACCCAACCGGGGGGGTAGGCCGGTATTCCTGGGTGGTGGGTGGATTATGGTTTTTCCGGTTGCCGGGACAGTGCGGGGTCATAGCTCCCCCACGCACGGCCCATCGAACCTTACTACACGAGTCCCCCTTTCTGCCTCTCCATGCCACCTCATCACCACTCTTCTCACAGCTCGCGTTCGTTATTTCTCGCCTTCCTTATTGCCCTCAAACCACTATCTCTACCCATTCAAAGCCACGCCTACCCGGTTTTAGCCACTAGCCACCACCACAAATACAGTGTGGCCCCCACAAGAGTTTCAACAGATGGAGGCACCTCCGCACCGGGTATCAGGCGAAGGGCACCCCCAGGAGTAAGGAAGAACACGCGTATCGGCCCAGCCCCAAGCCGTTATGGCCAACAACAAGATCTGGATCACAGTACCCCCGGGACCGAACGTAAAAATCCCCCATCTAGCAATAGTGAGGAACCCAAGGTGAGCACCCCCCAGTCCCGCCAGTCCTCCCCTAAAAATGGACAGATACATATCTCGCTTTCCCTGCCCTCCAAGACGATCTCACCACAGTCGGCCAGCGCAATATCACCAAGCGATGTAGATAGCTATATCTCATCTCGCTCCTCCTCAGATATACCAATCAATCTCAGTACAAGGCGTGAACTCCTCCGCTCACACGAGCAGCATATTGTCGACCCAGTGTTCCTCCAACTCACCTCAAATAACCAGAATCCCCAGAGTCCCACCCCCCAGCTGGCCCAGCAACTCCCATAACAACCCAAGGCACCGAGCCCCACCAACCCAACTCTACACACAGTAGAATAGCTGCCCTAGAAAGCCAATTGGCCAAACTCAGAAAGCCAAGCGAGCAGGATGTGGCTGATATGAGGGAACCGAGGGCTCTAAGTATGTACGACCCATCTCAGCCCCTATTCTCACACGAGAGTGAGAGCGCATCAACTATCGCAGCGTCAGTGGGAGTACTATTCCCAGGAGTTGAACGCAGTACCCTGGTACAGATTATTGAAAATAGGTTCAAGCCGACAATATCTACCGGCTTCTAGCTAGTCAAAAGAAGCGAGCCGAGACACAATGAATGCTTAGCATCGGATTCAATGAGTTTGAGCAAGCCGCAAGGGATGGCAGAGAGACCGAGTATCGTATCAGCAGCTTCTTCAAAGCCTGGGCGGCCTACTCAGGAATCCTGGTGAAGCTAGCACCACCCCTACTTCAAGGGGACCTCGCCACAGTACTGTCTATATACACCAGGAACCTGTACGACTTACTGGAAAAGTATGCATGAGAGGGGGTGAAGGCTTACCACTCCCAATTCCACCAGAAGAGGGTCGCTAGTGGAAACAGGATTTATCATGCTAGGGAATGGCGACTCCTTGACAGTGAGCTTGTAGCGTCAAAATGCTTTACACACCCAGCGCCACGAGGCCCATGGCCACAAAGCAATAAGTCAGATACCAGATCACTCCACCGGATACCGGAGCTCCCTATGCGAGAATGTCCTGGGACAAGCATCCCAGCGGGTCGGCAGTAGCCTTACATTAACTTTGTGCCAACCCCAGAATGCGAGAGGAAACACAGGGACTGTACCAGCTATAGGACCAGCATACAGAAATTGGAACTATCGGGAGTACCGAATCACCCCCTGCGGCCACCAGCACCAGTGCTTTTCCTGCGGTAGCAACCACCGTGCAGCGCAATGGCCCATAGGTGCTGGATACCAAGGACCCAATAGATGTTAGCTGTCCCAGCTACACCCACCTTTCTCCTGCCATTTCCTAGCCACTTCCTATACTCCTAGACCGTGTATTTCTCCTTGCAGAATACTTAGCTCACTGCTACCCAGGCAGCTCATATCCCAATCACTCATTTAAAGCAGACACCCCATAGCCCAAGCAATAGTTGCCTGCCCCCCAAATCTGGCATAGCATCCGCACGCACTAATGCATCACTGCATTACCCACTATTTAGCACCCACCGTTTGCCAATGCCTCCCGGGCAACTAAGAGGAGAACGATGGGGCCAGCTTACACAATATTACCCAAACCCCGATGTGATCACAGCTGTCTCACGCATATGCACCTGCGGTGCAAGAATAGGCTATGAAGGTTACCCCAATACTGCCACAATTCACCCAACCTAAAGACTGCTATAGCGGAGGCCCCAACAGTATCAGCTGATATACTATTAGAGCTTAATAAATCCCACCTACAAGTCTTCCCTGATCTTAATAGCTTAGCAAGCCACTTCATAGCATCTCCGCTAGGCCTAACCGATAAGGCGGATGGAAGTAGGAGGAGAATCCATCACCTATCTGACCCACCAGCATCAGCAAAAATAATACTCTGCGCCAGGGGCGCCCCATGCGTCCGGCGCACCTAGCGCACATAAAGTCAATCGCGAATCAGGACGCAACGTCGATCTGACGTTGCGTCCTGATTTTGCGTCACCTGACGTGCCGCGCCCTGACGCTATCCTGACACGGACCCTACGTTGTCTGCACCCTGACTGCGCCTGGTCCTTTGCTCTTGTGTCCTGAACACCTGTGATTCTCGGTTGCTGCACCAGGGCGACGCCTGATGATCCGCCGCTCCATCCTGATGACCACTGATCCTGGCGTCTTCTGTCCTGACGTCCGATCTTTATCTTCCGCGCCTGGGCTTCGCTCGTTCCGACGTCTCACATCAGGATCCCATGATCCTGAGTTCTCTAGTCCTGGTATCTACCTCCTTTGGCTTCTACCTCCAGACATTCTCTGCCGGCGCACCATTATCCTGATTTGACCCTCTCTACGTGCTGTGTGTCCTGATCGTAGCTTGACTTTTTCAATTCTATCTGTAGGCTCCTACGTAATATCTAGATGGCCTCATCATGCCTCCCAGACGCGTGGGGAACTATCTCAACTCTGCCTGACACAATCCCGATCTTGCGCACGCTCTATCCTCTTCTATCCGACGTCACACCGTGTCGTTTACTATAAGATCGCCCAGACGCCCCCGTGGCGTGTCCCTTTCATTGATTCTACTACGCGTACTCCGAACGCCCAGATTACCCTTTATGTTCTCATATCAACACATCGCCGTTAAACAAATAGTATTAATTAATTAAGCTACTCGCCACATACGCGACATATTCGACACATTATTTCTTAATTACCCTCACCAACGCTCCCATTGCGCCCCTGTTCCACATCCCCCCGCTCACTATCACTTGTCTCCTGTTGTGCTGGCTCTATTCTGTCCAGGCTCAGCGAGAGGCGTCGCGAGGGAGTAGGACTCACAGTCCTGTCCAACGATAGTTCCCTGGTCACCTCCCGTGAACCATCTGGGCTCGGCGGAGAAGAATCGAGAAATCCGAGAACCCGGGCAGCTGACGTCTGGAGGAAATCAAAAGACAAATCAGTATTCTGCGAATCGTTTTGACTATCCTGCTGCCCCACTGGTGTCCCAATGCGCCGGCTGCTCGGAGTTTGAATTCGGTGGGCTGGCCGTTGTGTAGCCTGCCTGGATGGTTGCCTCTGCAGCTCGGCGGCTACCACAACCCAATCGCAGGGAGTTTGGCTTTGGTTGGCTGGCCGTCGCGTAGTCTGGCTGGATGCCTGACTCTGCAGCTCAGCGGCTACCGCTGCCCAATCGTCGGTATACCCTGCACGGCGGTCTTGTCGCACGCCGTCCTCCTTCTCCATCTTTACCCGGATGGTCCCGCCAATCTTGTCCAGTATTATCGCCTGTACCCAGTCTGGGCAATCGGCCCACGTCTGAGTTTGCCCGGCAAAAAGGTCAATAGTAGTTCGGATCATGTTAGCGTCTTGGAGAATCCGAGGTAGGTTCGGGTTCTGGCTGACCTCCTGCCGCGTCAGGCTTGAACTTGCCTGATTCCCTATATACTCCTGTTTGCCATGGTCGTAGGGTGTGATAGAGGATTGCACACGTTAAGCAAATCATTGTGCCGTTGATACGCCCAAGAAAATCGGGTTCGACAATGCCATGCATTTTCCTGCCTCTGAAGTACTTACCCCATATTGCCTCGGGAATCTGGGGCGCCCCAAATCAAAATGTCAATTTCTAAGCCGTGTGTAATACCTGTTAGTTATTAGAAGAAACTTGTCCAACTAAGGCGCACCAACCTCATATCTGTTGGGGGAGCACATAAATCTATCCGTGTCCAGCAGGTAGTCCACGCTGGGCGCAATCGGAGTGGGATCTTCCGGGAGATCGTATAATTTTCCGATCTCATCTTTAACGTGGGACCCAAACTGGGATCTTACCCTAGAGTGTATATTGCGTATCTTTCAGAATTAGTACTATATCCGGCTTCAGGAGGGCGTCATACCTGTGTATCTGTGTCCACTTACTATCTTTATGTTTTCCTCTGACGCTTTCATATTTCCTGCATCAGCTATATAATCAAGCGCCTGAAGCCAAGCACCGTGTACCTCAGACGTCAAAGTAATTGGGCCTGAGAGTGGGTCAACAAACAGGGTGTACCAGAGAATGAGAGGTTTGGCCCGCCTTAGTAGAGCCGCCGCTACTCCTCTCGCGGTATTTCGCCGTGACTGGGTACCCGGCCAGATGTCCTCAGAGTGTGGCGTACTCGTTTCGCCAGCTGGACTCGAACTTCCAACTCCCGACGTAGTGGCACTGTGAGCGGCCAGTGGGGATGAATATTGGGCTACACTGGATGACGGGAGCACTGGTGGAGTATACGCTCTACCGCGCGTTATACGTCCTCAAGCTGCTGGCGTCCGCTTAACGAGTGCTGCCTCCTGTGATCCGGAGGTGGTCGAAACTCGCACAGTCGATACCGGATTGTTTGTTTGTTTGTCCGCTGTTCATGGCCCGTGACACAACCCTGCTCCAGTAGCATCTGGAATATCATCATATTCCACGTCTGGCCCCGTGTCCGATTCAGTCTGGTCCGATCCGCGAAGTTCTTCGTACTCATCACTACTATCATCGCTTAGACGAACTGTTTCCGTTGGTACTTGTGCGTCAGGTTCCGTCTCAATATCGGTATACGTCGTGCTCTGTATCGTACTTCTCCGGGGGCGCTTTGGTGGTCGTTCGAGTGCTCCAGTTGCGTTTAGTGGTGTAGGGCGCACGTGCCATAACTGCTCGTTCGGCTGTGTGCTCGGCGAGCTGCCGGATTGGTTCTGTTGCGTTCCCGACTTCGATCTCACTGATCGTATGCCATCGGGTACGACTTGGTGTCTACATCCGTTCAGATTTCCTACTCGGGGGGTTGGCTGGCTGTCTGAATTGGCTTGCGGTTGTCTAGACATGGTGGAATGCTGAATGATTGATCAATGGTAGGCAAAATAGGAATTAGGACGTAGAACAATTGAAGGTATCCTTCGTGTCGCGAAGATGAGGAATCTGTGGTTATGTTCAATGGACGCGTCAGGTCTTATACGCTAGGACTTAGGGGGGGGGGGGTGGGAGAATCACAGACTATCACTTGGTATTGAAGGAAAATATTCGCCTGTAAAAAGGGGTTTTCTGTTTGTTCAACATTATGATCATGATCTTGACGTTGTCAGGTATCATGGTCGTCCCGACTCTAGTTGAAAATGATCGGCGAGATCGGCGTCGCTAATGTAGGAGTCTAAGCAAAATCTAGCCACAACGAGTATCGGTTAGCGACACCAATTCTAGCAAGACACTCGCCACGCCTAAAGGCGATTAGGCTTATCGAACCTCATCTCCTAACGTCGAATCAACACCACTGAAGGTCTGGAATTCTGCATTCACACCATGCCCTTGACGTCCTCAGGTATCATGGTCGTCCCGACTCTGGTTGAAAAGGTTTGACGAAATGGGCGTCGCTAATGTCGGAGGCTAAGCAAAATCTAGCCACAACGAGTATCGGTTAGCGACACTAATTCTAGCAAGACACTGGCCACGCCTAAACCAGAATAGGATTTTCGAACCTCATCTCCTAATGTCCAATTAACACCACTAAATCTCTAGAATTCTGTATTCACGCCATGCGCTCATGTGTTTGACTAGTTTAGTCCGCCGACGCCAGCCCAGTTAAGGACAGAAGGCGCGGCGTGCTTGATCCAGGAAAAAAGATTTCGTATCTTAACGCAAGGAGGCGTAAGGACTAGCAATACAGGATACGAGAAGCTGAAGCAAGGGCGCCCAATGCTATGTTTACTATCACATACCAGCTAACGAACCACAAACTGAGAATTCTGACTAAAGTGAAATAAGATCTAGGGAAAAAAAGAAAAAGAAAAAAAATATGCGAGAAACTAGGAAATCCAAATTATTTTCGTCCAGCCCCGCGTCTTTTTGAATGGCGCGGTTGGGGCGATGGCGATTTGGCGTTGTTTGGGGCACTACTCAAACTAGACGTTGAAGAAGCCCTGGGCGCCGGGGGTGTCACGGGGGCTGCTGGTTCTGTCGGGGCTGGGAGCCTGGTGGGCGGCTCTTCAGTTGTGCGAGCTGCTTGTTCTGTGGCTCTCACTGAAGTTGTGTGAACCAGCGCATCAATCGGAGCAACGGCGGGGGAGGCTGGACGTTCGTCGCGGATTACGGGCAGGCTGGTAGGAGGGCTGTCCTGGGCACCATCATGTTCTGAACACAGCGCGGCTGCCGGTTCAATTGTGTGAGCAGCTTGTTTGGTCACTCTCACTGGAGTTGTGTGACCCTGCGCATCAATCGGAGCAACGGTGGGGGAGACTGGAAGTTTATCGCCGAATCCGGGTAGGCTAGAAGGAGGGATGTCCTGGGCACCATCGAGTCCCGAACGCAGCACAGCTGCCAGCCCGGTATCTGTCATGTAGTCTGCCATCCAGGGCATCTCCCGTACAACCTTCCGGACGTCTTGGAGTTTCGTTTGCGTAGATGGCGCAGAAGGCCTAGAGGCCAACTCCCGCGAGAGCGGAGCGAACAGATTATCGCTTGGGGCGTCCTCTATTTCTCGTGGGGTAGCCCTCCGTCGTGTTGCGGGGCCCGAGGCTCGCAATTCCTCGTCCTGGGTCGTCAATTAGCCATCGTGTTTTGATCTTCATGTTAACGTTAGGTGTCGATCCATACGTCGTCCAAAACAATCGCCCCCCCGTCAGGAGGCGCCTGCGGTTCCCCCTCGCTCTCGGCCTCTAGCCATTCCTCCTCCTTCTCATCCTCATCCTCATCCTCCTCCTCGTCCTCATCCGCTTGCATGATCCCCACGGCATCTTCCCAAGCGTTGCGATTGAGAAAAGGGTATCTCCCTTTGGCAGGCTCGGGCGTCTGGGCTCTATCCTCTCTATTCTGGCGATGTGACTCGACGACCAAGAGATCGAGAGGATCTTGGCCCTGGTTTGGAAGGAGCCACGCTAGAATGTCATCATTGCTATGGAGAAAGATGAGCTGTCGCAGGGGGAGAGGTTTTTCGGGCTCTGGAGGTAGCCTGACGGCACCCTCACAAGTCGCCCTGATCAGATATCGTGGGCATCCGATTTCCTCCTCCACAGGCTGCCCTCTAACCACCCCGACCAGTTTTTTCATGCTCGGTGTTGTTAACACACCCCATGCGATTCTCCGGTCGGATTCGCTAGCACACCAGGGATGGTCGAGGAACGGATGTCCCGCTTCTGGGGCTCCCGTTCGGCGCACAAGATGGATTCTTACTACCGGTGGGCAATAAGTTGACGATTGAGACTCTGGAAAAAATAAGTGAGTGCGAGGCTAACGGGAGATAGACGGGAATAATCACTTAATCCGAGATTCCCGACGTCGCTAACACTGGCGCGCTCTGCGATTTGACGCAGGTTACAGGTGTGGAGTTACCTAGCCGAATCTTCAACTAGTATCCTCAGGTGACTGGTGAGTTCCACTAGGTCATCTAGCTGGTGGTTTTTTTTAATGTGGGTGACGCGATCTTTCATGGGCGGAAGGGCTCGAGTGAAGACAGTGATTGCCTTCATTTGGGCGTCTGTCAAGTGACCGGGGTCGAGGTTGCGGGCTGTCATATACGCCTTGAGCTGCTCACGCCAATCGAAGTAGGCACCAGATGTGACGCCGGGATCGAAGAAGCCGCCCCACGATTTAGCGTACGCAATGTCGCCATACGCCTTCCTAATTTGTACTCAATTGTTAGCGTGACAGATTCTGACACCTAGGTGGGGGTTGTCTTGGACCTACCCAGTGCCCGAGTCTTCGACGGCTGGCTCGAAGTGCTCGTGCTGCGCCAGGTGTCTCTTGACAAGAAAGTTCGTTGTGAGCCCTATATCCTGCAAGGCGAATCTGGTGCTTTCCGTGATTACTTACGCTATCTCCTCAGCGGGGCGACGGGCGAATATACGCGGCACAGTCTTTCTTCGTTCTCCGCTCTCAGCGTCAATCCTCTGGGGCTGCGCAGCGGGGCGTCTATGGCGAATGGAGTCATTAAAATTGCTCACGATTATATTGACCTAGCTTACTAACTTTCACTTCTCTAACTGCTGTTTCCGTGAGCTCGGAGGTGCCCTGGGGACTTGTGCGATGTTTAAATTGAATAGAACTCAATGAAAAAGATGAGAAAAATTATTGATACGTCAACTAAGAGATGAGGATCATGGAGGGAGGTTGACGTAGATAGGTCGGAATCTGGCGCCGGACGTGGGGAGAAGAGCGAAGAGGAATGTGTGGAGAGTGGGAACGCCAAAGTGGAAGTAGGGGTAGGAGGGGTCCTTATATACACCTCGTCGATGCCGGGTGTACAGTTCCTGACGGTTAGCCCTGGGGGGGTGTACCTTAAGAGCAAAGAACGTGAAGTAGGGTGTGCTAGTACAACCTCGTCACACACTGAAGTGGATACTGGTATCGTGGGCCAGATGAACTAGCCACATAGCGGATCTACGAATTGTGATGGATAAAGATATAGAACATAGACCATCCAATAATCGCGAACACTTCTGAGTCTCCGAGATTTCCAGAGCGTGTGATGAAATAAGGTTTTAAGCCTTACAAGGATAGAGATGCCAAGGCACCATCGACATCACTTCAATTTTTCATCAATCAAGCGCAAGACCACACATGAGCGAAGATAGACGAACGTGAAGTGATCAGATGGAGATCGTCAGGCAGGCAGACAGGCAGGCAGGCAGGCTATAAGAAATATATTTGAAACCCCTAAGAACTCTAATGCTAAACAATATCACTAATACACTATATGTCTAGCTAGACTCAGCGAATGATAGACGCGGCGTCAAATCAAACTCTCAGAGGCTTGAACGGTATCTCTTGGGCTTACGCTCGTGACCATCCTCGTCATCGAAGGAAGCACTGCGCTTCCGTACCTCCTCACTTTCCAAATGTTCCCTCGCCATGGAAGCCAAACGAAATCTCTTGGACTTACGCTGATCACCATTTTCGTCGTCGAACAGACCCCTGCGCTTCCGTGGCATGTCGCCTTGAGCAGGATGCGGTCCTGGTTCCGCCGCGTGTTGTATATTCAACCGGCTCGACGATTTGAGGGCGAGTGGTATACATTTCGCAGGGGATTCCCTTCTCTCTCCACCGGCGGATGACGACATCCCAACGCTGCCCTCGCCTCCATCCCCGGTGCCGGAGATATCCCATGACACGCCGGATGTTGTTACAAGTCAAGCGTCAGAGTCATCTCCCTCTTGCGGTTCACTTGCTTCATTAGCCGGCCCTGGTTTAGCTCTGGGCTCCCGTCGTCTGGCCTCCGGATCAAATGAACCTCAACGCAATTGGTCGCGTGCTATCGCTTCATTCGCCCAATTGTTCACAGGGCCTGGTACAAGATAGTTGTGCCCCCTCCACACGGGTGGGGGTTCCCTACTTAGGTTATTAGGACGATGACAATAGATTAAGAGATCAAGCAGGTCTTCAAGAACTGGATTCGACGGGAGCCAGGCCCTTACCGCTTCATCGTCATTGATGAAGATATAATTGATCCAGGAGAGCCGCGTGTTGGGATAGTCTCGTAGGAGACGACGTCCTTCGGCTGTAGCGCCAAGTATGTACCAAATCGTCTCATGTCGTATGGATCTCGAAATCATGGCTGACAGTCCATGAATGTCATAGAAATCCAACTCAGCAAACTGTACCCCGTTGCCAGGGCGCCAATTCAGCCGGCGATAATTAGGGTAGTCTGCGGGGCTATCAGCCGCGTGGCGGATCCAAACGATACGCACTGCGCGTGGTAGTCCGAGTAGAGCGCTCCAATCCACAACTCCTTAGTCACTAAGTGAAAAACCCAAACACGCGGATTATTTTGAAAAGGACTCACCTGTTGGCGCCCGGCGATTTAGCGGGAGATAAGGTATGATTGGTGCCGGCGCA
>Ga0307507_10005731_pt1 | contig 20033 bp, 17 predicted proteins | sample 7_EM_MG_FD_207223 | JGI IMG/M metagenome (GOLD analysis project Ga0307507, IMG submission 207223) | Populus trichocarpa ectomycorrhiza microbial communities from riparian zone in the Pacific Northwest, United States - 7_EM | ecosystem: Host-associated > Plants > Roots > Unclassified | place...
CGCGCCGTGCCGGCGGTCACCCGACGAACTCCTGTTCCAACTGCTTGCCCGACAAGAGCGAGTCGAGCGTGGGATCCGAGCTGAGGATCGCGCGCTGGAGCCTGCGCAACCTCACGGACGGCTCCAACCCCAGTTCTTCGATCAACGTGCCCCGCAACGCCTGGTACGCCTCCAGAGCACGCCACTGCCTGCCGGAGCGGTAGAGCGCGATCATGTACTGGCCGCACACGTTCTCGTGCATCGGGTACTGCGCTGTGAGCATGGACAACTCGCTGAGCAGCGACTGATGGCGGCCGAGGCGCAGGTCGGCGTCGATCCGCGACTCCAGCACGCCGAGCCTGCTCTCCTGGAGGCGGGTGACCTCCATGCCGAGTCGCACGCCGATCTGCACGTCGATGAGCGCCGGCCCGCGCCACACGTCCAACGCCGCGCCGAGGAGGCGTGACGCGGATTCCAGGTCGTTGACGTCGAACGCGCGTTGACCTGCCGTGGCCAGCCGCTCGTAGCTCCGAACGTCGACGTTCTCCGCCGCCACGTTCAGCATGTAGCCGCCGTAGCGGGTTACCAGGACTTCCTTGGCCCCGCCGCGTCCGTCCCTGCAGAGAGCGGCGTCGATCTTGCGGCGAACCTGGAGGACGTAGGTCTGCAACGTGGTGAGCGCGCTGCGGGGCGGCGCCATCCCCCACAGCTCCTCTATCAGTGTCGGCACGGTCACCACGTAGCCGGCCTGCACCGCGAGCAGTGCGAGCAACTGCCTGGGCTTGCCCGCTGTCGGTGTTATGGAGAGTCCGTTCTCGCGGGCCTCCAACGGTCCAAGAACCTTGATCTCCATCGGGCTTCCCCTCGCCGGGTGGTTGGCAGATCGCAATACGTCCCCTGTCAAGTTGACCTGAGTTGCCAATGCACCGCCACGGACGGTGGCACGTGTCCGCAGTGGCCTGTTCCCGGTCCAAGCCGTGAATAACTCACGACCGACGCCGCGGTGCGGTATTTGCCGGAATCCGCAGTGATGCGGAGCGACCGCACTCGAGTGCGTGAAGTCGCCGGCTCAGAACCAGCCTGCCGCGCGGGCGATGCGCACCGCGTCCACCCGGTTGCGGGCGTCGAGCTTCGTCGTGGCCGCGGTGAGGTAGTTCCGCACGGTGCCGACGGAGAGGAAAAGGCGCTTGGCGATCTCCATCGCGTCATCGCCACCTGCCGCGAGACGCAGCACTCCCAGCTCACGCGGCGTCAACGGGCACTCGTCGCCCTCCCACGCGGCCAGCGCGAGTTGGGAGTCGATCACCCGGCGTCCGATCGAGACACCCCTTATCGCGTCGGCCAGTTCATCGATCGGAGCATCCTTCAAGATGAATCCATTGACCCTGGCGTCAAGCGCGCGTCGGAGCGTGCCCGGTCTACCGAGGCTGGTGAGTATCAGCGTTCTGGTCTGCGGCTCCATCTCGTGGATCAGGGCGGCGGCCGACAACCCGTCCATGCCGGGCAGGTCGATGTCGAGCACGGCGACATCCGGTCGCTCGCGGGTCACCGCGGGGATGATGTCGTTCCCCGACGCCACCGAAGCGACGACTTGTATGTCGGATTCGAGGTTCAGCAGGGCGACCAGCGCCCCACGCACCATTTGCACGTCTTCAGCCAGCAACACTTTGATCATCCGATCCCCCAGCCCCCGGAAGGACGATACCCCGCTTTCTTACACTCCCCAAAAAGACATGGTCAAGGAACTGCTCCGAACGCGCGACGGATACCACCGAACGCACCTGGATTTTTTCCGGATACCGGCGCATCTTCTCGCGAAATGATCCGGAAACAATTGATGCATTCGAGGGCGATGAACTTAGCCGGCCAGCGCCGGCGACGCACCACTGGACGGCACAGTTGAACAATCAATTGTGCCGGACATCGCGATGCGCGATCCACGCTCCCGGCGCCGACGTGTAATGCCCGTCCCGCACCCAGGTGGGGATCGTGGGCGAGCCGGAACGCGTCGCACCGATCTCCCCCGCCTGTCGTCGCGCGAGCACCGCACACAACGCGGCCACGAGCGCGGCCAACTCCTCGTCGTCCGGCTCACCTCGGACGATGCGCAGCCCGTCCATCACATCGGCGGGTTTCCGTGCTTGCGCGGTGGCGACGGCTCGTGCTTGGTGCTCAGCATGGCGAGCGCGGCGATCAACGTCCCGCGGGTCGTCGCCGGGTCGATCACGTCGTCCACCAGCCCCCGCTCGGCGGCGTAGTACGGCCCCATCAGCTCCTCCTGGTATTCCGCGACGCGCATCGCCCGCGTCGCGTCCGGGTCCGACGACCGGGCGATCTCCCGGCGGAAGATCACGTTCGCAGCGCCCTCCGCTCCCATCACCGCGATCTCGTTGGTGGGCCAGGCGAACGACAGGTCGGTGCCGATGGACCGGGAGTCCAGCACGATGTACGCGCCCCCGTAGGCCTTCCGCAGGATGAGCTGAACGCGCGGCACGGTTGCGGTGCAGTAGGCGTAGAGCAGCTTCGCGCCGTGCCTGATGATCCCGTTGTGCTCCTGCTCGCGACCGGGCAGGAAGCCGGGCACGTCGAGCAGCGTGACGATCGGGATGTTGAACGCGTCGCACATCTGCACGAACCGCGCAGCCTTGTCCGAGGCGTCGATGTCGACAGTGCCCGCGAGCGCGGTCGGCTGGTTCGCGACGATCCCGACCACCCGCCCGTCCAACCGGGCCAGCGCGCAGATGATGTTGCGGGCCCAGTGCTCGTGCACCTCGAACAGCGCGCCGTCGTCCACGATCTCGCTGATCACGTCGCACATGTCGTAGCTGTGCGAGGCGTCGGACGGCACCACGTCGAACAGACCGTCGGTGCGGCGGCCCGCCGGGTCCTCCGCCTGCCGCGCCGGCGGCAGTTGGCGGTTGTTGGCCGGAAGCATCGACAGCAGGTGCCGCACGTCGGCGATGCAGCTCTCCTCGTCGTCGTGGACGAAGTGCGCGACACCGGAAACCGACGCGTGCACGTCCGCGCCGCCCAGTCCGTCGTGGCTGATCCGCTCACCGGTGACGGTCTCGACCACGTCGGGCCCGGTGATGAACATCTGCGCGGTGCCGCGCACCATGAACACGAAGTCGGTCAGCGCGGGTGAATACGCGGCACCGCCCGCGCACGGGCCGAGGATGACGCTAATCTGCGGGATCACGCCCGACGCCAGCGCATTGCGGCGGAAGATGCCGCCGTAGCCCGCCAGCGCGGTCACACCCTCCTGGATGCGGGCGCCCGCACCATCGCTCAGGCTCACCAGCGGCGCACCGGTCGCGATCGCCATGTCCATGACCTTGTGGATCTTCGCCGCGTGCGCCTCGCCGAGCGATCCGCCGAAGATGCGGAAGTCGTGCGCGTACACGAAGGTCGTCCGGCCGTCGACCAGTCCCCAACCGGTGACCACGCCGTCGGTGTGAGGGCGCTTGTGCTCCAGCCCGAAACCTGTGGCGCGGTGCCTCCGAAGACTCTCCACCTCGGTGAAGGTCCCCTTGTCGAACAAGAGCTCCAGCCGTTGCCGGACCGTCCGCTTGCCCTTGCCCAGCTGGGCCTCGGTCGCCCGTGCGTCCGGTCCTTCGTGCACGGAATCCTTGAGCTGGCGCAGATCCCTGGTGCGGGACTCGAGGTCCGCGTCGACGCTCACGGTGTTCCCCCAACTCGTCGGCAGTCCGGTCACCACCGAGCGTCCGCCCGCGACCTCGAACGCCACTGGACCGGCGACCGGCCGCAGCGGGCCCGCCCCGTGCTCAAGCTCGGCTCCACCGGGGAACCGGAGCCTTCCGGGGTGACAACGCCACCAGGAGGTGACCACGATGCCAGACACCGGACTGCTGCCGGTCGCGGAGAAGCTGGCTGCTTCGGCGGCGCGGCACGCGTCGCAAGCCGACACCGGCAGGCGCCTGGCCGCGCAGGTCGTCGAGGAGATCCGTGAGGCGGGCTTCGCCCGTCACTTCGTCCCGTCCCGGTGGGGCGGCAACGAGGCGACGTTCACCGAGATGACACGAGCGGTCGTGGCCGTCGCCGAAGGCTGCGCCTCGACGGCCTGGTGCGCGTCGCTGAGCGCGTATTCCAGCCGATTCGCCGCCTACCTGCCGATCGAGGGCCAGCGGGACATCTGGGCAGGGACGCCGGACCTGTTCATCGCGACCGGTCTGGTGCCCGCCGGTTCGGCCGTCGAGGTGGAGGGCGGCAGCCGGATCGCAGGCCGGTGGAACTACCTCAGCGGCATCGACTTCGCCGACTGGGCGCTGCTGTGCGGGCCGGCGTCCGGCGAGGGTGCAATGGAGGCCCGGTTCTTCGCGGTACCGCGCGGTTCATGGGAGGTGCTGCCCACGTGGGACAGCGTCGGCCTGCGAGCCACCGGCAGCCACAGCGTCGTGCTCGACGACGTCTTCGTGCCCGAACACCGCATGTTCGCCCGCACCACCATCATGGGCGGCCGCAACACCGGCTCGACGGCCGTGTGCCACAACGCCCCGTTCGGGGCGGTAGGCGGCCTCACCTTCGCCGCGCCGGCGCTCGGCGCCGCGAAGGGTGCCCTGGCCGCGTGCGTCGACGCCCTCGCGGGCAAGCGGCGCACGGCATCCACCGAGGTGGCGTTGACCCGTGCGTCGGCGCAGATCGACGCCGCCGAACTGCTGGTCCAGCGTGCCGCCGCGGCGGTGGACGACAACGCGCTGACCAAGGCGACCGTCGTCCGCAACAGTCGTGACCAGTCCGTCGCGGCCGAACTCCTGGTGGAGGCGGTGAGCGGTCTGGTGCGCGCGGCGGGCACCAGCGGACTCGCGGAAAGCCTTCCGCTGCAACGGCACTGGCGTGACGTCACCGCCGCCACCAGCCACGTCGCACTCCGCGTGGAGACCTCCGCACCCCGCTACGCCGAGGTGCTGCTCGGCTGACCCCGCACCACCGACCGCACGAGAGGGCGCAGCCACATGGCCAAGATCACCTACAAGCACCCGGACGGCACCAGCACGGTCGTGGACGTGCCCGTCGGGCGCAGCGTGATGACCGGCGCCGTGGCCAACGGCATCAGCGGGATCCTGGCCGAGTGCGGTGGCGGAGCCACCTGCGGCACCTGTCACGTGTTCGTCGACCGGAACAACACCAAGCCCCTGCCGCCGTTACACGCCCTGGAGGACGAACTGCTCGAGGTCACCATCAGCGAGCGCGACGAGCGCAGCAGGCTGAGCTGCCAACTGACCGTCACCGAGGAGATGGACGGACTGGTCGTGCACCTACCACCGTCCGAACAGGAGTCACAGCCATGACGGGGAAACCAGTCGAGACCGCGCCGGGCGGCGTGAGCACAACGAGAAGGGATCGACCATGACCGCTGCGGAGACCGAACCGGGAGTGTTCCCCTGGTTCCGGGGCTGTCCGTTCGCTCCTCCGAAGGAGTACGGCCAGTTGCGGGAGACCGAGCCCATCGCCCGCGTCCAACTGGCGACCGGGCGCACCGCGTGGGTGATCACCAGGTACGACCACGTGCGGCAGATCCTCACCGACCCGCGGGCCAGCTCGGACCGCGCGCACGAGGGCTTCCCCTACTACATCCCGATTCCCCAGCAGTTCCGCACCGAGGCGTCGTTCATCGGCTGGGACCCGCCACTGCACACCACGCACCGCAGGCTGGCCGCCGTGTCCGGCGAGTTCACCAAGATCAAGGTTCGCGAGATGCGGCCGAAGATCGAGCAGTTCGTGGACGGCCTGATCGACAAGATGATCGAGGCCGGCTCTCCGGTGGACCTGGTGAAGATGCTGGCGCTACCGGTGCCGCTGACCGTGGTGTGCACGATCCTGGGGCTTCCCAACGAGGACCACGAGTACTTGCACGCCCGCACCGACGCGCTGTTCGGCGGCCGCACCACCGCGGAGGAGCGCGGAGTCGCGATCACCGAGCTGAACACCTACATCGGCGAACTGGTCGACGTCAAGCTCCTGCACCCCGGCGAGGACCTGCTCAGCCGGATCGTGGCCCGGTACCAAGAGGCGGGCGTCTACGACCGGCGCGACCTGGTCAACGTGATCCGACTGCTGCTCAACGGCGGGCACGAGACCAGCGCCGCGATGATCGCGATCGGCACCATGACGTTGCTGGAGCACCCCGACCAGCTCGCGAGGTTCAAGGAGAACTGGGACCTGGCACCGACCGTGGTGGAAGAGTTGCTCCGGTTCGTCTCGCCCGGCGACCTGGCGACCTCTCGGGTCGCGCTGGCCGACATCGAGATCGGCGGCGTGACCATCCGCGAAGGCGAGGGCATGATCGTGCTCGGGTACTCGGCGAACCGGGACCCGGAGGCCTTCGAGAACCCGGACGACTTCGACGTGACTCGCGGCGCGCGCAACCACGTCGCGTTCGGGTACGGCCTGCACCACTGCATCGGCGCCGAACTGGCCAGGGTGGAGCTCCAGATCGTGCTCACCAAGCTGTTCCAGCGCATCCCGGATCTGCGGTTGGCCAAGCCGTGGAACGAGCTGAAGTACAAGGACGGCAACGTGATGTACGGCGTGTACGAGATGCCCGTCGCCTGGTGACGATGGCGGACGAAGTGGGGGCGGCCCGGTGTTGATCGGTCCACCCCCACTTCCACGTCTTCGGGTCAGCGCAAGGGCTTGAAGAACGCCCTCAGCTCGTCCACCAGCACGGCGGGCTGCTCCAACGCCGGGAAGTGGCCGCCTGACTCGAGGTCGGTCCAGCGCCGGACGTCGGTGAACCGGCCCTCGATCCACGCCCTGGGCATCCGAGCATCCTTCGGTGAGGTGGTGATCCCGGTCGGGACTCGCACCTCGTGCATCGGCACCTTGCCGTGGCTCTCCCAGTACAGCCGTGCCGAGGACGTCGCGGTGCCGGTCAGCCAGTACGTCGTCACCACGTCGAGGAGCCGGTCGCGACTGACGACCTTCTCCAGTTCGCCATCGTGATCGGTCCAACTCCAGTACTTCTCCGCGATCCAGGCGAGCTGGCCGACCGGCGAGTCGGCCAGCGCGTAGCCGAGGGTCTGCGGCCGGGTCGACTGGATCGCGGAGTACCCGGTCTCCTCCTGCTGGAAGGCCTTCAGCTTCGCCAGACCCGCGTAGTCCCGCTGGGTCAATTCGATCGGCTGGTCGGGAGCGGGCGCGAACGCCATGGTCAGGTGGATACCGGCCAGGTGGTCCGCGTCGGAGTGCCCCAACTGGGCGGTGACGAACGACCCCCAGTCGCCACCGTGCGCACCGTACCGCTGGTATCCCAGGCGCTCCATCAGCTCCGCCCACGCCGAAGCGGTCCGCTCGACACCCCAACCGGTCTCGGTGGGTCGATCGCTGTAGCCGTAGCCGGGAAGGGACGGGATCACGAGGTGGAACGCGTCGTCCGGGTTCGCCGGGTTGGACAACGGCTCGATCAGGTCGAGGAATTCGGTGAAGGAACCCGGCCAGCCGTGCGTGACCAGCAGCGGCATCGCGTCCGGGTGCGGTGAGCGGACGTGCAGCAGGTGGATTCCCAGACCGTCCACTTCGGTCCGGAACTGCGGCATCGTGTTGAGCCGCGCCTCGGTGGCGCGCCAGTCGTACCCGTCGCGCCAGTACGCGGCCAACTCGCGCAGGTGTTCCAGGGGAACACCTTGCGACCAGTCGTCGACCGTTTCCCGGTCCGGCCAACGGATGTGCCCGAGGCGGCGGCGCAGATCGTCCAGCTGCGCCTCGGACGTGGTGATCCGAAAGGGTGTCAGTGGGCTGCTCATGCACCGCAGGTTAGGGAGAGCGACTCGATTCTGAGCGGAGCAGCGCACACTCGTCCGCCGCTCTAGTGGAACTGCCGGTGCGGTGGAGTTCTCTTCCCGCAAAGGAATCCGAGTGGAGGGCATCCACCATGAGCACAGGCAACCGCAGCGTGCGCCTGCCGGACGTGATCGACTCCGGTGCGGCCCAGCCTCCGTTCCCGACCACCCTGCACCTGCCGGACGGCTTCCAACCGGAGTCGGTGGGGATCGGCACGACACCACACGCCTACTTCGGCTCGCTCGCCGACGGATCGGTGTACCGCGTCGACCTGCTCACCGGTGAGGGCCGGACGATCGGCAAGGCCACCGGCTCACCGTCGGCGGGCATCAAGGTCGACTCCAGGGGGCGGCTCTGGGTGGCGGGCGCGATCTCCGGCGGGGCCAGGGTGCTCGACGGGGAGACCGGCGCCGAACTGGCGTCGTACCGGTTGGCCACGTCGCGACCGACGCTGGTCAACGACTTCGCGCTCACACCGCGAGCCGCGTGGGCGACCGACTCGTTCATCCCCGTGCTGTACCGGCTGCCGCTCGGCCTCGACGGACGTCCGCCCGCAGAGGACGAGGTCGAGCGCGTGCCGCTGATCGGGGACCTGGTGTACCAGGACGGGTTCAACGCCAATGGGATCGCGCGCACGCCGGACGGTGAAGGGCTGCTCGTCATGCAGTCCAACACGGACACGCTGTTCCACGTCGACCCGACGACAGGGGGCACCCGCGCGGTCGACCTCGGTGGTGAAGCGCTGGACGGCGGTGACGGCATCCTGCTCACCGGGCGGACGCTGTACGTGGCGCTCGGACCGGTGCACAGGATCGCCGTGGTCGAACTGAACGCGACGGGCACCGCGGGCCGCGTGGTCGAGCGGATCGCCGATTCCCGGTTCGACCTGCCTACCGCGGTCGCCGCGTACGGCGACCACCTGTACGTGGCCAACGCGCGGTTCTTCTCGGTACCAGAGCCGACATCCACGACGCCCTACACGGCCGTCGCCATCCCACGCCCTTGAGACCGGGTCTTCGGGACCCGGATCGCCGAGACCGACCAGAGGAGCCGTTCACCATGAGCGTCCACGCCACACCGCGGACAGAGTCCGCCACACCGACGACCCCACATCCGCGACTCGGGCTGATCCTCACCGCCTGCTGCCTCGGGCAACTCATGTTCGTCCTCGACGTGTCCGCGCTGAACGTGGCCCTGCCGGTGATCTTCGCCGACCTGGGGTTCGACCAGACCAGCCTCCAGTGGGTGATCAGCGCGTACGCCGTGGTGCTGACCGGTTTCCTGCTGCTGGGTGGCCGGTTGGCCGACCTGCTGGGCCAACGCCGGGTGTTCCTGGCCGGTATCGCGCTGTTCACGCTCGCCAGCCTCGCGGGCGGGCTCGCCGCCAACGGCGGGATGCTCGTCGCGGCACGCGGGTTGCAGGGCCTAGGCGCGGCGATCATGGTGCCTGCCACGCTCGCGATCATCGGCACCGCCTTCACCGATCCGACTCGGCGGTCCAAGGCGTTCGGGCTGTGGAGCGCGGTGGCCGGGGGCGGTGCGACGATCGGCGTCATCGCGGGTGGCACCATCACCGAACTTGTGTCCTGGCGCGGCGCGCTGCTGCTGAACGTGCCCATCGGGCTAGCGCTGGTGGCGCTGGCCTGGCGGGTGGTGCCGGAGCAACGGCGCTCCGAGGGCAGCCGGAAGCTGGACGTCGCAGGCGCGCTGTCGGTGACGCTGGGGCTGATGGCGCTGGTGTACGGCGTGTCCGGGATCAGCGACAACGGCTGGGGCTCTACCAGATTGGTCGCTGGCCTCGCCATCGCCGTCGTGCTGCTCGGGTTCTTCGTGGTGGACCAGGCGAGGACGGAGCAGCCGCTGGTACCGCTCGGCGTCTTCCGCAACCGGTCGGTGTCCGCGGCCAACGTGGTGACGCTGGTGGCCAACGCCGCGCTGGGCAGCATGTTCTACTTCATCGCGATGCTGCTCCAGCAGGTGCTCGTGTACAGCCCGACGCAAACCGGCATGAGCTACCTGCCGCTGTCGCTGGGCATCTTCGCCGCCGCCGTGGGCGCCGGTGCGCTCGTGCCGAGGATCGGGGCGCGCCCGGTCCTGGTCACCGGGCTGGTCCTGGCCGCAGGAGGGATGGCGTGGCTGTCGCTGGCCCATGAGGGGACGACGTTCGTCGGCGGTGTCCTCGGGCCGCTGCTGCTGATCGGGCTCGGTGAGGGCTTGACGCTGACCTCGTCCACCGGTGCCGCGACCACGGGCCTGCCGCCGCACCAGCAGGGTTTGGCCTCGGGTCTGCTCAACACCACCCGCCAACTGGGCGGCGCGGTCGGCCTGGTCGTGCTCGTCGTGTTCGTGACAGCGGAGATCACGGCCGCCTCGGCCGCCGGCGGCGGCCCGATCTCCGCCATGTCGGCCGGTTACAGCCTCGCGTTCCGCATCTCGGCCCTGTTCCTCGCGGTGGCGGCCGTCGCCGCCTTCGCCGTGCCGCGCAAGGCCGAGTAGCACACCGCGCACGGGAAATCGGGCTCCCCCTGGTCGGGGAGCCCGATTTCCCGTGCGCGGGTACCGCTCAGACGGTGGTGAAGACCTGGCCGTAAGCCAGCCGCGGGAGGCGGTCGCTCCAGGGCTGCTCGCTCGGCCTGCCGATGTTGACCACGAGCAGGGCGAGCCGGTCGCCATCGGGGAAGAACTCCTTGTTCACCTGGTCCTCGTCGAAGCCGATCATGGGCCCGGCGGCCAAGCCGAGAGCGCGAACGCCGAGGATGAAGTACGCGGTCTGCAGAGCGCCGTTCAGCTTGGCGGACTCCACGCGCGTCGACCGCTCGCCGAAGAACACGTTCTTGACGTTCGGGAACACCGGGTACTGGGTGTCCAGGTGCTCGTGGAACTGGACGTCGGCGGCCAGGACCGCGACCAGCGGAGCGTTCGCGACCTTCTCCTGGTTGTTGTGGTACATCATCGACGCCAGCTTCTCCCTGGCCTCGGGCGAGCGCACCAGCAGAACCCTCAGCGGCTGCTGGTTGAGCGAGGTCGGCGCCCACTTGACCAGGTCGTACAGCGCCTCCACCTGCTCGTCGGTCACCGGCTCGTCGGTGAACGCGTTGGCGGTGCGGGCCTCTCGGAACAACAGGTCCTGCGCGGTCTTGTCCAGTACGACAACGTCTTCGGCCATGGTCTCTTCTCCGTCTTCTTGTTGGGGGGGTTACGCGAGCAGCGTTTCGGCGGCGCGGTCCAAGCCGGTCCGGATCGCGGCGCCCAGCCGGTCGACGTCCTCGCGCTCGTTGACGAACGCCGGGATGAGCTGCACGCAACTCGGCCCCGGTTGCAGCAACGCGCCTGCCAGGCGCACCTCGGAGATCACCTTGATCACGACCGGGAACGGGAGAGGAGCGCCGTTCACGCCGAGCTTCAGTGCCCGGAAGCACCCGACTCCCCCGTCACCCGTGACCAGCGGGTGGTCGGCCAGGCCCGCGAGCAGGCCGTCGAGGTAGGTGCTGACGGCCTCCGAGCGCTTCAACGCCTCCAAGCGCTCCATCTCATCGATCGTCGCGAGGATCGCGGCGCAGGTGGACGGCGCGGCGGCCTGGGTCTCGCCGTACGTGAGCACCGCGTCGGCGCGTTCGAACACCTCGCACACCGCGTGCGACACGGCGACCGCCGCGGCGGCGCAGGTGCCGTTGGTCAGTCCCTTGGACGCGATCAACACGTCCGGTGGGCTCGGCCAGGTCTCGGACGCGAAGTAGCGCCCGGTGCGGCCGAACCCGGTGGCGACCTCGTCGGCTACGAGCAGGAACCCGTACTGGCGGCGCAGTTCGTCCAACGTGGTCAGCATGCCGGGTGACAGCGGGATCGCACCGGAGCCGAGCACGGGTTCGACCACCACGGCGGCGATCCGCGAGCCCTCGACCCGCATCAGTTCGACCAGTTCGGACACGTCCTCGTGGCCGACGTGCCGGATCAGCCTGCGGTCGACGCCGTACAGCTCGTGGTTCAGGCTCTCGCCGGTCAGGCCGTGGCTGCCGTAGGTCAGGCCGTGGAAACCGCCGCGCAGCCCGACCACGATCTTGCGGTCGGGCTCGCCGTGGAGCGCCCAGTACTGCCGGGCGAGCTTCATGGTCACGTCGTTGGCGGTGCCACCGGAGGTGGTGAACAGCACCCGGCCGAAGTGGTCGGGCCCGGCCACGTCGAGCACCGCCCGCGCCGCGTCGATCGCGGGCTGGTGGGCGGTGCGGAACAGCGGCAGGAAGGACGCCTCAACCAGGGACGTGGCCACGGCGTCGGCGATCCGCTTGTTGCCGTAGCCCAGGTTGACGTTCCACAGACCACTGGTGCCGCACTGCCGCCACTTTCCGTCGGCGAACAGCACCCTGGTGCCCTCGGCCCGGATCGCCGTGCGCGACGGCTGTCCGAAAGTGCTCGGTGGAGCAAGGAACTCCCACAGCGGGTATCGCCCGGTCGTCGTCATATCTGCGAACCTCCTCGAATCGGATGTCACGTGGTTTCCGCCACCCACCGGGCGGCCCGTTCGGCGAGCGCCATGACGGGCAGGTTCGTGTTGGCGCTGGGCACTCGCGGAATGATCGACGCGTCGATCACCCATAGACCATCCACTGAGGACAGTCGTCCTCTCGTGTCGACGACCACGCCCATCGAACAGGCGCCGACGGGGTGGTGGTAGGTGCCGACGTTCGCCGCGGTCCACCGGTCGACGTCCTCTTCGGAAGCGTCGAGCCGAGGGAGATCGGGCGGCGCACCGCCGGGGACGACCAGGGACCTCAGCGGTTCGGTGCGGATCATCCGCAGCAGTTCGCGAGCACCTTCGCGCAGCACGGGGATGTCTGCCGGGTTGGACAGCAGCCCGAGGTCGATCCGGGGGGCGACGGCCGGGTCCGCGGAGCGCAGCCACACCCGGCCGCGTGAGCGGGGTGCGAGCAGCGCGACGCCGACGATGAACGGCGTGCCGTCACCGACGGCGGCGACCGGTGCTCCACCGGGCGGCGGCCCGCCCGCGATGAACTGGAGGTCGGGTGCGCCCGCCGGATCTGCCCCGGAGCTGTGGGCCGTCACCAGCGCCTGGAACTCGGGCCGTCCCAGGTCGGATGACCCGGCCAGCCGTGCGACGACCAGGGGGTGGTCCTGGAGGCCGCGGCCGACGCCCGGCACGTCCACCACCACGTCCACGCCGACCGCGCGCAGCTCGTTCGCCGGGCCGATGCCCGAGCGGAGCAGGATGGCCGGGCTGCCGTACGCACCCGCCGCCAACACCACCGTGCGCGCCTCGATCACCTCGCCGCTCGCGAGCACGACCCCGGTGGCACGTCCGCGGCTGACGACGACTCGGTCCACCAGCGCGTCAGCCCGCACGGTGAGGTTCGAACGCGCGCGGGCGGGAGCGAGGTGGGTCAGCGCGGTGCTCTGCCGGATGCCGTCGACCTGGTTCATCGGAGCCGGTCCCGCGCCCACCGCCCAGGGCGCGTTGTGGTCGTCGACGGCTTTGTGCCCCAGCGCGATCGCGGCGTCCACAAAGGATCGCCCTGGTTCGGCGAGGCCGAAGGAACGCCTGATCGGCATGGGGCCGTCGGCGTGGTGCCACGGTCCGCCACCGAAGTCCAGGTCGGACTCGCAGGCGAGGAAGTGCGGCAGCAGGTCGTCGAACGACCAGCCAGGTGGCCAAGCGTCGTAGTCGGCGGGTGAGCCGCGCAGCGCGACGCACGCGTTCACGGCCGAGCTGCCACCGATGATCTTCCCGCGCGGCAGTGGTCCGGAGGCGCCGCCCGGACCCGGTTCGGCCGTGTAGCCCCACATGTGGCCGGGCCCGCGAAAGGAGTCGTCGTCGGGTCCCGCTTCCAGCAGCAGCACCCGCCTGTCCCGGTCCTCGGACAGGCGGGCGGCGAGCACGCCACCCGCTGACCCGCTGCCCACCACGATCACGTCGTGCACCACGATGTCGGCCCCCTCGCCGCGATTGGTCCGGCTCGCGCCGGCTGTCTGCGTGCCGATCGCACCGACACGCACTCCCGGTGATGTGCTCGTGGCCCACCAGGAGTGCGTGTCGACGGTGCGGTGATCACCAACTGACGGGCATCTCGTGGAGCCCGTACACCAGTGCGCCATCCTTGAAGCGCAGTTCTTCCCACGGCTTGACCAGCCTGAGGCCGGGAATCCGGCGGAACAGCGTGCCGAGCACGATGGCCAGCTCGGCACGGGCGATCTCGGCGCCCAGGCAGCGGTGCACCCCGTGCCCCAGTGCGACGTGGCCACTGGCGTCGCGCCGGACGTCGAACACGTCGGGGTTCTCGAACGCCGCCGGGTCGCGGTTCGCCGCGGCGCCGAGCAGGATCATCCCCTCACCCGCGCGAACGACCACGTCGCCGATCCCGATGTCCTCCAGCGCGATCCGCGACACCGCGATGTCGCCCGGTGACAGGAACCGCAACAGCTCCTCCACCGCACCGGGTACGACCGAGGGGTCGGACTTGAACACCTCCAACTGGTCGGGGTGTTCCAGGAGCGTCATGACACCCAGCGCGATCATCGACGCGCTCGCCTCGTGCCCACCGTTGAGCAGCAACCGGATCAGGTTCACCAGCTCGCGCCGGTCGTAGCTGTCGACTTCCCGGTAGCGCCGGGTGATCCGGCTGAGCAGGTCGTCACCGGGTTCGGCGAGCTTGCGGTCGATCACCTCGGCCAGGTACTCGTTCATGCCGAGCAGGGCGGCTTCACGGTCCTCCGCCGTGCTCGTCGCGCCGAACAGCACCTCGGTGCGGGCGTGCAGCGATTCGTGGTCCTGGACGGGGATGCCCAGGATGGTGCAGATGACGGTGAGCGGCACGGGCAGCGCCAGCGCGGACACCAGGTCGACCGGCGGCCCGGCGGCCAGCAGCGCGTCGACGCGCTCGTCCACGATCCGCTGGATCATGGGCTTGATCGTCCTGACGCGGGGCTTGGTGAACTCGCCGGAGATCGTCACCAGCCTGCGGTGGAAGCTGTGCTTCGGCGGATCCCAACCGAGGAACGAACTCTCGGTGCGGAACGCCGGTGGCACCGGGAAGTAGTACGGGTAGCCCTCGTGCCCTCGGTCCGAGCTGACACGGGGATCGGTGAGCAGAGCACGCACGTGGTCGTGCCGGGTGACCAGCCACGCCTGTCCGCCGGTGGCGAGCGATACGCGGGCGATCGGCCGCGCGGAGCGCAGTTCCGCGTACCGCTCGGGAGGAGCCATCGGGCAGGTGCGGTGCCAGGGGAACGGTGGGAGCCCGGTCGCCGGGCCCGTTTCACTGCCGGTCATGTCCTTCCCTCTCGCTCGACCGGAAACCCGTCGTCCCGCACTCAGACCGTCGGTGAGGGGGTCTGCGCGTAGCGCTCGCGGTACCGCGGCCAGTCCTCGGTGAACTCCAGGATCGCCACCGTCCACACGTTGCCCGCGCCGACGCCGTAGGCCAGCAGCCTGTCGCCGACCTCGGGCAGGCCCAGTTCCAGGAGGTGGTCGAGGCCGATGATCTGGTCGCCCGCCCCGAGTTGGCCGTAGTCGAGCGACCAGTCGTAGGAAGTCGCGTCACGGCTGAAGCCCAGCGGGCCGTACACCGCGTTCTGCGCGATGGGTTCCGGGAACGTGGTGTGCACGCACCAGCGCACGTCCGGCAGTTCGGTGCCGGAATCCGTCAACGCCTTCGCGACCGCCGCCGACGAACCTTTCCGCAACCGCGCCAGGACGTCCTCGAACGAGAATTCCTCGTCGCCGCTGAGCAGGTGCTCACGCTTGCGCGCACCAAGGTCGAGCCGCGTGCCGTCTTCGAACGGGGCACGACTCCACGGCCCTTGGCCGCGTTCCAGCTTCTCCAGTTCGCCGTCGCCGACCGACGCCGTGGCCAGCACCCGTGCGAGACCACCGTGAGCGGACAGCACCAGCGCACCACCTCCATCGCCGTAGACCATCTGCTCGTCCGTGCGCCACCGGTCCAGGAAGGGCAGGTGGAACGCGTCACCGGTGGTGATGAGCGCGGCGGGCGCGTCCGGGCGAGCCGCGATGTAGGACGCGGCGAGTTCGAGCGCGGACAGTCCACCGTTGCATCCCTGCCGGATCTCGTACGCGGGTGCGCCCGAGTTCACCGCGTACCGCTCGACGTAGCTGGCGGGCGACCACGCGTCCTTGCCCTGGTGACCCCAGTAGGCGTGCAGGACCAGTGCGATGTCGGTGGCGTCGAGCCCGGACCGGCCGAGCGCCACACGACCGGCGCGGGCGGCCAACACCGGGCCCGGTTCGTCCTGCGCCGCGACGCGGACGGCCCGGAACCCGCGCACGTCGCGGTCCTGGTCCTTGTACCGCCCGGCGGCCACCGCGTCGTCGACCGTTTCGACCGTGCTGGGCAGGTAGCTCCCGGTACCCGCGACGAAGACGTTGTCCCAACGCATGATTCGGCTCCTCCTGTTCGATCTGTTGAAGCGCGGTTCCGGTGGTCAGCGAGCGGCCGACTCCAAGTGGTCGGCGAGCTCGGCCGGGGTCGGGGCCAGGTACACCGCTCGCACGGAGACCCGCTGCCCCAGTTCGGTCTTGATCCGCGCGGTCAGCCGCGCGGCGAGCAGCGAGTGGCCACCCGACTCGAAGAACGCGTCATCCGGCCCGAACGCGGGCACTTCCAGCACTTCCGCGAACAGCGCGCACAACCGGCGTTCCAGCGGCGTCGCGCCTTGGACCGCCGCGGCGGTGAGATCGGGTGCGGGCAGCGCGGCGCGGTCCACCTTGCCGTTGACGGTCAGCGGCAATTCGGCCACCGGCACGAACACGGCAGGCACCTGGTGTTCGGGCAGGACGGACTCGGCGTGCTCGCGCAGGACGGCGGGGGCGGCCGAGCCGACGGTGTAGGCGACCAGTCGCAGACCGCCGGGTCCCGGTTGCGCCACGACCGCGACCTGTGCGACGCCGGGGTGCGCCAGGACGGCCGCCTCGACCTCGCCTGGCTCCACTCGGAATCCGCGGATCTTCACCTGGTCGTCCACCCGGCCGAGGAACGTCAGCGAGTCCTCGGTCACCCGGCGCACCAGGTCGCCGCTGCGGTACATGCGGCTGCCGGGCGGGCCGTGCGGTGCAGCCACGAACCGCTGCGCGGTCAGGTCGGGCCGGTTCAGGTACCCGCGGGCGACCTGGGCACCGGCGATGTAGAGCTCACCGGTGTCCGCCGGTCGCAGGTCGTCGTCCAGCACGAGGCAGACGACACCGGGTGGGGTGGAGCCGATCGGCGCGGTGTCCGGCCAGTCGGCCGGGTCGCCCACCAACGACAACGTGGTCGTCGCGTTGGTCTCGGCTGGACCGTAGATGTTGTGCACCCGCAGTCGCCTGATCACGTCCGTGTGCTGGGCGAACGGGCGGATGCAGCCGTGCAGGTGGAGCGCCTCACCGCCCTGGTAGACGTCCTCCAGTGCGGGCAGTGCGCTGCCCTGCCCGGTGGCGGCGGTCAGCAGGGCGTCGACCACGGCGGTGGGGGCGAACAGTTCGCCGACCCGGTGGTGGTCGCACCACGCGACCATCGCGTCCATGTCGGTGCGCACGTCGTCGGGCGGGATCACCAGCGTCTGGCCCGACACCAGCGCCGACAGCATCTCCTGGACGGAGAAGTCGAACCCGATGGCGGTGAACTGGGCGGTCCGCTTGCCCGGTCGGACCGGCAGGTCCCGGCAGTGCCACGTCAGCACGTTGGTGATGCCTGAGAGGGGCATCACGATCCCCTTGGGGTTGCCGGTCGACCCCGACGTGTAGACGACGTAGGCGGCGTGCTCCGACCGCAGGTGAGCCCGTGACGGATTGTCGGTCCGGGAGTCGTCGAGGTCGGCGGGTGCCAGCGCCGGGTGGTCCGGGGTGAGCACGGCCGCAGGGCCGGCGTCGCGCAGGATGTAGTCGATCCGGGCCGCCGGATAACCGGTCTCCACCGGGAGGTAGGCCGCGCCCGCCTTGAGGATGCCGAGCATGGCGACCACGAGCAGGGTGGACCGCGGCAGCAGCACCGCCACCACGTCCTCGGCGCCGATGCCGCTCGCGGACAGCCGCTGGGCAACCAGGTTCGCGCGGGCGTTCAGCTCCACATAGGACAGCACCTCGTCCTCGTAGACCACCGCCTCGGCGTCGGGTGTCCGGCGGGCCTGTGCCTCGAACATGTCGGCGGGCAGCAGACGTCCGGACGTGCCTCCCTCGAGCAGGGTGCGGGGACGGAGGTCGGTCCACCCGGCCACCACGTGCGCCAGGCAGGCGTCGCGGTCGGCGGCGCCGAAGATCTCGCGCCACCCGTTCGGCGTGGTGATCTCGTTGGGCCACAACGACTGCTGGCCCTCGTCGTTCTCGACCACCACGTACTTCTTGTCCGAGTCCTCGAAGGGGTTCATTCGCGTTCCTTTGTGATCGGCTCGACACCACCGGGGCGAACCCTCGCCCGACCTGACCCGTCCCGTTGAACGGTTCACCTGCCTTCTCGACGTCCGGTCGACTGCCGATGGAGCCGGTGCGGGACGTGCGGCCATCGAGGACGTGCGCCGACCGGGCCGCGGGAAGTCCGCGGCCCGACCGGTGCACAGCTCTCGGTCTAGCGCCGGCCTGCGATGTGGCGTTGCACCAGGTCGTAGGCGAGCTTGCCGATCTGCTCGCCGATCACCTTGGACGCCTCGGTGGCCGCCTTGAAGTGGACGCCACCCCAGATCCGGCTCATGGCGCAGTCGTCGACCATCTTGTTCCAGCTCGTCCACCGGAGTTCGGTGTCCTTCGCCGGCGTCACGCCGGGCTCCACGTAGGAACCGCCCTTGGCCACGTTGTAGACGAGCTCGGTCCGATCGCTGCCCGCGACCAACCTGCCCACCGATGCCTGGGAGGCGCAGAAGGCCGTGGACCCCGACGGGTATTCCGGGTGATCGCTCACCTCGAGGTAGCTGCGCCACAGGTTGCCGGGCATGTCGGTGACGGTGCCCTTGCCCGGACCGCCCCAGGCGGTCACGTTCTGGTTGCCGTAGAGGTACTGGATCGCCGTGACCGGGCGCGGCGTGTCGTACTTGACCTTGTTGTACCAAGCGGCGAGCAGCGAGTCGAAGCCCGCCATGTGACCGGCCGCGGCTCCCTGGATGAAGGTGAACAGGTCGGTGTCGACGATCGGGCGGAAGCCGGCCGCGAACAACAGCTTGTCGTTGAAGAACTCGGCGGTCAGCTTCTGCTCGTCGGTCAGGTTCGCCGACGCGTTCAGGATCTCGTCGGCCTGGGCGCGGTAGGCGTCGAGGTTGTGGTGGTTGCTCGCGGTCGGTACCGGGGCGGTGAACTGCGCCGGGTCGGTGAAGGAGAACGGCTTGGTGCGCGCGATCTGCGGCGTGACGAAGTGCTGGATCTGGTACAGGCCATTGCCCTTGGTCACGATCTGCGGCTGCCAGTGCGACGGGTCGGTCAGCACGAACGGCGAGTTGACCGGCCGGTAGCCGGTGTAGTCCTCGTACGGCTTCCGGAAGTACTTCTTGCCACCCTCGTTGCCGAGCTGGTTCATGCCGTCGTTCTCACGGTCGTGGACCATCGCCGCGCCCGCGAGGTTGCCCAGGCCGATCGGGCTGGACTTGTCGGTCGAGTTGTCGTCGGGGTTGAGCCCCACCGACGTCAACATCTCCCGCCAGACGGCGTTGGACTGCGGGAACAGGCTGTTCAGCACCCGGTAGGACGAGTAGAGCATGGCGATGTTGAGGTTCTTGTTGGTGCGGGCCTCGCGGGCCGGGCGCCGACCAAGGTCAGAGTGGATGCCGACCGCGGTGCGGTGGTACGGGGCGGTGGCGTCGAACCACGAACCCTCCATCATCGCGGAGACGCGGAGGATCAAGGTGCCGTCCATCGCGACGGTGCTCAACTGCTGGCGCAGCACCGGGCCGGTGCGCGGGTAGATCACCTCGATGGCGGCGTTGCCCTTGGCGAAGTCGAACCCCGTCTTGCCCGCCGCGTCCTCCGGGACGGCGGCAGCGGTGCCGATGCCGACGCTCACCGCCAGCAGCACCGATACCAGGACCGCGACCCTCTTCCGGAACAAACCGCTCCATCGCCGCTTGGCCTCGACCATGGCTTCCGCCTCCCATCCGTTCGCCCCTGAGGGGATGTCGACCTCTCGGTCAGATCCGACTATTTCCAAGCGACCTGGAGGCCTGATCGCTTGTGGCTCGGACGAGGGCGTGTGTTCTTCACGAGAAGCACATGAAACTTCCGCCCGCACCACCGTGGTTCCGGTGGTGCGGGCAGAAGGGGTGTCGCGTGA
>Ga0307507_10005732_pt1 | contig 20032 bp, 19 predicted proteins | sample 7_EM_MG_FD_207223 | JGI IMG/M metagenome (GOLD analysis project Ga0307507, IMG submission 207223) | Populus trichocarpa ectomycorrhiza microbial communities from riparian zone in the Pacific Northwest, United States - 7_EM | ecosystem: Host-associated > Plants > Roots > Unclassified | place...
GCGTCGAGGCAGAACATTTAGCGTTCCAGTCCCTTTCACCCCAAATCCAACATTTGGTACGGGAACTGCCGAAAGTCAAAAGAGGAATAATGACAGGCGCCAGATATTTTGGAACGGAGCTGGAACAAATAGACACCATCATGGGACAGGTGGAAGCATCAACAAAGGGGCTGTAAGACGTGCTCAAGAGGGTTGGTGGAAGGAAGGATGGACAAGATAGCCGTCAAACCCGACATGAACAGGGTACATCACACCTCCACCAAACTTTAGGCCCAGAGCTCCCAGAAGGATAAGGGGGTCAAGTTACCCTACCTTCGCGCACGAACCTCTAAAAAAGACTTAGCAACACCCCCCTCAGGCCCCGACATTGGGACAGTAGGTCACCATACGCCATCTGGAAAGTTGCGTCCCATCACCAAAGATATCAGTAAAGAAGACCCTACTTGCAACACCGTACGTTGTGGCCTATCGGAACAGTCTTGGACTTTTTTACGGGAGGTCACGTGTTCGACCCACACACCCGCCATAGTTATTATTACTATACTCGGATTGCAAATCAGTCTCCAGGCATCGGCACCAGCAATGCGACCGAGGGGTTTCTGTCGACTCCTATAAAAGAAATCATTCTGTATAAGTAGGAAGTCATAAGGCAGAGTTTGAACGGTTGGATAAGAAGTTATGGCGCTTCAAAGTTAAGCCGACCGACATATGTAGTCTGATATGTAAGACATAACTATATGATTACCCGGCATGAGAAATGTTGATCACAACTAGCCCGGAAGGAACGACTGGTATGATAGTGAGCGAGGCTACATATACAGACTAAGTTCATATGACTTAAAGATCAAGGGTAAGTAATTGGACGCAATTAACTTAGCTATGATTAAAGTCGGAGTGGTGTGCGAATTGTCAGGGTCAAACAGTGTTCGCACTTTCCTGCCAGTTCGCTAAAGTACAAAATGTACTTAAGAACTATATGTGTATGAAGTACCCCCGGAAAGGGTATAAGTAGCGGGCAACAGCCCGGGTAGTTAGAAGGTCATCAAGCAACGGAGAAGAGACCTTAACAATATATACACGTGAACAAATATATATCGTTCTACCTACTATACTTGTATCTTGAGTCTCGTCTCCCTAGAGGTATTATCCAAAATTACCGACGGTTCGGGCCTAGTATATTTGCTTGCCCTTGGAATATTACTACCCCCATAACAGTATATTGTTAGCTCTCTACGTTACCGAGACTAAACGAGCGATATCGATCACAAATAAGAATCGCAACTCGATCAAAACTCATTTTATCACTAGAAGGATAAGAAACACTTTCCTACTGCAAAAATGTCGAGGTCTAACCCCGAGGGAGCAGGACCAGACACTATGGAGTCAGACGAACTCTCTCAGTCCCAAGCTCCAACAGTAACCTCACAAGACACAAGGATCGCTAGATCAACCGATACCAGAATATCTCCCGGCCTGCCACCCGGACTCTTCCTGCGAGCAGCGATGAGACGGTCCCAGTCTCAACAGGCTCAAGCACCGGTAGAACCGCTATTATCTCCTGAAATGTCCCGACGACTTGACCGCATTAACCAAAGTCTACACCTGTACGAGGACAACTTAGTCCAGAGCATCGACCAGGAACACCTAGCGTTCCAGTCCCTTCCACCCCAAACTCAACATTTGGTGCGAGAACTGCGCAAAGTCAAAAAGGACATAATGAGGGGGCCTGATACATAGGAACGGAGCTGGAACAAATAGATACCAGCATGGTACAGGTGGAAGCAGCAACAAAGGGGCTACAAGACGCGCTCAAGAGGGTTGGTGGGAGGATGGACGGACATGATAGCCGCCAAACCCGACAGGAACAGGTTACGTCACACCTCCACCAAACTATACAAGCGGAAGGGGCAGCGGCAATAGGCAGGGATGAACAGTTGGGATAGGAACTTCTAGACACAAAAGCCCAACATCAACGAGAACTACAGAACCAGGAAAGAATACTCAACGCTATGATGGCCGAGTTGGAGGCAAACAAAGAAGCCAGAGAAAGACAAGAGAGCCACATACCTGAGTTAACTACGGCGGTAACCTCCTTGATGAGCCAAGTGAAAGGCAGGCGGTCAAATCCAACCCCAGCACAAAGTGCCGGAGCAACAGGAGGAGGAGGCGGAGGACGACCCCCCCTACAATGGATGAGGCAGCAGGAGGCACCCCTGATCCTAGAGATAGTGAAGGAGGAGGCAGTGATGATGAAAGAAGAGGAAGGCGGGATGACTGACCCCACAAACGAAAGCCTGTAGAAAAGGAGAAAGCTGATGAGGAGAAATATGGAGAAGCTACGGAGGACGAAATACGGTTCTCCAGGGCCTTAGGAAAGGCTATAGGAGAAACGACGAAACATCCAGCGAAACCCCGATCAGAATACGAAGACGCTAAACACCAAGATATCCGGTTTTGGCTAACTACCTGCAAGCAGTTTTTTCGATCGAAACCGATACCTGTGGCAGGACGAGGCGGATCGTATTAAATACGCCTTGTCCAAACTCAAAGGATCACAAGTAACATCCTTCGCTATGACCTACCCGAACCAAATGACCGCCCAATTAGGCCATATACGACAGCAAGGTTACGAATTATGGGATGTCTTTGACGAACAAGCCCTACGTCGATTCGGTCCCACACATGAAGAAGAGAACGCTCTGCGAGAGATGTTGAAAGTCCGATACAAGAATGACATTAACCAATTTTTATTGGGATTCGAAAATTGGAATGGGAAAGCCAAAGTTACTGGAATCGCCTTCACAAAATTAATCAGAGACCAAATACCGGACGATGCTGTACGGCGAATGTCAATGGATCAAGAATAGGCCGACGACCGAGATTGGATCGAAGCTCTCCGCCAAGGGGTAGGCGATGAGGAAGACTTCCACGAAGGAAAAAGGCTTAAGGACAATAATTTGTCAGGGTCGAATTCAAGTAAGAAAAGGAAACGTGACGAGCCAATAACGACAAAGACAACGAAAAAACCTAAGTATACCGCGAAAGAGCAAAGGGTATACCAGGCAAAGAAAAAGGAAGAAAAGGTAGAGAAAGGGAAGGCGGCGCCAGGGCAGAAAATTATGCATCGAGTTTGGGCCTACCCGCACACGGGTATCGACCAAAAAATAGTTGCCGAACGAAAGGCCAAGGGACAATGCACTAGATGCACCCTAACAACCCATGGATGGAAGCACTGTCAGAAAGAAATTGGAGTCAGTACCATCCAAAGGAAATCGGTCAAATTACTGGGAGGAAGATCGAACCACACAAAGCTTGGAAAGCCAAGGGTAGCCGCCGTGACTCAGGACGGCTGTTGAGAAACCTCGCGGCAAGCGAGCCAAAGGCAACTAGGATGGACCTTTATGAAGGATGAGGAGGTATAAGCTCACTGGCACCACTGGCGACGGCATGTGGGTAGTCCGGCCATCGAACCGGGAATCGAAACAATCTGAAGTGAACCCTTCAGCTCATACCCTTTGAGTGCATTGGTCCCAAAAGCGTGATAAGTTCCGACTGGGAGTCAGGTAGCACCTGGGTGTTGTACGGCGAAGATGATCAGAAGTCTATATCCCAGATAAATTAGAGACAGCAGCGTTGGAACCCACCTTGAACAACACGACCCGAAAATGGCTCCACTTGTTGAGGTGACCCCTAGGACTAACGACGGTTAGTAGAAAACCTAAGAGGACACAAAGACAGCGAGAAAAGAGCCAAGTACGGAACTCGAGCCAAGGTGATGAGTGAGAAGCTGGCATCAGACGAGAGTGACACCAGCGTAATCGTCCACAGAGGCAGGTCCTAAAAGCACACGATCGAAAACGATTAAAAGAATAGAATCTCAACAGGAAAAATAACCCACAACTGCTATGGGTCGCACTAACTCGACAACATAACACCCCATTTGGTTGTCATGTCGGACGAAGCGCGCGACCTCAAGATTTCTCTCTTAGTAGTTGGCCACATTCATTGCACACACAGAACCACTACCCACCTCATGAAGAAACTTCAGCTCAGGCTGGAGGAATTAGGCGAGAGGTACGGTAGACTCCTCGTAACTACCGATAAGTGTGGATAAGTCGGTCATACCGGAAAGCGCATCCGAGCCACAAAGCACGAATCGCCAGACGAACTACCCCTAGTATATGGGAATCGCTCGGCAGGGAATAAAGACCGCTAGTAGTGGGCTGCCCGATATACAAACTTACAGGATTTTACCTTTCACGAAAAATACTATCCTCAGAGCTCCCCAACCATCACCAAACTATTTTAAATATTTTCAAAAATAGTTGGTAAAAGGGAAAAGCAATTTGTCTGAGGAGGCTTCATGAGCCGAAACTGCGCAGGTGTGGTAACAAACCCCAAAAAAAGTTACAAAAATGAAAAGAGTTTACCAGACATGAGGGCCAGGCCCCAAGTGAACAAAGTACAAACGAAATCCACAGCACTACGAGTGCCCCGAAGGAAATGCCATCCTAGTCATATCAGACCAACGGCATAAGATTAGAGTTTTACTAGATTCTGGTTCTAACATTTTTCCCCTAAACCAAAACACTGCACACACCCTCAAGATCCCTTACGAAATAAGGGAGAACCCCCTTAAAATAACCGCATTCAATGGCGAAGTCTCCTTTACAGGAGGAAAATACTATTCGCATCCGATTCAATTAGAGATCGGTACCAATGGCCACACCACTATGGTCTCCTGCGAGATTGCGGACGCAGGCAAGTATGATATGATCATACCGTTCAGGTGGGGGCGCCACGAACATCCGATAAAAAATATTGAAACCCCTGCAAAATGGTGTTTCAAAAACACTAAATGTGTAGAACATGTACAAGATGAGGGCATCGCTGACATGTTTGAATGGGATGAGACGGTGGCTTTTGATGAAGAGGCGAGGATGATAGGGAGGATAGGAGCCACAAGACATGAGGACGTACAACTAGAAGGATTGCCAAAACCATACTGGCAATACAAGGAATTGTTCGAGAATGAAAAAGTAGAAATGCTGGCTCCTAGGCGAACCTTCGATCATGCGATTGACCTAAAAGATGGAGCCACTCCACCCTGGGGACCTATATACCCAATGTCGGCCCACCAATTAGAAGTACGAAACAAATACCTTTCCAAAATGTTAGCCGAAGGGAAAATAGTTCATAGCAAATCTCCGGCGGGCGCACCAATCCTTTTTGTCCCTAAGCCTGACGGAAGACTACGACTGTGCGTAAACTACCGTCAACTAAACAAGTTAACCCTACATAACAAGTATCCTTTACCGCTCATGACCGAACTAAGGGAATGAGTAGCCGGTGCGACCATTTTCACCAAACCCGACCTAAAGGACGGTTACCATTTTATTAGAATCAAAAAAGGAGATCAATGGAAAACCACTTTCCGCACCCAATACTGACATTACGAATATAAAGTAATTCCATTTGGGTTGGTCAATGCACCAGCCACTTTCCAGGCCATGATGAATACCATCCTACGAGAATTCTTGGATCACGGGGTCGTCGTCTATCTGGATGATATCCTAATTTACTCAAAGCCAATGGAAGAACACCAGGCTCTGGTCAAACAAGTACTAGCTAGGCTAGAACGCCATGACCTCGCAGTATCCTTAAAGAAATCCGTGTTCCATGTCGATACAGTCGAATTTCTCGGATACATTGTGGGAAAAGCTGGCGTCACTATGAGCGAGAAAAAGGTTGAAAGTATCCTCAATTGGAGAGCCCCACGATGGGGAAATGATGTACAAATCTTTATTGGTTTTGCAAATTTTTACCAACGCTTCCTTGAAAACTTCTCAAAAGTTTGCAAACCGATTACCGACACATTGAAGACCAAGGGAGGAAAACATTTGTGGTTTTGGGGAGAAGAACAGGACAAAGCCTTTGAGGAACTTAAGCGAAGATTTACCTCAGCTCCTATCCTAGCACACTTCTACCCAGACCGAAAAAGCGTGATTGAGAAGGATGCTAGCGACTTTGCACTAGGCTGTATCCTTTCCCAGTACGTGGGACAACGGTTACACCCAGGCGTATTCCACTCACGAAAGCTGAACGATACCGAACGAAATTACGAAATCCATGATAAAGAATTATTGGCAATCTTAGAAGCCTTCCGCGAATGGAAACACTACTTGTTAGGAGCAGACAAACCAGTGACGGTATTCACCGACCACCAGAACCTGCAATACTTCCTCACGACAAAGGTTTGGAACCCCGGACAAATTCGATGGGCTCAATGGCTAGCCAACTTCAATTTGAACATCGTATACCACTCCGGAAGTAGAGGAGGAAAACCTGACGCATTAAGCCGGCGGCTGGAGTAACGCCTTGAGGAGGGAGCCACGCATCTCGAACAGACAATTTTGAAACCGGAACACTTTGAAGTTTCACTTTGCCACAGGAGAGACAGGATTCAAGTCAGCCTTGTGGAGGGAAAAAAGCGAATAACAAACGGGCTCAGAATAAAAAGACAGCAACGAAATGCGATAGTCCCAACCAAAGGTTCCAGGATGGCAGCAGGACATGACATCTACACCTTAAAAGATGGAACCATACCAGCCCAGAGACAGATGTTGGTGGACACCGGCATCGCAATAGGACTACCCAGAGGGACATACCGCAGGCTGGCAGCGAGAAGTGGGATGGCAAGCAAACATGGAATAGCGGTAGGCGGCGGAGTTATTGATCCGGATTACACCGGGGAAATTAAAGTAATCCTCCAGAACCATGGGGACACCAATTACGAATTCAAGGCCGGCGACCACATCGCACAGCTAATCGTGGAAACAATACAAACACACAATGCCATGAAAATCGATAATCTGGAAGACACAGACAGGGGAACCCAGGGTTTCGGCTCAACCGACATCGGTCCCAAACGGCTAATTACGTGTAAGGAAGTCAAAGTAAAAATGTGTTTCCTAAACCTAGACCCACAAAACAACTTATACTTTGACGAAGAAGATATTCACACACATGCTAGCCTACAAAACGAGATAACAATGCTGTCCAGTGCCATGATTGCAGCAATAGAAATGCAGACCATGGATGACTCGTTCCTGGAGGGGATAAGAACCGCAGGAAAAGAAGACGACACTTGGAGGGAACGGAAAAAGGAGTTAAGCCTATTGAAGGAAAAACAACAAACACTACTAAAGCACTGGGAGCTGGAAGATGAACTACTCTACTACAAAAATAGACTGTTCATCCCGTCGAACGAAGAGATCTTAAAAGAGATTGCAAAGGGATATCATGACTCGAAGGTAGCCGGACACTTCGGACAAGAAAAAAAGATTGAGCTAGTCACGACAAACTTCCACCGGGAAAAGCTCACCGAATGGATCAATGACTATGACCGGTCGTGCGACGAATGTCAACATAACAAATCTCGACGACACACGAAGAATGGGTTACTTCAACCTTTAGAAGTACCCTATGCAGCATGGACCTCCATATCAGTGGATTTCATTACGCAGTTACCCGAGTCCCAAGGACAAACCAAGATCATGGTAGTAGTAGACCATTTTACAAAAATGGCACACTTTATCGGCTTAGCGACATACGCGACCGCAAAAGATGTCGCGGATACCTTCCTTAAGGAAGTTTGGAAACTTCATGGACTCCCCTCCGAAATCGTCTCGGATATGGACACAAAGTTTTCAGGCGAATTTTGGGAATCATTGTGCAAAGCATTAGGAATTAAGCAGCGAATGTCAACTGCATATCACCCACAGAGGGACAGACAAACCGAAAGAACCAACCAAGTGCTGGAAGGTTACCTTCGGAACTTCGTCAACTATGACCAAGACGACTGGTATGAGATGCTACCGTTGGCCGAATACACCTACAATAATTCTAAAACAAGCGCACATAAATTAACCCCTTTTTTCACCAACTACGGGTTCCATCCACAAACCGAGTGGATGAAGGAGAGAGAGGCTCAAAACCCAGGAGCCACCATGTACACGCACTGGATGAAGAGAGTGCAGGAGAATGCAAGGACAACCCTCGAGCAGACAAGGGAAGCCATGAAGAAATACTATGACCAGAAAGCAACGCCATAACCCGATATCGAAACAGGGGACTTGGTAATGTTGAACGGGAAAAAAAGAAAAAGAAAAAAGAAGCGACAATGAAGTTCACCCCACCATTGTAGGCCCTTTTAAAGTCTTAGAGAAAAAAGGGAATGGGGCGTTCAAACTCGATATCCCGGCTCACTGGAAAATCCACCCAGTATTTCACGTCTCGCTACTCGAACCCTATAAAGTCTCTGACCGACCCAACCGAGAACAACCCCCACGAGAACCAGACAAGGTCGAAGGTGATCTGGAATGGGAAGTGGAAAGAATCGTCAAAAGTGAGATAATTACCCACACGACAAAGATCAGAAGGGTAAACAAGGAGTTCAAGGAACTCCGATACTTTGTAAAATGGGGAGGATGCTCGGAGGATGAGAACACCTGGGAACCACCGGAGGGGTTGGGAAACGCGAGGGAAGAGGGGGAAACGTTTCATAGGGAAAACCCCGAGATGCCGAGGCCGAACTTGGATGAGTAGTATGAGAAAGGTTTTCCACAAGTGGACAAGCAAACACTTCTGGTTTTTACCCCTACCATACGGAGATCATAAAGGACAAAAGAATGTATTATAGTTAGACAAAAGTATTTGGGACGAAACTTAAGAGGAGGGAGCGCGTGTTAGGCACAGAGCTGCCAGAAGGATAAGGGGGTCAAGTTACCCTACCTTCGCGCACGAACCTCTGAAAAAGACTTAGCAACACCCCCCTCCAGCCCCGACGTTGGGACAGTAGGTCACCATACGCCGTCTGGAAAGTTGCGTCCCCTGACCAAGGATATCAGTAAAGAGGACCCTTCTTGCAACACCGTACATCGCGGCCTATCAGAAGAGTCTTGGACTTTTTTACCAGAGGTCACGTGTTCGACCCACACCTCCACCATAGTTATTACTATACTCGGATTGCAAATCAGTCTCCAGGCATCGGCACGAGCACTGCGACCGAGGGGTTTCTGCAGACTCCTATAGCACAAATGATTCTTTATAAGTAGGAAGTCATACGGCGGAGTTTGAACGGTTGGATAAGAAGTTATGGCGCTTCAAAGTTAAGCCGACCGACATATGTAGTCTGATATGTAAGACGTAAGCCTATGATTACCGGGCATGAGAAATGTTGATCACAACATGACCGGAAGGAACGACTGGTATGATCGCGAGCCAGGCTACATATACAGACTAAGTTCATATGACTTAAAGATCGAGAGCAAGTAATTGGACGCAATTAACTTAGCTATGATTAAAGTCGAAGTGGTGTGCGAATTGTCAGGGTCAAACGGTGTTCGCACATTCATGAGAGTTCGCTAAAGTACAAAAGGTACTTAAGAACTATCGGTGTATGAAGTACCCCGGGAAAGGGTATAAGTAGCGGGCAAGAGCCCGGGTAGTTAGAAGGTCATCAAGCACTGGAGAAGAGACCTTAACAATATATACAGGTTAAACAAATATTTATCGTTTCACCTACGTATTATTTTATCTTAAAAACTTGTCTCTCCTTAAACGTATTCTCTGAAATTACAAACGATCGGGCCTAGTATATTCACATGTTCTTAGGATATTACTACCCCCATAACAGTCTTTGTCGTTATCGGCTCGTTACGTTTCATTTTCCCACTTGCATTCGACCCTCAGAAAGTATTGTCCTTAAGCCTTTTTCCTTCCTGGAAGTCTTTCTCATCGCGTACCGCTTGGCGGAGAGCTTCTATCCAATCTCGGTCGACGGCGTATTCTTGATGCATTGACATTCGCCGTACAGCCTCGTGCGGTATTTGGTCTCTGATTAATTTTGTGAAGGCGATTCCAGTAACTTTGGCTTGCAAATTGCAATTTTTGAATTCCAATAAAAATTGGTTAATGACATTCTTGTATCGGACTTGCAACATCTCTCGCAGAGCTTTTTCTTCTTCATGTGTGGGACCAAATCGACGTATGGCTTATTCGGCAAAGATATCCCATAATTCGTGACCTTTTTGTCGTATATGGCGTAATTCGCCGGTCATTTGGTTCCGGTAGGTGATAGCGAAGGATGCCACTTGTGATCTTTTGAGTTTGGACAAGGTGTATGAAATACATTCCGCCTCGTCTTGCCACTGGTATGGGTTTCGATCGAAAAAATCCTTGCAGGGAGTTAGCCAAAACCGGATATCTTGGTGTTTGGCGTGTTCGTATTCCGATGGGGGTTGCGCGGGAAGTTTCGTCATTTCTCCTATGGCCTTTCCTAAGGCCCTGGAGAACCTTATTTCGTCCTCCGTAGCTTCTCCATATTTCTCCTCATCCGTTTTCTCCTTTTCTGCAGGCTTTCGTTTGTGGGGTCTCTCATCCCGCCGTCCTCTTGTTTAATCGTAGCTACCTCGACCTTCACTACCTCCAGGATCAGGGGTGCCACCCACTGCCCCATGCATTGTAGGGGGGGGTCGTCCTCCGCCTCCTCCTCCTGTTGCTCCGGCCCTTTGTTCTGGGGTTGGATTTGACCGCTTGCCTTTCACTTGACTCATCAAGGAGGTTACCGCCGTAGTTAACTCAGTTAATTGGCTCTCTTGTCCTTCTCTGGCTTTTTTATTTGCCTCCAACTCGGGCATCATAGGGGTGAGTATTCTTTCGTGGTTCTCTAGTTCTCGTTCATGTTGGGCTTTTGGGTCTAGCAGTTCCTGTCCCCACTGTTCATCCCTCCCTATTGCCGCTGCCCCTTCTGCTTGGATAGTTTGGTGGAGGTGTGACATAACCTGTTCCTGTCGGGTTTGGCGGCTATCTTGTCCGTCCATCCTCCCAGCAACCCTCTTCAGCGCGTCTTGCAGCCCCTTTGTTGCTGCTTCCACCTGTAGCATGCTGGTATCTATTTGTTCCAGCTCCGTTCCTATGTATCTGGCGCCCGTCATTATGTCCTTTTTGACTTTGCGCAGTTCTCGTACCAAATGTTGGATTTGGGGTGGAAGGGACTGGAACGCTAGGTGTTCCTGGTCGATGCTCTGGACTAGGTTGTCCTCGTACAGGTGTAGACTTCGGTTGATGCGGTCAAGTCGTCGGGACATTTCAGGAGATAATAGCGGTTCTGCCAGTGCTTGAGACTGTTGAGACTGGGACCGTCTCATCGCTGCTCGCTGGAAGAGTCCGGGTGCCAGGCCGGGAGATATTCTGGTATAGGTGGATCTAGCGATCCTTGTGTCTTGTGAGGTCACCTTTGGAGCTTGGGACTGAGAGAGTTCGTCTGGCTCCATATCATCTGGTCCTGCTCCCTCGGGGTTAGACCTCGACATTTTTGAAGTACGAAAGTGTTTCTTATCCTTCTGGTGATAAAATGAGTTTTGATTGAGTTGCGATTTTTGTTTGTGATCGATATCGCTCCTTTAGTCTCGGTAACGTAGAGAGATAACAATATACTCTTATGGGGGTAGTAATATTCCAAGGGCAAGCGAATATACTAGGCCCGACCGTCAGTAATTTCAGAGAATATGTCTAGGGAGACGAGACTCAAGATAGAAGTACATTAGGTAGAACGATAAATATTTGTTACCGTGTATATATTGTTAAGGTCTCTTCTCCCTTGCTTGATGACCTTCTAACTACCTGGGCTCTTGCCTGCTACCTATACCCTTTCCGGGGGTACTTCATACACCTATAGTTCTTAAGTACCTTTTGTATATTCGTGAACTCTCATGAATGTGCGAACACCGTTTGACCCTGACAATTCGCACACCAGTTTGTCTGTAATCATAGCTAAGTTGATTGCGTCCAATTACTTGCTCTCGATCTTTAAGTCATATGAACTTAGTCTGTATATGTAGCCTGGCTCGCTATCATACCAGTGGTTCCTTCCGGTCATGTTGTGATCAACATTTCTCATGCCGGGTAATCATATGCTTACCTCTTACATATCAGAATACATATGTCGGTCGGCTTAACTTTGAAGTACCATAACTTCTTATCCAACCCTTCTAACTCTGCCTTATGACTGACTTCCTACTTATAGAGAATGATTTCTTCTATAGGAGTCGACAGAAACCCCTCGGTCGCATTGCTCGTGCCGATGCCTGGAGACTGATTTGCAATCCGAGTATAGTAATAATAACTATGGTGGGTGTGTGGGTCGAACACGTGACCTCTGGTAAAAAAGTCCAAGACTCTATTGATAGGCCGCGATGTACGGTGTTGCAAGTAGGGTCTTCTTTACTCATGTCTTGGGTGAGGGGACGCAACTTTCCAGGCGGCGTATGGTGACCTACTGTCCCCACATCGGGACCGGAGGGGGGTGTTGCAAAGTCTTTTTCAGAGGTTCGTGCGCGAAGGTAGGGTAACTTGACCCCCTTATCCTTCTGGGATCCATGTGCCTAACATTGGGTTCTTGTTTGATCTCAATTTCCCTAATCTTAGGTCTGGTTTGCCAAGGGGCGACTTTCTTCATGGGCTGCCAACTCCTGGCTTGTGCATTGAATGCTTTGGGTCCGTCTTTTTTGGGGCAGCTCCTGGCCCAATGTCCAGGTTCTGCGCATTTGAGACATAGTTGTTCTCGTATCCTCCGCTGGAATTCTTCCCTCGAGATGTTGAACCTTGCTCGTTTCCGAGTCGGGTCTAGTTCCATAGGGTCGCCGTAATTCTGATTGCCATTATGTGTGGGTCGATATGTCCCATCTGGGTTTTGTGGTGTAATGGTCTCCCGTTGGATGTTTTTTGCTGATGGCCATCCTTGGATATGTCTGACCGCTGCCAGTTTGGTTTCCTTCCGGATTGCCCATTGGGCTAGGCCTTCGAGGTCCTCGTATTCTTCGCTCCTAGCTCCTCAGGCGTTCTGCAATTCTCTGATCATTCGTTCTAGAAGCAATTCTCCTCCAGTTGAGTCGTCCAATTCGGCTTCGCTAGCCACAAGGCGGAATTCGTTCCAATATTCCGTGACCGCTCTTTTCCCTTGTTTCATGTTTTTTAGCCTGATCCTGGCTTCTCCCTTGGCATCAACCACCCCGAATTGTCTTTGTAATTCTGCTTTGACTCCTGCCCAATTGTCCCATGTTGGGGTGATTCTTTCTTCTGCGTAAGGTGTGATCCAGGTCCCCGCGTCGTCCCTTAGGAGGCTTGTTGCATAGAGGATTTTTTCCTCATCATGTCCGTTTTGCCATCTAACCGTCCTGTAGTACACTATGAGTTGGGCTAGCCATCCTCGTAGTTTGTGTCGTTCTCCTTGGTAAACCTCCATTTCCTTGGCCTTGGGCTTCCTGCCTCCTCCTGTCAAGGATGCAATGATTTGTCTCATCTGCTCCGGGTTCAGGACCGGGGTTGTTTCCGAGGAGGTCGCTCCTACTTCTTCTGCTGTAGCCGCCATTGTGTTTCGTCTTGTCCTTCCTTGTTCTTCTGTTTCTTCTGATCCACTTGGTCGTGGTGGCTCTGGTGTTGTAGCTCTTGGTGCCCTCTCTTCCGTTAAGGCCCTTTCAAGTCCTTCTCCTAGTGATGAAAGGTCGAGATTATCCGCTAGGGGGTTGATGTCGTTTTCGTTCTTGGTCTCCGTTTTGTCTGTTTGTTAGGTGCTGCTGGTTGACGCAAGCAAATGTTACAATCCTCTCTTCTCCGGGTGATACTTGCAGCAGGTAATCGATAGTCTCCTAACGATCACTTCTTCTTTGCCCGATAGCTGTTGCGATAGCTAAGTCTGTTGACTCCAATCTAGCAACGTCGATCGCTAGGCTCATACTTGACCGTCTCTTCTTGATTCCCGAAAGCGTGATAGATAAAGATCTTTGTATTGAAAGTATAATGTATGAAAGAACTTAGATAGTTGCGTGAAGAACCCAAATCCCATGTCTTTTTTTTTCTTTTTCTTTTTTTTTTATCATGCGTTCATTGTTTTTAGGTACAAGAAGCTTCGTGCAGCGCTAGCTATGGAAAGAACAAAACCTATAAATCAAAACAAACAAAACATAAGAAACCTCTTTTCTTCTCCTCCACGCTGACTGAAATTACTCTGGGGCTAAAACCGTTCGCCCAATCATCCCTTATGGAAATAAAATATAAGGAAATTTAAAAGGCGAATGTACATCTTCCTCTCGCGCTTTCAAAAGGAAAGTTACAAATAAAGGAGGCAAACCATAAACAGCCATGTTAGAAAAATACACAACTCTTCTTTACAGAAATCCTAATTTGGGTCTAGGGGGTTGACAGGGGAGGGGGGGGGTGAGAGTACTCGGGGTCATGTCTGGGGGAAAGCCGGTCTTCGTGTCCGTGATGTAGTCGCCCAAGGCTCGTATGAGGAGGGGTTCTGTCCACAGGTTGGCGTTGGGCCCGAGGGAAGAGAGATCTTTCAGTAGGAGGTCTCGAACTCTGGTTCGGGCGGGACAGGTGAGGATGGCATGCGGGAAGGTCTCTGGCTCTGTTCCGCAGCAAGGGCAGTTTGTGTTTGGGTTTTCATCGAACCATGATGGATGTGCGGCCAGATTACCCTTCGCCGCTCACATCTGATGTATCCTGCCGGCCACACACTTCCCTAATCCCATGAAGGGGTGCGGGGCGAGTGAGGGGGGGAAGTCCTAGTACGGGGGTCTGGGGGCATCGGCGGCCCAGTCTTGGAGGAGCATATTTCTGGCGCGGGTATGTAGGGCTTGGTACGCTCTTTTCATGAGCTCGGGGGGGATATTTGCCCCGGGAGGGGGGGGGGCGCGTAGGACCAGCGGAAGGCGTGTGAGGCCTTCTTGCAGGGGTTGGGTGAAGAGCGCGAGGGCGTCGACCAGGAGGTGTTTTCTTGTTGGCGGCGAGGGGATTTTTGTATTCCAGCTCAGGGGAAGGTAGACGGAGGAGAGTCCTATTTTGAGGTGCCTGGACGAGTGCTGGGCCCTGAACGAGGAGAGAGAGGGGAAGGATTGCGGGAGTTTAGCCGAGGCTGGCTTGGCGTATGGAGGGGCGTAGGCCACTCTAAGGGCGGCCAGGCCTCTACTGTACCTGCAGTATGAGACGACCGGAGGGAGACAGGCCTCGCGGGACAGTATGGAAGTGGGCGTAGAGACGCAATTGTTCGTTGTCCATCGTTGGACTCTGTGCCAGAAGCTGTTCATGCCTCTGAGCTTCGAGGAGTTTGGGGTGAGGAGGTCGGCCCCGTACGTGAGTATGGGGAGGAGGAGGCCGTTGGCGATGTGGTGGCATAGGGAGGGTCTAACGCCAGCCCCTGGGGAGGATAGGCGTTTGACGAAGGAAAAGATAGCTTGGGCTAAGGATAGCCTATGCCTGAAGTGGTGGGTGGTGTTGAGGGTATGGGTAAACCAGTACCCTAGCCACCTTACAACCTTGGAGGGCTGGAATAGGTGACCTTCCAGTTCGATGGGGGCCATAGAGGGGGGGGACCTCTGGCTTGGAGTTCGCCAGTGGATGAGTTCGGTTATTGGGACCGAGAAGGACACACTTATGTCCCGGCCCCTTGCGGCGACTGTAGCGAAGAGCCTTTGCAATTTGTGGATGTTGCTTCCGTGGGAAGGGGAGGCCACGGTGATCGAGCAATCGTCAACGTACGAGATCATAAGCCCCCTAGGGATCGACATGTGTAGGGGGGAGACATACAAGAGAACAAGTAGTAGGGAGATCGGGGACCCCTGGGGGGTGCCAACTGAGACCGGGGAGGAGAGGTGGGCGGAGTCTTGGAACGATAGGGTGCAGGTCCTTTCCGATAGGAAGGAGGAAACCCAGTCGACCATATAGAAGGGCACATGGGAGGCCAGGAGCCTTGTTCTGAGGGTGGAGGCGTTGACATTGTCGAAGCCGGCTTTGATATCAAGGAAGAGGGTAGAGACCTTCAACCGGGGTCTCGGGAGGGTCTTTACTTCGTGTGTGAGGGTGAGGCAAGCGTCGTAGGAACTGAGTCCTGGTAGGGAGCCGCATTGATTATGGGGGAGTAGACCTTTGGATCTGGCGATGGCGGACAGTCTGACCATCATTACTCGTTCAAGGATTTTCGAGATGGTTTTGAGGAGGACGATGATTCGGAAGGAGGCGGGTGAGTCGTAGGAGGCCTTCCCAGGTTTGTCGAGGACCACCCCGTTTGCTATTTTTAGTGAGGGGGGGTGGTAGCCGCATGCTACCAGGGGGGAGAGGAGTTCGAGGATGATCGTGGGTGTTAGTCACAGAGATCCCAGAAGGATAAGGGGGTCAAGTCACCCTACCTTCGCGCACGAACCTCTAAAAAAGACTTAGCAACACCGCCCTCCGGCCCCGACGTTGGGACAGTAGGTCACCATACGCCGTCTGGAAAGTTGCGTCCCCTCACCAAAGACATCAGTAAAGAAGACCCTACTTGCAACACCGTACATGGCGGCCTATCGGAACAGTCTTGGACTTTTGTACCGGAGGTCACGTGTTCGACCCACACACCCACCATAGTTATTATTACTATACGCGGATTGCAAATCAGTCTCCAGGCATCGGCACGAGCAATGCGACCGAGGGGTTTCTGTCGCCTCCTATAGAAGAAATCATTCTCTATAAGTAGGTAGTCATAAGGCGGAGTTTGAACGGTTGGATAAGAAGTTATGGCGCTTCAAAGTTAAGCCGACGGAAATATGTAGTCTGATATGTAAGACGTAAGCATATGATTACCGGGCATGAGAAATGTTGATCACAACATGACCGGAAGGAACGACTGGTATGATAGCGAGCCAGGCTACATATACAGACTAAGTTCATATGACTTAAAAATCGAGAGCAAGTAATTGGACGCAATTAACTTAGCTATGATTACAGTCAAAGTGGTGTGCGAATTCTCAGGGTCAAACGGTGTTCGCACATTCATGAGAGTTCACTAAAGTACAAAAGGTACTTAAGAACTATAGGTGTATGAAGTACCCCCGGAAAGGGTATAAGTAGCGGGCAAGAGCCCGGGTAGTTAGAAGGTCATCAAGCAACAGAGAAGAGACCTTAACAATATATACACGTGAACAAATATATATGGTTCTACCTACTATACTTCTATCTTGAGTCTCGTCTCCCTAGAGGTATTCTCCGAAATTACCGACGGTCGGGCCTAGTATATTCGCTTGCCCTTAGAATATTACTACCCCCATAACAGTGGGGTTGACGAGGTTGACTTCCTTCCACACTGAGTATGGAACCCCCTCAGGGGCAGGGGCCGAGAAGGGAGAGGCCTTGGAAAGGGCGAGTTTGACTCCCCCTGTGGTGAGGGGGGCAGCTGAGGGGTTCCTTTCGAGGCGGCCCCTCCTGGGTAAGGGGTCTTTGGGGGGGAAGAAATGGTCCAGTAACGCTTTGTTAATTGCGACCAGGCCCGAGGCGTCGGGAAGGGAGGGAAATCCAGGGGTCTTTCTCAGGGCGACCAGTTGTTTGGCCATCCAGATGTTGTTTGGGCAGGCTTTTGCGAGAAAATCAGCCCAGTAGGAGGCTTTCGCCCTTTTGATACTTTTGAACTAACCAAGCTTGGACTGTCTTGCTATGGTGTAGGAGTCGGGGGTTTCAAGTTTTTTGGCCCTTCGGGTGGCTTTTGTGAATTCTTTCCGAAGGAAGGTCAGGAGCGGGGTCCACCAAGCTTTGGACCTTGGGGAGGGGTGAGAGCGGGGTGCACTGGCTTCTATTGTTGTTCTGAGCGTGGAGAGGGCAGAGGAGAACCATTGGTCGAGTTGTTTGGGGGAGGGAGCATCAGGGGGGGGAGGGACCTGCCAGTCTTTGAGTTTGTCAGTAAGGCTCAGCTAGTCGACCTCCTGCCAGCGCGGTCTGGGTTTGTCGCTATGGGGGGAAGGGGGACGCAACGAGATCAAAATTGGTGCGTCGTCCGACCCTGTAGAGGGTAGGGAGGACGAGTCCCAAGAGTCGAAAGTAGAAAAAATATATGGGTTGGCAAACGCCAGATTGATGGCACTCGGCCTGTGAGTTCCCTTAAAGGGAAACCGGGTGTAGATGCCTGGGGTGTTAAGGAGGGGGAAACCCAAGTCTCTGGCTTGGTTCAAGTATTGGCCGGACTCCTTCTCTTCTTTCGAGGAGAGGAGTCTAGAGGGGTCAGATGCCGGGTTGTGGATGTTGAACTCGCCGGCGACTAGATAGGGTAATTCCAAAGGTGGAAGGGATATCTCGGGGGAGACTGAATGGGGGGCTGGAGGGAGTGGTCTGGCGTAGGAGTTCCCAATTCTGAAGCGGGGGTATTTCAAGCCGAAACAGCCCTTCGGAGTGTACACGTCAAGTGCCATGAAGTCGTCTCTCTCAGGGGGAAAGAATGGTAGCACTGCAAAATGGTGTAAAAAACTTTGGGATACGTAGCAGGCCACCCTGGGCCTAGCGATGGGGGGAGCAAAGGATTTAAAGCCGTGAAAGCTAGGGAGAAAGCCCTTGGAGGACGGGCGGTCTTGCAAAAGAACAATATAAACACGGCAGGGGCCCTCCGTGAGGGAGGAAAATAAAGAAAGAAACACATCCCAGCTACCCAGGCTCTTGTGTTGAACGAGGGTGAGGTTCGTCGCCGGAGCCAGTCCTTGGCGGGAGGTGGAGCGAGGGGTTTTAATCATTTCCGGGACGGACCCGAGGGCTTAGATGGAGTTACCGGCGGCAGGCCCAGGCCAGTGGGTGCTGGCAGGGACCCGCTCGGTGGGGCAAGGGCCTTTTTGGATCGACGGATGGGTCTGGGGGTGGAAAGGTCGATGGTCTGGGCTGGAGGGGCCTGGGGAGTAGAGGGTGCTGGGCGGCCATCGTCGCTGCTATCCATGGCTTCCTCACTGTCGGAGGAGGCGTCGGAGAGTTCCTTATTGGAAGGTGCTGCGGCCTCGGGTTGAGGAGGCGGGACTGGTCTAGCCCTGCACGCTCTGGAGAAGGCATCGTGGTCGTCGCCGCAGTTGGGGTAGTGGGGGGGGGGAGGTAGGGCAGCAGCCAGAGACGGCCTTGGAGTCGCCGCCCTTGGGGCAGGTGGGGTTCTGGCATCTGTGGGCGGAACAAGTATGATGAAGAGTGCAGTAGGGGCAGGTGGGGTGTTTCTGGGGGCATCGGGCATGGGCGTGTCCGAATCGGTAGCAGTTAGCGCATTGGGTGTAGCGGTTAGCCTCTGTTGTCCTCTCGACTTTGAGACGCCTCGAGAAGAGGAAGAGGGCTGGGGTAAGGATGGGAACCTCATCGGGGTTAACGGAGAAAACCACCGAAGTGGCCTGCTTGGATAGCCTAGCAGCTTGGTCCTTGTTAAGGTACCTGGCCGCGCCAATCGTGACCGCCTTTGCGTTGTGGATGGAGTTCTTGATGAAAGTGAAGAGTTGTTCGTCGTCCTCTGGTAGGACGTCTGTTGGGATTGAGTGAACTGCAAACTGTATAGTGGTTGGCGCCTGGGTAAACGTAAGCAGGGGTTGTCCCCGACGGGGAATGATTGGTTCAGGCGGCGGGTGAGAGCATCGAAGTACGGGGTTTATGACTCTGTGGGGGTGTTGGGGGTGGTGCCGGTAAGGGAGACGGCGCCTCGGTTATTGACCTTAGCGTTGAAGCCTTTTGGGAGGAGATAGTTGGATTCCGAGAGGGTGGCAGCAGCTATGTCGGGGAAGGTGGAGGCTATGCGGTGTGCAAGGGCATGGGGTGCCGGGTTAGATCTAGCAGTGAAGAATCGTCTTGAGGCCTGGGGGAGGGACGACGGGGTTTTTCTTTCTCTGTCCCCGTCTCTCGCCACTTCTGTAGCCGAGGCTCCTTTCGTCTTGCGCTCTTTTTTTTCCTAGGCTGGAGCCGGCCACTTGCTCATAGGTGGGGGTGGTGGTCTTTGAAGCGTAGTCCTGGTGGAGGATGCAGGGGGTGAAGATAGACAGGTCGTATTTTCCGGCACGGAACTTTACCGCTTCCCAACAGTGGGGGAAAGCCTTGGCGTACAGCTCGGGGTTGCCCAACATTTTCTTCAGGGTGGTGTCATAAAAGGGGCAGTGAGCGGATGGGTCGAGTGTGTCATGAGCAGAGGGGGGAGGGGGCTTGGCCAAACGGG
>Ga0307507_10005733_pt1 | contig 20025 bp, 7 predicted proteins | sample 7_EM_MG_FD_207223 | JGI IMG/M metagenome (GOLD analysis project Ga0307507, IMG submission 207223) | Populus trichocarpa ectomycorrhiza microbial communities from riparian zone in the Pacific Northwest, United States - 7_EM | ecosystem: Host-associated > Plants > Roots > Unclassified | place...
ATAGTTAAATATATAGCATATAACTTTACCTTAATTGCATGTTAAGAAATATATAGTTACCTTTTAAAGTTGCTAAGTAGGTTAACTGCGTGTTAAGGAACATATAGTTAGCTTTTAAAGTTGTTAAATAGGTTAACTGCGTGTTATTTAACTTTTAAAGTTGCTAAGTAGGTTAATTGCGTATTAAGAAATATATAGTTAGCTTTTAAAGTTATTAAGTTAGTTAATTGCATATTAAGTTGGTTAAATTGCGTGTTAAGTTAGTTAATTGCATGTTAAGTTGGTTAAATTGCGTATTAAGTTAGTTAATTACATGTTAAGTTAGTTAAATTGCGTGTTAAGTTGGTTAATTGCGTGTTAAGTTGGTTAATTACGTGTCAAGTTGGTTAAATTGCATATTAATTACGCGAAACGCGAAAATCAAAGTCTACTTGAATCTCATCCTGCGAATATTTTCCCGATGTAGTAATAGTACCTGGCCATATTGACTACTTTTTTCTTTGTTGCCTTACGCAGCAGGCGGCCTTCTTTATCGCGCTCTAAATACTACTATAAGTCTTTAATAACGAGGGGTGCCTTAGAGATGTCACCCTTATGGTATACTTTTTAGCAAGTTGTTGCCTAACTGGCAATACAGCATACCTACCTTATAACTTTGTTAAGGATAAGACGCTCTGTCTAACCGTTGTATATAATTTCGATGTATTGATTGCTGTCTAATGTTAGAATAGTAGGGTTAAATCTAAGCTGTTTCTTATTTATCTAGAGGAATCCTAATATTGCTGAGGTAAATTGTAGTCTATCTTTATTAATATTAAATAGTGAAGATGCGATACCTCCTACCTGGTTATACTCCTATAACCGTATAATAGATCCGCAAAGGGTAAAGCTTAGGATAAAGCAATGAGTATCCTAAGTAGCGAAGACTTCTCTTATATATTTTCCTAAATTAAACCATGCCTGCGAGGCTATATTAGTGTTTAGATTACTTTTTAGCTCTTCTAGTATAAGTATATGCAACTAATAGCATTAAGAGCTTTTGCTAGCTATTAGATTATCCATAAAACTAATGTCTAGCTTTCGCTTTGCTGTAGACCCTTATAAGGGCTGCTTAGTATATGCGACAAGCGTTTATTATGTCTTTGGGGCGGACCTATGCTCCTCTGCAAAGCCTAAAAATGATTTAATTAGGTTATTAAACCACTCTAGGATATTATCTTGCTCTGCGCTTTTAGGCCAGTTACGCTAGCCGCCCTTAGCGTATAGTAGATTGTCCCCTTCCTTGCATTTCTTGAAAACGGCGGCGCTTGCCTCTTTAAGACCTTCTACCCCCCTAAAGAATGCTTTATATAAGCTAGGAATCCCCACGTAAAGAGGGCCTAGCTCCTCCTTTAGAACATAATCCACGTATCTCCTATATTTAGACGAGATGGTGAAGCTGCCTATACTATACAGATATAGGGTTTGTTAAATATAGAGTAGTAGTAGTTAGGGAGAAGGTATAGACTCTGTTATAGTAGTATACACCTTCTCCTAGACGATCTCGTTAGGCTTGATATAAAGAATTGTATTTAGGAGAGGTAGGAACTATTTAATATTAAAGCCATTAGAATTTACCGCTAAATTAAGTCTTAATAGATTACTAAAAAGGCTTTTATTGCCGCTGTTAGATGGCAATAAATAAGAAGCGGAAAGGCTTTATAGAGCGAGTATTAGATTAAGCAAAATATCCTTCAGTTCTGCGAGCGTTAGATGGAGCTTATACTAGGTAAATTAACGGTTACCTTTATTGCTTATCTAACGCGACGCATCTAAAGAGTTAGAGATACCTAGATCCTTATAAGTTGAGTTAAATAAATTGCGAAAACCATTTAGTCCCTCTCCAATGGGTTTTATTTTAATTATCTTTAATCTGGAGAGATTTGCTATTATAGGAGAACACGCCGAGAGCTACGTTTAGAGGGCTAATGTAGTAGGCGAGGAGGGGAGATTAAAGAGGCTAGTATATAAGGACGGTATAATGGCAGATAAGTGTAGGGAGGTCGAAAATATATTAAGAGTATCTTATAATAAGGAAATAACTGGGGAGAAAAGTATAAGGAAGGAAGTAAAGTAGGAGCGAATATAGAAGATTAAAGATTGGGTATGGAAAAGTTAAGCCGACCCGACATGGCTCGGATTAAGGCTTTATAGGGCTTAGTTAAATACTAAGCCACAATGACCGGTTTTAGTTTATTCTGTAACGTATAAGGCTCTAATATAGTGGGGCTTCTAAGAGCGGGTTTCCTGGGGTTGGTTGTATAAGCGCCTATATATAATTATATAGCTGGTCCTAAAATAAGCTAAACCTAATATGCTAAATACAGACAGTCAACTTCTTTTTATAGCGGTTAATTGACCTGTTTCCTAAAATTAGGATCTAGTTTCTTAAAACCGGATCCGGTTTTCGGGATCGTGCCCTTTTTATAGTAGTTAATTGGCTGTCTCCTAGGGTTAGGTTTGGTTTTAGGATCGCGATTTAAGCTAGGGTAAAAATAGCCCTATGCTTACTCTTCCAAGACCATTAAGCCGCTTAGCTTAACCGCTATACCTTTTTAGCTGTGTTTGGTGTATTTAGCTTAGCAGACGTTCCTAATAGTTAACTGGCCCGTTTCCCGAAAATAGAATTAGAATAACGTGGTTTTGACCACTCCCCTAGTTATAACCGTTTTAAACTTTTGTTAGTTGTTTACCACCAAATTAGCATTTTGGCTATGTTGATTTTCCAAACGGTTATAACTAGGGGGGCGGTTAAAACCCTGTTAATTATGTTACGGTCTTTAGAATCAGAATGTAGTCTTTAGAATTAGACCCAGTTCTCAGAATAAGATTTAGTTTTTAGAGTTATAACTTAGGCCAATATTAAGGGATATATCCTGTATTTATTCTTAACATTCTCACCTTATTAATATGAAATTTAGAGTTAACCTATACGTTAGTTATCCTATAAAAATACCAAAGAGCTACTAAGCCATTAATTATTTATTATAGTTATATATCCAAAGTAAAGATCACTATTAAGGTTAAAGCGAGCCATAAATAAGAACTTTTAAAAGTAAAAGGGAACCTTCTTAGAAAAGGCTAATAGATTAAAGTAACACTTTGGCGTAGATTGCTATATCCTTATATAACGCAATGGTCGATTGTATATTTATACGTTTATAGATTAACCTTTATGGCCTCTAAACCTATAAGACCTAGTAGGCCCTCTTCTTTCTATTACTATATAGAATATACTAACTGTTTTAAAGGAAAGGTTCTATCCTATTCTAGTTAAGAAGACTCTAGCACATTTTAACTAGATTAAAGAAGATGGGTTAATAAAGGTTAATTTTAAGATATCTGGAAAGCGATAACCTTAAGGACTAAGCGAGTTATAGGGTAGCTAACTTATTACTGCTAAGTATATAAAGGTGGAGGACTTATTAAGCTTGCTTGCTATAAGCGAGTTATTAACTTTAATCTAATATGTAAGAACTTGTTTATTTATGTGTGGATAATAATAAGAGATTCTTGATATAGAAGCAGCTATATAGAAATAAAATACCAAGCTAAGGAAATCCTAATTAACGCCTTAATCCTTAATGAATACTAAAAGAGATAAACGTGATTACAAAAATCTTTATAAACACGTAATAGGGGAACGTGGTACTGCTTGCTTTAGAAGCTAAGCTTAGTTAGATCTGCTAACTTATTACTAATTAAGTATATAAATGCGGTAAATACCCGCTATAAAGGGCAGGGCTAGTTCTAGCTTAAATCTAATATATAAACTTCCTTTAATAAGCAAACAATATAATAACTAAAGAGCGTACTATTTAAGCTAACAAATTTCCCCCTTAATTTTGCAGACTTCTCTATCCTAAGGCTAAGCGTGCCCTTTTCCTCTTAGATGCTGTAATATTGTTTCTAGCCTTTACAACCCGTTTATCTTTGTAATCTAAAGTTTTATTACTACCTCTCTTAAGAGTGTGGATTTCGTTTTAAAACCGCCTAATAGTATCTCTTATTTCTTCCCAGTCACTTCTTAGGCTATTGATCTGATTGTTAACCTTCCCTAGATAACTTATAATGTAGCGGTTGTTTTTTTCAAGGCTATTAACTTTCCTATTGAGTTGGCTAAGCCTATAGCTAAGTTAATTAACTAAGCTACTTAGTCTCTCCATCGCCCCTAATAAAGTAAGCTAGGGGTTAATAAGCTTTATTAGAAGGAGTTACTAAGTAAACCATATTAAGACGACTTCTTTATCTTATTAGTGCGGGGTAGGTATTTCCTTATAGTTCCTTTTATATTAGCCTTATCGTTCTCTAAATCACTCTTGCGTTCTGGTGCTAACTAGATATTCTACTTATATTAGTAAGCTAGCGAACGGACAAAACTATAGGGAAGCAACTATTGTATACCTGCCCTACTGTATTAACGGCCTTATTAGAGCCCTTGGGATTGGAAGTAAGTGGTATATCCTAGCTCTATTAGCGGTATCCTATAAAGGATTTAATATTTAGAGCGCACCTTAATCTAATACAATGTAGTATCCTCTATTGTAGCGTCTAAGTCGCTTAAGTCGCTTATTGTTAAAGAGATAAGGCAGCTAATAGTTTGAGTGTCTTTACGAGAAAGTAAGAAGGGATTTTCTTAAAGGATACTGTGCTTAGTGCTGGTCTAGTTAAAGAATATAGAGGCCTTTTATATCCTGCTCTTTTCTGCCGCTTAGCTAATAGGAGAGCTAACGGTGGGCTTCGCTTTAACTATGCCTTAAAAGTTAAGCCGATTTACTAACTTAGGGATACTAGTATAGTATTATAGATGCACTATAATACAGCTATAATAGGAGCATAATCCTTTCCTATTTATACCCTACTTTACTATGCCTCTATAGGAGGATTATATTAAATAATAAGGGCTAGCACTAACCCCTTTCTTTTAATTATTCTAAGATGGCGATATAGAGGTAGCTGATTAAGCGTTACTTTGCACAGCAATGCCTATCTAGTTGCGTGGCTTTACTTAAGCCCTATTATACACCTTAACGCAACTTTCTGTCGCCTTAATAGCTAATAAGCCTGGCCTAAGGTTAAAATAAGATAAATAGGTAACTTAGTTTTTAGACAGCCCTAGTAGTGCGGTGTTTGGAGGTGTTTATATAAAGTTGTAAACTAGAACCAGAAGCTAATAATAACCCCCTAATAACGCCTTACCTAGCAGAAATAGCATTATATAATCTACTCCTAACGCCTACCCTTTACAAAGCAGGACACTGCTTAAGTAGTAGACTTATCTTAGCTAGTTAATCTTGTATATTTACTCCCTATTTGTGGTAAAGGAGCTATTAGTGCGTTATAGGGTGGTTTAATTGGCATTCTAGCTAAGCCCTTTATAAGCGCTCCGCCTTATATAGGCGGTATAATAACTCCTGTTAATCTGCCTTGCGTTAAGGGAGGACTTATATTTAAGACGCTAAGCAGCTAGTACTTAGAGGCATATAAACTTATACCCTTATTTATACGTTCTACCGCGTCCTTATTTTTATAAGTAGTTGGTTTACTTTTTACTTATTATTTGTCTATTACTCTATCTTCTCCTTTTTTTACTAGCCATTCTATTTAGTTATTAACGTTAATCCTTCTCTTCTCTATAACAACTATTCTAAAATTTGCTTTAGATCCTTATTTATAAAATCAACAAAAAAAAAAAGCTAAACGCACTATTGTGGATTTAAGGCATTGGTGTTAGCCTAAGTACTATTAGACTTCTTAGTCTTTGCTATATATGGGTACCCTCTAGACTATAAAATCACCCTTCTCTATTGTACTCTTTCTAGGAATAATTAAAAACCGTGCTTATAATGGCATATTTATATCTAGTAATATTCTTAAAAGCCTGTTAAGCAGCCTAGACAAGGCCTAATAATAAACAACCTAATAAAGAGGCTAGTGTAGGCCTATAAAACCCCTTATATCTTAAGCCAACAATTAAGGAAAGGTAGAAAGCAGCTTTAAAGCGTAAGATACCTACTAAGGATTAGGTTCGTATCGTCTTATTTAACTTATAGATAAATATACTTCTTCTTGCCGTTCCCGTCGGCTTTATAGTTAATTATCTTTACGTTAATGGCATTACCATATTTATTGTTAACTTTATTGCTATTATCCCGCTTACTGCAATGATTAGTTATGCTACTAAAGAGATTGCGCTCCGCGCCGGTAATATATTAGGTGGTCTTTTAAACGCAACTTTTAGGTATGTTTCTCCGCTTCTTATTTATCCTAATATTATCTAACATTTAGCGCAGAAACGCTGTTGAATTAATTATCTCCATTTTGGCCCTAACTAAGGGCTAGATTACCATTGTTAAAACTTTTTTAATTAGTAGTATACTTTTGAACTTACTCCTTGTCCTTAGCATGTGCTTCTTCTTTAGAGGCATTAACCGGATAGAGTAATATTTCAATATAACAGTAGCAAATACTGTAGCCGGCCTTCTAGCTCTGTGCGTCGGCAGTCTAATTATTCCAACCGCCTTCCACTCTATGCTGTTAAGTAAGTTTAATAATAGCTTTAGATCTATAATAGATACTAACCTATATAGTTACGAGCCCTAATAGCTCTATACTTAATTGGGAGCTTTCCCGTGGAATAGCTATTATCCTCCTAATTATATACGTTTGCTACCTTATATTTCAATTAAAGTCACATGCTGAAATGTGTAATACTTTAAGCCAAATGGCTCCTAAGCGCAAATCCTCCTAAGTTAAGCAGGGTATATCTCTCTGTGGTATTGCATAGATCGGCGCTAGAGCGGCGGCTATATCTGGAGGCGGAGTAAACCAAGAATAGCTTATGTAGGATTTAAATGCAGAAAAGGAAGACGATGAGATTAAGGAGCCCTAATTGATAATCTAGGGTGCAATTATAACTCTTGGATTCTCTACTGCGTTGGTTGTCTTCTGTTCTAAGTTTATAGTTAATAGCATTAGTAATGTTACGGCAAGCGGCACTGTCTTCACCACTTTTGTTGGTCTTATCCTACTCCTAATTGTTAGGAACGCTGCCGAGCACGCAATAGCGGTTATAGCAGCTTTTAAGGATGACATAAGTCTAGTAATTAATGTTGCTATTAGATCTAGCATATAAATCGCCCTTTTAGTTTTCCCCTTTGTTGTTATACTTAGTTGGATTGTAAGCTAGGATTGCATAACGCTTTATTTTAATACCTTTCTAATTGCTGTTTTATTTGTTACCGTACTCCTAGTAAACTATCTTATCTAAGATAGTAAATCTAGTAAGTTTTCCTTTTTATATAGGTAATCTACTCTAACTAACACTAAAACAGACTAGCTTGAAGGCGTTCTTATTATGGCAATCTATGCTATTATTGTAGTTGCTAGCTGGTTTTATCTAAAACAAGTTTTAGATCCTCTCTGTCCTGCCTAGTTTAAGCCTCTAATTACTATCTTACTCCTTTATTAGTGTTGACCAGTTTTTATTACCTAGAGCTAAATAGGATTTTTATAAGCTGTATATATAGCTTTTTAGCAAACCCTAGGCTGATCTTCTTATATCTATTAAGCTGTCCAGGTTGCCTAGAAAGTTATTTTCTTTTGTTTTCTCTTAAAAAAAAATTATTTTATGTATATATACAGATTGTATCTTATTATACTGTTCTCTATATGCGACCGTGGTGGTTCTAAAAGTAAGGCGGTTTATCTAAGTTCTGGAAAATAATTAGATAAGTAATTGGATGGTGTAAGTATTTAGCTTTAAAGTATAGTCGCTAGCGAAACTGGCTTCTCCTTAAGAATATACATAACAGCCTAGGCAGTAGCAAAGAGTTGCACTTCTAAAGTATACTTGGAAAATATTCCGTGGCAATTAGCTAATCTAAAACCTGGATTTATTATTAACCTATATGCATCCCACCATAGTCTAGCTAAAGTATTTTGGGGGATATATAGTTGAACTATTTTTGCTAAATAGCTAAGAACTTTGCCTTCCTAATAGAACTATTTCTACTAGTTGGTTAGAGGGCCAACCAACGTTTGACTTTGGTGGCGGCGAATATAAGATAAGGTATAGCTTTTCAAGTTTAAGGGTAATCGTAAGAGGACCGATTTAACAGCTGCGACTTGTAAATACTTAAGACGTCTTGGGAGCCTAGTAGGCTTGGGTATTGCGGACCTTATTAATATTTTAAGAGAAGCAGACCATAACACCTGTTACAGTAAAGAGTATCCCAATTTTTATTGTGTGTCGCTACGAGCTTTGCCTTCTTGACGTGGTTGTAATGACTGCACATAAAGCTTGTTGGCGAAGCAAGCCGATATAGCGTCTATGATCCTCGTGGGGGGTATTCCTTTACTACCTCAAGATTATAAGGCTCCTGCGAGGGGTTAGAGATCCTATTGTCTTGAGATAAGTTGGAAGTCATTTTATATATCTAATTAAAGGTAGTGGTTAGCATACAAGGAAGAATAAACCCATAAATTTTTACTCTATTTAGGTGGCCATAATTGACTAATTAAATTAGAGTCCGCCCTAGCCGCTAAAAGCAGCTATGCAGTATATGGCTTAGAGCTGGTTCCTTTCTCTATATTTATAGAACGAATAAGAGGGTAAACAACTTATTCTAGGTTAAAACGAATCAACGAACTAATTAGATTATGATACACTGTATGACGCAATCTAAAATTGTAGGGTTGATCGCTAATCTACTATTATTTGTTATAGCACGCTAAACTTAATAGGTTAATGCGGCCTTCTAAGCTAGGATAGTATATATACTGAAGTTGTTAACGATAATGATTTCACTTCTTTTAACTCCAGGTTAGCTGTGCTAGACTGTTTCCTAGAAGCATATCTAGCTAAATTTAAAGAGTTATTAAAGAAGTGATGTTGTAAGCCCTTTTGAGCATAGTTCGCTCGCTAACCCATAGACGCCACTAGTCTAACCTCTGTGCTGTTAGATAGAGACGGCAGTCTTTTTATTTGGTTTGGTTTGGTTTTATTTTTATGCTATAGGGTGCCAAGAAGGCCTATAGGCTTACTAATCTAATTTAATCTAATTGGAATAAATAAAATTCCGTTAAGTCCATATTTTAAGGTGGTCTTTTCTTTATAGAGGACCAAACGAGTTATAGGCTGGCTAACTTATTGCTGCTAAGCATATAAAGGTTTACCTCAGCAAGCTTAGATGTAATTTTTTAGCTAGCTTTGGAATAACTTACGCCGTCTTCCGAATTGCAAAATCACGTCTAAGAACCTTTAGCGAGATTTGTTAAAAGCGTAAGCAAAATCCGTAAAATGGACATTACAGATATCTAATTTATTTATTTATATAACGCGTTATTATTAATATACAAAGTTACATTTTTTTTTAAGACTTAGGGCTTCTAAATAGTATAAATTTTATTATACGGCTATCTCTTAGTTCTGATATTAATTTTGTTAAAGTTAAAAAACGCATTATTAAAAGCGTAAGCATATATTATATCTTATTAAATAGTCTGCTAATATAGATAAAACTATACAGATATATAGATATTTACTACTTAAAGCTATTATAATACTTAGTAGGTGCTATAGTTAGGTCCTTTCTTAAAAATATGCTCCCTTGGCCCGGAGCTACTACTAAGGGGTAAGCTTTGTGTAGAGTATTATGCAAAGCTTTGTATAGAGCTTTATGCAGAGCTTTGTGCAGAGCTTTATGCAAAGCTTTATGTAGAGCTATGTGTAGAGCTTCCTATAGAGCTTTGTGCAGAGCCATATACAGAGCTATATGCAGGCATGTAGATATATAGATGTGCAGATATGCAGACGTTTGTACAGGTGATTAATTGCAGAGACGTTTATAGAGATGATTGTATAGGCGTTTGTAGAACCTTCCTAGTATATTAGTGCTGCGTGTTAGTAGAGCTTTAAGCAGAGCCTTTAGCAGAGCTTTAAGTAGAGCTTTAAGTAGAGCTTTTATAGAGCTTTATACGGAGCTTTGTGTAGAGCCTTTGCAAAGCTTTAGTAGAGCTCCATGCAGAGCTCCATATAGGTCTTCCCCTAAGTTTTGTTCCGTAGAGCTCTTATAAAGCTCTATAGCTTTACGCAGATATAGAGCTTACAACTCTATTAGGGCCTATACTATAACCTATAAAGGGCTGTAAAGTAAATAAATTAAATAGGTATATAGTAGATGGAATACCTACCGGTTTCGAAGAGGGCTAGCGGCGTAGGCATAAGCGTTTAGCGTTAGTGTTTACTACGCTTTATGTAGAGCTTCGTGCAGAGCCTTTATATATAAAGCTTTATACAGAGCCTCTGTATATAGAGTTTCGCGCAAAGCTTTGTGTAGAGCCTCTGTATGCAGAGCTTTGTGTAAAGCTTTGTGTAGAGCCTTTGTATGTAGAGCTTTGTGCAAAGCCTTTATATATAGAGTTTTACGCAAAGCTTTATATAGAGCCTCCGTACTTAGAGCTTTGTACAGAGCCTCTATATATAGAGCTTTGTGTAGAACTTTATGCGGAGCCTTTGGCTTGGTGGTGCAGAGGTGGAATTAGGGCCTCTATAGTGACGAATTCCTCTTAACGTCGCGCGTGTATAAGGAGCTAAAGATCTTATAGTTTTATAGATTAGGCTTTTCTCTATAATTTGGTGTAATTTTTATGTCGATAGGTATTGTGGGAGGGTAGATTAATTTCGTTAAAGTTAATGAGGTCTTCTTATATAAACTGTGTTTACGTTTTCTATAAATCTCACTAAAGGGCCTTAGACTAAGAAAACGATTACTGTCCTAAATCAGCTTAGCGGACAGTGCGGATATTCCTATATCCGTAATTAATTTCTTAGTCTGAGCTTCTAAGGTAATATAAAGGTGGAGAACTTATAAGCTTACTGTAAGTGAGTTTCTCAACTTTAATCCAATATATAAAAACTTGTTCCTTTACACGCAAACAATAACGAGATATTCTTGATATAGATACAACTAGATAGAAATAAAACACCGAGCCAAGGAAATCCTAATTAATGCCTTAATTCTTAATGCCGAAAGACGAGAATATAATTGTAAAAATCTTCCTTATAAGAAATTTCTTATACCTTAGACCTCTTAGGATCTCTATCTATAGTAGGATCTACCTTTTTCTTATGTACCCTTCTCCTTAATATCTCTTCTAATAAATACTCTAATGCCTTTCTTAGTTGATCTCCTTGCTTATACGGTTTGCTTCTCTTGGCTATCTCTATTATAATATCTTTAAGTGGTTTATATATCTTAGTATGACGGCGAAAGAGACGGGGATTTTTAGCATAGTATAATGCAAGTCTGTTTGGTGGTATGTCTACGGCTAAAACCTAGGTAGGATACTAGTATATTACTATAATAGGGCCGAATATAGATATAAATGATTTATAACTAGGGCTTTAGAGACGTCTTAAGTCCTTTATTATAAAACAAAAAGGTAACTATAAGACGAGATACTTTAGTTGTCTACGCGAAATCATAGTATTGAAAATCGTTAATACTTTAGATAGGGGAGATGCAACTCTAAGAAACGTTATAAGATTAGCTAAGCTATTCCCTGCTTACTTATTAGTATTGCTAAATAAATATAGGGGTCTTATAAATATACCTTGAGTTACTGGCAAATTGTGTTTAGAAACCGCAACTGTATCTGCTAGTTGAGGCGAGTCTATCTTGGCCTCGCTATGGTTCTTTATTGGCTTAGGTAAGCCTGTTTTAGCTTCGCCGTGGCCTTCTAAGTCCCTAAAGTAATTAAGGTATATTTTTTATACACCTCCCTAAACCGTGTCCTCTTGTGTATCGCCCTTTATATTGTTATTGTTTTTATAAGGATTTATTTTATTAGGTGTTTAAGCAGGCATATAAGGCATTTATTTCTGTATAGGGTCGGAAAGCTATAATTATTTCTCCTCCCCACTACTAGATGCCGTGTCTTTGTTATTAATATAATTCTGGGATTTAGGGTTTCTAGTAGGTTAATAATTAGGTATACTATCTCCGGGACGGTAGTATATAGTGATTTTTTTTTACTAATTAAGGACCTATAGGTTATATTAGCAACGTATTTAAATTTAGTTAAGGTAATATAGATAATGTCTGGTATTCTTATAAGGATGGTAAGGGATATATGGTTAAGAGGTTAAATTTAAAGGTAAGTTGAATTAATGGCATATAAAAACTAGGAGTATAATGTTTATATTCTATTTCTCTCCTAGGGCGGAGTTAGGACAGAAGGTAGAAGGGAAAGGCAGAGTATACTAGCTGCCCTTTTCCACTTTACGTGGTGTCTATAGTACAATATTTAGTGGCTGTGATTACTTTTAGCTTATATATTGTCTGCGCCTAAGACTATAGGCGCCTGGAGTAATCTATAAGTGAGGCATTATTGGGAGTAGCCATTGGCTAAGCTGTTGCTGAACTTAAATAGCTAACAATCCCCAGTAGACGCTGCATGCCTTAGTAGGGTTTAGAAGCGTTTGTATAAAGTTATAAACTGGAATTAGAAGTTAATAATGACCCCTAATAACGCCTCTCTTAGCAGGAATAGCATTATATAATCTACTTCCGACGCCTATCCTTTTTGGGGTAAGACACTGCCTAAGTAGTAGACTTGTCCTAGCTAGTTAATCTCGTATATTAACCACCTATCTATGGTAAAGGAACTATTGGTGCCTATAGGGTGGTTTAATTAGCATTCTAGCTAAGCCCTTTATAAGCGCTCCGCCTTATATAGGCGGTATAACAACTCCTGTTAATCTATCTTGCGTTAAGGGAGGACTTATATTTAAGACGCTAAGCAGCTAGTACTTAGAGGCACACAGACTTATACTCTTATTTATACGTTCTACTACTCTTAAGTACATCCCTTTTGCAAAGGATATTATATTATATTAGATATTGCTAAAGAAGTTATTATTATATTCTATATCCCTAACAATATTAATTATAACTCCCCCTTAAGTAATACCACACAATTCCTAGGTACCTGCGAGTGCAGTGTTCCTAAATTGTCGGCGAGTGAGTGGGTATTTATGGATAGAGAAACCAACAGCAACGCGGAGGCGTTAACTGGTAGGGAAAGTGATATTAGTAATAATAATAAAGATTAGGATGCAAATATACTATCTAGCGGAGAAAAAGGCTTTAGTATTAAGGATTAAGAAATAGGGGCGGATATTATTAAAGAGATGTTAATTAATAATAAGGCTATTAACTAAATATGGGTAACGATCGAATATGGTACCCTTAACTCTATAGCCTTAAATCTATAAGTGTAGGATATAAATATAAAGAAGAGTTCTAATAAAAGCTAGCCAAAGGATTAAACTTTTATGTCCTACTATACCTACCTTGGCCTCTCTTTGCTTAGCCTATTACGAAATAAAACAATATTTTACTATTCCTACTATAGTCTTTGCTTGCTTGACTTATAGCAAGCTATAAAGTATTTACAAGGATCTAGGCCTTTCCTTGGATGAACTTATTCACTACCTTAAAAGCGATAATGGAAGGCAAATCCATGCTAACTACCTAGGATTTTTTGAATTTCTTGCGGACTTAGAACGTATGCCACTACAGCGATTATTAGTCGTGTTTAAGACCAAGGTACTTATAAACTCATACCTTAAGAATATAAATGCGTTATTCTATGGTGTTTTCTCTTTGGTTAAATCATTTCTCTGCTTATTATATATAGCGGTTGTTTGTCTATTCTAGTATAGTAGGGTGGTTAGGTTACGCGTAGGGGCTTAGACTTATAGCTATGCTTATAGGGCTGTTTATATAGGAACTTCTTTGGGTCGTTGTAAAGTTTATAGGGGCTTTTATATATAAACTTCTTTAATGTTTTTAGGTCTGGCTTTGTGTATTCCTTAGGTTTCTAGTTTTAGTACTTTTATAATATTTGCTTCTTATTAATTGCGCGCTAGGTATAAATAGGTGCTGGGTTAAACTATACGGCCTTTAACCTAGCTTATATAATCACCTATCTCGCATGACCAGCTATAATGCTAATTGCGCACTAGCATGAATAAGCATTCTGCACGGACCATGCGGCTTTAATGCTGCGAGTTGGGTAATTGTGTAGGCTTAGGAGTCCTGCAAGCTGGATGATTATATAAACTGGGTAATCTTACGAGCTAGGCAATTGTGCAAGCTAGGAAATAGGTAATTATACGGCCAAGGTAATCGTGTAACTAAGGTAGTTCTAAAAGTAAGGCGGTTTATTTAAGTTTGTTTTATACTCTTAGGAAAGAAGAGGCGCAGCCAGTAGTCTAGCCTAGGTTACATTGCCCGCTGGAGTTATACACAATATCTACTATATATTAATAGACGTTCTGCGGGATGGTAAGGTATTCTAGGACCTATATATACTGGGAAAGGAAAGGACCTTACACAAGGGAATTTTACGCTGCGTCCTCACTTCTATAAGTAGTTGGTTTACTCCTTTACTTATTACTTGTCTATTAGAACACTCTATCTTCTCCTCTCTTTACCAACTATTCTATGCAGTTATTAACGTTAATCCCCCTATCCTCTATAACAACTATTCTAGAATTTGCTTTGGGTCCTTGTTTGCAAAATTAACTAAAAAAAAAGTAGAACACACTATTGTAGATCTAAGGCGAAGTAAACTCTTGGCAAAGGCTATGCTGCTAATATAAGTTTATAAACCCCGCTATTTGCTAATTTTCACTTCTAAAAGCCAACGCAAAAGCCAACGCAAAAAGCCCTAAGTTGTTAATTTGGACACAAATATATGCAGATAAATAAATTAACGCCACTTATACTGAAAAACCTTTCCTCTAATCCTACGGCCTTATACAGTGCGGCAAAGCGAGGCGATAAGGAGGTAGTTCGGCTACTAGTTAAGCGGGACGACGTTAAGGCCGACCTAAAGGACGAATATGGTTGGACGCCGCTATGGTAGGCAGCAGCGGAAGGCTATAAGAAGGTAGTTTGGCTACTAGTTAAGCGGGACAACGTTAAGGCCGACTTAAAGGACAAATATAATTAGACGCCGCTATCAAATACGGCGGTGCAAGGCTACGAGGCGGTAGTCCGGCTACTAGTTAAGCGGGACGACGTCAATGCCAACTTAAAGGATAAACTTGGTCTGACGCCGCTATAGAGGGCGGCGGAGTCAGGCTATAAGGTGGTAGTTAAGCTACTAGTTAAACGGGACGACATTAAGGCCAACTTAAAAGACAAGTATAGTTAGACGCCGCTATGGAGGGCGGTAGAAGAAGGCTATAAGGTGGTGTTTAGGCTACTGGTTAAGCGGGACAACGTTAAAACCAACTTAAAGGACAAATATAGTCGGATGCCGCTATTAGGGGCGGCAGCAAAAGGCCATAAGGGGGTAGTTCGGCTTCTAGTCAAGCGGGACGACGTTAACGCCGACTCAAAGGATATATACGGTTAGACGCCGCTGTTAATGGTGGAAGAAGGGGGCTATAAGGGGGTAGTTTGGCTACTAGTCGCGGGACGACATTAACGCCGACTTAAAGGAGTATATGGTCAGGCGCCGCTATCAATGGCGGAAGTAGGGGGCTATGACACGACTATATTTTAGAGTTTTGCAGCATATAAGCAACGTTAAGAGCTTATTACAGGAATTGGTAAAGATAGCTTTATCTATTTTAAAAGTATAATAGATATTCCTTTATCTCTATAGGTTAGAATGTACCCGTCTCTCCTAGGTTATACTCACTTTTAACTATAGCTGCTCTAAAACTATATATATATATACGCAGCAAGACTAGTTCTATTCCTTAAGCTATTAATTCTCTTAGAAACGCTCCTTATACAATTGCTCTCCTTATATAATTACTCTTCTTATGCGAATACTCTTACTCCTTATACAATCACTATTAGTCGTGGGTCTCTACTATTATTATAAGCTTATTATCTAAGGAGCGGGAAAGCATCTTTAATACTAGTATTTGGAAATAGGATTAAAACGGCTCCTATCCCCTTTACAGTTTACAAGCTTGGTAGAATAGATCTATCTAAAAATTATCTCTTTCTTAGCCCGTAAATATTAGCGTCCAAAACTAATTCCTTTCCTAAACTTACAATTCTTCTAAAATAAATTCCCCGCTGCCCGCTAGAGCCGAGATACTAATAAAATACCCTATATATATCACATGCGTGTCTCTTAAAATGCATAATGCCCTCTAGTTATATCAAATATTTAGGATAGTAATATTTAAACTCTCTCTAATACTTGGGTAGTTAAAAGTGGGTTTCTATATGCTTCTTAAGGACGTCTTTACAAGGGACTCAGCATATCCGTTTTTTATATGTAAACTCGTCATTGCCTATATAAATGAGGTATACCGGGTGTGGAAGCACTATTGGATATAAGTATAGGCATTAGATTATCTTAACCTGGTCGACTTTTAATATACTAAACTCTTGTTTTACAGCCTCAGCCCCTTAGAGGATTTTGTTAGAGGCTGTATAATTAGGAGTTAGGTCCTTTAAGACGTTCTTAGATCCATTAGTGAACTTCTTTTATTTGGTTGCGAAAGATATATTGCTGCTTTTAAAGATAACAAAATCTGTTTTCTTTTGTTTTGAGGCTTTAGGCTAATAAGTTTCTTATTAGTGACATAGTTGAGCCAGAGCGTAGATGAACTTAATACGCGCTTTGTCATTTTTAAATGGCTAAAAGAGCATTCCAGTAATAGTGGCCCGCTTTTAAATCTCAAATTTAACGGTTAGTAGTGTAAGGACTTTAGTTGCGGGCGTTCTATTAAGCTGCCTGGCTATAAGAGGCCAGTCTGACTGGAACGTATGATTATCTAATCAACAGTGTAGAATAAGAGTCTCAGGTAAGTAGAAGGTAAGTCAAAGGTAGAACGAGCTTCACATATTGAAGGACAAATGCTTTCTAAACTCTTCTATTTAAAGACTAATCGCTAGTTCTTCTCTAGAGGAGAACCAGCTCCCTATATAATCCTTCTAAGACACTAGTAAAACCCTTTACCCCTTGTCTATCTAACCATGTTTCCTCTAGGATATTAGTAGGATATTAGTAAAACCTTCATCTGTCTTATCTAATATATACCTTTTAGGAGTACTCATTACAATTGCCTCTCCTTTAAAAGTCTTAATCCTCTAAGACTTCACCTCTTAATAAACTCTTATGGAGTTCCAACTAAAACCACTAGGGAAGTTCTCTAGTGGAAAGGTACTCTATAATGCGGCTTATCGCTAGTTCTTTACTAGCGTAAAACCTTACTTTATCTTTTATTCCTCCGCTTTTCTTCTATTATAGCTCTTTACGGTACCTTTATAATAGAACCTTAATAATAATAATAAAAATTAAATGGGATTCTCCTTCCTTATTATAAGAATTTGTTATAAGCTAATCTAGAGGCTATCCCATGCAACACGTTAACTAGCTACTATCCACATTTACCTAAAATAGGTCCTAATAATAACGTCTTAATATTAATTTCTTCTAGTTTATAAGCTATTGTCTCTTACGCGTCTTTCTATTAATAACACTATTCGTCTCGCCTTTTAGCAGACTGTTTTTTATTATATCTTAGCTTTTAGCTTCCGTATCTCTAGCTATTCTTTCTACTACTGCTCCGTTCTCTTCTTATAACGCGTCTATAGGTAATAGGATCCCTATTTTATCTCTTTAATAATACTAACTTCCTATAGTGTTCTTTTATAATGGCTTGTAATTATACTACGCGTCCCTAGACTAGCGGCGGCGTTATCCCTACTCTATTAGCACCACAGACCACTTCTATTACTCCTGCAGTGGTTTCTCTAAAGTGCTACCATTATTGCGTTTACGTGCTTACGTTGGACCTATCCCATGCTTATAAGATGCCGCGCTCTGGCAAGAACAGATCTAAGTGTTCCTACTATCGCAGCCGGAAAAAAAACCTATATTCTAGTATTTCCCATTCCATCCTATTCTGGACTTTACTAACTATATTAGATCCCTGCTGTTTATACGCATAAGGCTTACTAGCTCTAATATGCTATTAGGGATTTCCGTCTATATTAAAATAGTAAAAGATAGGGATAGAAGATGTCTTCTATTGCTTATAGCCTTTTTAATTTAATAAGGGTTTCTACTACTATGGAGACGCAGCGATCTCGGACATATAGTATCTAGGAGCGCATATATAAGCAGTTTGTTCTTATAAATAATAATATTTACACTCTTACGCGGGCCCTTTTAGCTAGGTAAGTCTCTTTAGTAACACGTTTAGAAACTATGCTAACTCTTTAGTTATTAACTTTCTAATCCTAGCCTAGATGCCAATTTAGAACCTAGGGATAACACTAAGAATAGTAATAAAGATAAACATTCTCCCTACCAGTCCCCCGGTTATGGTGGTTTATCTAGTTCTTACTGCTCTAAGAAGAATATTAGTAAGAATGCTAATACTTCTAGGGATGGAAGTGCTAATAATACTGCTAGTAATAACATTAAGATAGAGGAGGAGGCTCCTGTTACTACTTTTAGTATTTAAGTTATTATCTTATTCTTTCTTTCTTCTTATAGGATAGCTTTATATAGTACCTCTCTGGTGCCTCTAGGATGCCCTAGTACTAGGAATTAACTTTATAATTTAGGGATACCTCTATTCTTATTTTTGGTAATAGTCCATATAAAAGCAGTATACCGCTATAATCTCCATATATAATAAACAGGTGGTGTTCTTATAGGTACTTCATAATTTCTTAAAGTTTCTAAGTCTTTGCTCTATATCTTTTTAGTCCTCTTTATATTATTAACTCTACTGTATATCTCTAGTGCTAGACTGGATACTCTTCTTTTATCCCTAAAAAATCCTTCTAAATCCCTAGGGCCCCTTCTTCTAGTACTACTACTTATTCCTAAACAGTGTCTTCTTTAGACAGCATCCCTAGTAGTTCTTATATAGATTCCTATAGCTTTCTCTTATAGGATTCTAGGATCCTTATTATAATAGCAAAACATTCCTATTTCTAATACCTATCCTTAACCTTATAGTTTTAATTTATAAGGTCTTCCCTATTATCTTATCTATAGCATATCCGGAACCATTACTAAATCCTAATTTATAGTCTTTAGGAAAGTTTTAATTGCTATATAGTATCCTAGCTAAAGGTACTCCTTAGGTTTATAACTATTATACGCCTAGAAGTATCCTTCCTAATAAACCAAAAATTCGCGTTTCTTCTAACGCCATCTTTAGTCTAGAATATCTTCTACATTCCATTCTAGTTCCCTATTAATTTTGCTAGATGGGGGTAGATTTATACTATCTCTTCTCCGGTATAACTTTAATAAGGAAACATAAAATATAGGATGTATTAGATATAATTTCAGCAATTCTAATTTATAGGCTTAATTTCCTTTAGTTTTCCTAACTATCTTAAAGGGTCCAAGCCACCTGTGGTCCAGCTTCTTCTTAATACATTTTATCTGGATGTTTTTTTAATAGATAGTAAGACTTCATCTCCTATTTTAAATTCTTTAGGCATATATCCCTTGTTATAGTACCTTTTTTGTGTAGCCTAGGCGTCTAGTAAGTACTTTTTAAGTTCTTCTTTACAAATTCTTATTTACTTAATTCTCTTAGACGCCGCTAGTGCCTCTCTTTTAAGAATAATGTCCTTAACATTCTAGGGGTTCATCGGGAAAATATTCGCAGGATGAGATTTAAGTAGACTTTGGTTTTCGCGTTTCGCGTAATTGACATGCAATTTGACTAACTCGACACGCAATTAACCAACTTAACATGCAATTAACCAACTTAACACGTAATTTGACCAACTCAACACGCAATTAACTAACTTAACACGCAATTTAACTAACTCAACACGCAATTAACCAACTTAACACATTTAAAAGTTAAATAACATGCAGTTGACCTACTTGACAACTTTAAAAGCTAACTGTATATTCCTTGACACGCAGTTAACCTACTTAGCAACTTTAAAAGGTAACTGTATATTT
>Ga0307507_10005734_pt1 | contig 20024 bp, 21 predicted proteins | sample 7_EM_MG_FD_207223 | JGI IMG/M metagenome (GOLD analysis project Ga0307507, IMG submission 207223) | Populus trichocarpa ectomycorrhiza microbial communities from riparian zone in the Pacific Northwest, United States - 7_EM | ecosystem: Host-associated > Plants > Roots > Unclassified | place...
CGGACGCCGGGTGCATGCAGTCGTTGTCGCCGCCCTTGTGGGCGCAGTCCGTGCCGACCTTCAAGCCGGACGGGATGTAGCCGCGGTCGGTGTAGTACTTGACGGCGGTCCGGCCGTTGTAGGGCGAGTCCGCGGGCGGCAGGCTCGTGGCGTTCTCGCGCAGCAGCGCGTACGTCTCCTCCTCGTACCCGGTGAGCAGGCCCTTGGACCACGCCTCGACCAGGAACGGGGTGACCGGGTCGCCGGTCATGATGTTGGTCTCGCTGTTGGCCAGCGCCCAGCGCGGCAGCCAGCCGCCGTCCCGGCCCGCCGCCACCAGCGACAACGCGACGTCGCGCGCCACGTCCGGGCGCAGCATTTCGAGGAGTTGGTTCTGTGGCCGGTAGGTGTCCCACAGGGAGAAGTTCTGGTACGGCGTGAACCCGGACGCGGTGTGCGCCTTGCCGTCGAATCCGATGTACTTGCCGTCCACGTCACCGGCGAGGTTCGGGTGCAGCAACGAGTGGTAGAGCGCGGTGTAGAACGCGGTCCGCCGCTCGACCGAACCGCCGCCGATCCCGATCGCCCCGAGCTGCGCGACCCAGTCGTCGTGCGCCTTCCGCTTGGTGGCGTCGAAGTCGAAGTCCGTCGTCTCGGCGGCCAGGTTCTTCCGCGCGCCCTCGGCGCCGGTGTAGGACAGGCCGACCTTCACCACGACGTCGCGGTCGGTGGTGGCGTCGAACGTGACCCACGCGCCGTTGCCGCCCGTGCCCGCCGCGTCTCGGCTGCCGGGGGTCGTGGTCGACCCGCGCCACGACCCGAACGACGCGAACGGGCGGTCGAACGTGGCGGTGAAGTACACCGTGTGCTCGTCGTGGCCCGCGCAGAACCCGCCCGCCTTGACCCGGCCCTCGACCGTGCGGTCCCCGACGACGTGCACCTCGGAGTCGAACACGTTCTGGTTCGCCTTGCCGGTGTTGAACAGGATGTTCGCCGCGCCCGTCGCCGGGAACGCGTGCCGCTGCCAGCCCGTGCGGGTGGTGGCGGTCAGCTCCGAGTTCACCCCGTACTTCGACAGCCCGACCCGGTAGTAGCCGGGTGTCGCGGCCTCGTCGGAGTGCGAGTACGGCGACTTGTAGACGTTCGGGTCGACGCTGTCGACCGCGCCGGTCGTGGGCATCATCGGCAGTTCGCCCGCGACGCCGCAGCCCACGCCGGACAGGTGTGTCTGGCTGAACCCGAAGATGGTGCCCTGCTGGTAGTCGTACCCGCCTTGGCCGCCGGTGTCCGGACTGACCTGCACCATCCCGAACGGCGAACTGGCGCCGGGGAAGGTGTTGCCGGAGTTCTGCGTGCCGACGAACGGGTTCACCAGCCCGGTCGGGTCCTCCGCGGGCTCGGCCTGAGCGGATGGCGTGGCGAGCATGCCCGCCACCAGCGCTCCCGCGAGCACCACCGCGGCACGGGTTCGTCTGAAACGCACCAGGTCCTCCTCGTCGATGACATCGTTGTCATGCCCCACAGTTCCTCATCTGCCACGCACCGTCGCAGGGCGAACGTCCGTGTGTCAACGGACCGGTTCAGACCCGACAAGACAAAAGTGGACCGTTCGTTTCGCGGCGAACCGGGCTCAGGAGCGCGCCGACGAGCGCCCCGAACGCGAGGTGGTCGGCGTACTGGGGTCCTCTCGGCAACGCCCGGACCGCCGGGTACCGGCGTCCGACGACCTCCAGGTCGAGCACCGCGATCACCAGCCCCGCGACGGCTCCGCCGACCGCTCCGAACGGCCGCCGCCGGTGGAGGGCGGCCAACACCGCCGTCCACCCCGCGGTCAGCAGCACGTGCGCGACGGCCCCGCGGACGACGGAGGCGCGGCGGCCGGGCAGCAGCGTCCCGGCCGCCCGCGTCGCGGCGAGCACGTCACCGCCGGTCGCCAGGGCGTGCAGCGTGGACGGAGCCCCGCTCAGCACCCCGGCGACCACAGCCGCGCGGAGGACTCGCGTCACCCTCCGCTGCCGTACGGTCGGGTGAGGATCTCCAGCGCGTGCCCGTCGGGGTCGTCGAAGTACACACCCCGTCCGCCGTCGTTGGTGTTGATCCGTCCCGCCTCGCGGTGGGCGGGGTCGGCCCAGTAGGTCAGGCCGCGCTCCTGGATCCGACCGAAGATCGCGTCGAAGTCGTCCTCCTCGACCAGGAACGCGAGGTGCTGCCAGGCGACTTCGCGGTCGGTCACCAGGTAGTCGAGCGTGGTGTCCCCGTCGGTCCGCACGGCGATGAACGGCCCGAACGGCACGGGCGTCGGCAGGCCGAGCACCTCCGCCAGGAACTCGGCCGACTTCGTGGGATCGGAAGCGAACACGATCGTGTGATTCAACCGCACTGCCATGGTGGTGGAGCCCCCTCTTCCGGAACCGGTGGAACCTCCGAGGCTAGTGCGGTGACCCAATCCTCGCCGGGCATTTCCGGGCCCAGCCGATGCGGTGCTCGCGCCTCTTCGCCGGCAGGCGTGGCGTATCCACCTCCCCCGCGCCCCCGTACTGCCAGTACGAGGGCGGTGTCCGTGCCTCTTCGCCGGCGGGCGTGGGGAAGGCGAAGCCAGGGGCCACCTGGACGACGGAACTCCCCGGCAAGGGTTGGTGGCCACCGCACCAGGACTTCGAGCGCACTGGAAGTCAACTCCCCGAATTTTCTGTCGGACCACCCTCGTAGGATCGTCGCCATGGCGAACCCCGACACCGGAACCGACGTGAGCGAAGCCCTCCAAGTACTGCACCGGGTCTTCGGGTACGACGAGTTCCGCGGCAGCCAGCAGGAGATCATCGAGCACGTCGTCGCGGGGGGCGACGCGCTGGTCCTGATGCCGACAGGTGGCGGCAAGTCCCTGTGCTACCAGATCCCGGCGCTGGTCAGGCCGGGCGTCGGCGTGGTCATCTCGCCGCTCATCGCGCTGATGCAGGACCAGGTCGACGCGCTGCGCAACGTCGGCGTGCGCGCGGGGTTCCTGAACTCCACGCAGAACCCGGACGAGCGCAGCATGGTCGAGTCCGAGTTCCTGGCGGGGGAGCTGGACCTCCTCTACCTGGCTCCGGAACGGCTGCGACTCGAATCGACCCTGCGCCTGCTGGACCGGGGCAAGGTCTCGCTGTTCGCGATCGACGAGGCGCACTGCGTGTCCCAGTGGGGCCACGACTTCCGCCCGGACTACCTGGCGCTCTCGGCCGTGCACGAGCGCTGGCCCGACATCCCGCGCATCGCGCTCACCGCGACGGCGACGGAAGCGACCCACGCCGAGATCGCGGCCAGGCTCAACCTCAAGGAGGCCCGGCACTTCGTCGCGAGCTTCGACCGGCCGAACATCCAGTACCGCATCGAGCCGAAGAACGAGCCGAAGCGGCAGTTGCTGGAGCTGCTGCGCACTGAGCACGCGGGTGACGCGGGGATCGTCTACTGCCTGTCCCGCGCGTCGGTCGAGAAGACCGCGGACTTCCTGGTGCAGAACGGGATTCCGGCCCTCCCGTACCACGCGGGCCTCGACTCGGGTGTCCGCGCGGCGAACCAGTCCCGGTTCCTCCGCGAGGACGGGCTGGTCATGGTCGCCACCATCGCGTTCGGCATGGGCATCGACAAGCCGGACGTCCGGTTCGTCGCCCACCTGGACCTGCCCAAGTCCGTGGAGGGCTACTACCAGGAGACCGGCCGCGCGGGCCGCGACGGTCTCCCGTCCACCGCCTGGCTGGCCTACGGCCTCCAGGACGTTGTGCAGCAGCGCAAGATGATCGACACCTCCGAGGGCGACCAGGCCCACCGCCGGATGCTCGGCACGCACCTCGACGCGATGCTCTCGCTCTGCGAGACCGTCGAGTGCCGCCGCGCCCGGCTGCTGGCCTACTTCGGCCAGGAGGGCACGCCCTGCGGCAACTGCGACACCTGTCTGTCCCCGCCCGAGTCGTGGGACGGCACCGTCGCGGCGCAGAAACTGCTGTCCACCGTGGTGCGCCTGAAGAACGAGCGCAGGCAGAAGTTCGGCGCGGGTCAGCTGATCGACATCCTGCTGGGCAAGAAGACCGCCAAGGTCATCCAGCACGACCACGACTCGCTCACCGTGTTCGGGATCGGCACCGACCTGAACGAGTCCGAGTGGCGCGGCGTGGTCCGCCAGCTGCTCGCGCAGGGCCTGCTGGCGGTGGAGGGCGACTACGGCACGGTCGTCCTGACCGAGGCCAGTGCCGCGGTCCTCACCAGGCAGCGTGAGGTGATGCTCCGCCGCGAACCGGAGCGCGCCCGCGCCGCCAAGCCCGCGCGCTCGGCCAAGGCCGCCGCGGCGGTGGTCGACATGCCCGCCGAGGCCGCACCGGTGTTCGAGCAGCTCCGCGCCTGGCGCGCGGCGGCGGCGAAGGAGCAGGGCGTGCCCGCGTACGTCATCTTCCACGACGCCACGCTGCGCCAGATCGCCACGCTGGCGCCGACGACGCTGCACGAACTGGGCACGGTCAACGGCGTCGGCGAGAATAAGCTCGCGAAGTACGGCCAGCAGATCCTGGACACCTTGTCGGCATAACGGAGTTTCGGCGCGCGTTTCCCGCGCGCCGAAAATGGACCGCGCGTCCTGATCCGGTCGACTCACCCCTCGGGGCCGCGGCGCGCGGTTTAACACCTCTATTCGCGACTATCGCCGGGTGTGTGTCCGGCGTTAGCAGCCCTCCCGGCCCTGCGGACGACGGGGGTGCCGAGGGTACTTTCGTTGCGCCAGCGCGGTTCCCGGCTCTCCGAGGGCACGCGTGACACTGCCCTCACGGGTGACTACGCACTGCGTTTATAGGATTCGCCGAGACCGATAGGTGACCTAATGTTGCTCCGAACGGTCGTATGTCGACACAGCTGTGCGGCATAGTCTCATTCGCCAAGCGCTGATCGAACTATTCATTGCGAAAGCGGATTATTCAGCCTCCGCGTCATCTGGCGAACACCCGATCTAATTAGGGGTTACCTTCTTCATGAGCATCGACGTCGCGTTGAAAGAAGCCATGACCATCTCGGGCGCGCTGGGCGTGGCGCTCGTCGACTACGACAGCGGCATGTCGCTGGGCACCCTGGGCGGCGGCGACTGGCTGAACCTCGAGGTCGCCGCGGCGGGCAACACCGAGGTCGTGCGCGCGAAGCTCCGCGTCATGGCCTCGCTCGCGTTGAACGACTCCATCGAGGACATCCTGATCACCCTCGGCCACCAGTACCACCTGATCCGGCCGCTGGCGCCCGCCAAGGGCACGCCGACGCTGTTCCTCTACCTGGTGCTGGACCGGGAGCGGGCGAACCTGGCCCTCGCCCGGCACTACCTCAAGCGCATCGAAACCAACTTGACGGTATGAGCGCCGCACAGGCTGGCGAACCGGACCACTCCACCGCGTTGCCGACCCGAACGCGCTCGTCGACGACCACGAAACCCTTGCCGCTCGGGCCGGTCGTGCCGCAGCCACCGTTCGACTCGGACGAGATGAAGGAGACGCTCCGGACGATCCGGGCCCAGGTCGACCGGGTGACCGGGTTGCTGGTCGCCACCCAGGACGGCCTCGTCCTGTCCGAGGACACCAGGGAGGTCGAGAACGAGAGCGTCGCAGCCATGTCCGCCGCCGCGATCGGGCTCGCCGCGCAGTTCACCGCCCAGGCGGGGATCGGTGAAACGCGCACGGCGATGTTCGAGGGCGCTTCCGGCTACGTCTGCGTGTTCCCGGTCGAGTCGTCGCTGCTGCTCGTCGTGTTCGGGGAACGGGACATCACGATGGGGCTGTTCAACATAGCCGCCAAGCAGGCGCTGTCCCTGCTCAAGCACGCCGTGCTGCGCAGGCGGGTGCACACCGTGCGCGCCAACCGCCGGGCGTACTTCGAGGAGGACGCGCCGAAGGAGTGAGGCGCCCGGCGGGTTCGTCAGCCGACGATCCGCCGGATCACGCTGATCGGGCCGATGTCGTCGATGTTCGCGATCTTCACCGGCACGCCCTCGGTGGACGCGTGCACGGCCCGGACGTTGTCCACGGCCATCGCCACGTGCGACTGGCCGGAGTAGTAGATGATCAGGTCGCCCGGCTGGACCTCGCCGCGCGACACGGACCGTCCGGTGGTGGCCTGCGTGTAGGTGGTCCGGGGGATGGTCACCCCGGCCGCGCCGTAGGAGGCCTGCGTGAGGCTGGAGCAGTCCCAGGTGTTGGGCCCGTTGGACCCGAACACGTAGGCCTTCCCCCGCTGGGCCAGCGCGAAGGTCAGTGCGGCCCCGGCCGCGCCCGACGGCGTGGCCACCGCGGACGTGTCGCCCTTGTTCGCCAGCACGGCCCGGTCCGCCGGGTTGAGCGAGTTGTACTGCGTCCGCGCCGCGGAAACCTGCGACACCAGCGCGACCCGTTTCTCCTCGATGTCCGTGACCAGCTTGTCCGCGGCCGTGGAGGCTTCCCTCGCCCGCTTCTGCGCGTCGGCCGCCCCGGCCTGAGCCGCCGACGCGTCGTTCAGCGCCGCGGACAACGCCCCGAGCGCCTCGGCCTGATCGGTCGCCAGCACGTCCATCGCCGACATCCGGCTCAGGAAGTCGGTCTGCGAGTTCGCCACCAGCATCGCCGACAGGCCGGTGAACCGCGCGCCCTCGAAGGTCGCCTCGGTCAGCAGGTCGACCTTCCCCCGGAACTGCTTCTCCGCCGCCGACGCCTTGTCCAGCGCCTGCCCGGCCGTCACGAGGTCCTGGTTCGCGCGGTTCAGCTCGCCCTGCTTGGTCCGCTGGTCCTCCTGCGCGCGCAGGTGCTCCTCGTTGAGGACCTCGGCGTCGTGCGTAAGGCCGGTGTACTTCTGGAGAGCCTCGGAGGCGTTGGGCGGCACGGGTTCCGCTGTCGCGGGCTGCGCGGGCGCGACTACGAGGGCGGCGATGGCCGTCATGGTGAGGGCGACTCGGGTGGTGCGCCTGCCGGGCTGCGACGTCATACCCCGCTGTACGGGATGTCGGGGTTGGCGGTTCAGAATCCGTCCATAGCCCTCCAATGCATCTTGACCGTTTTGTCCAAGGTCGCTAACGTTTCTGGTCTAGACCACGCGTAAAAACGCCAGTCCGAATCCGCTGACCAGCGGAAACTCGTGGTCGAACGAGAGCCGTGTCAATTCCGCCGCGTTGACACGGAGTGGATCACGTATCCGCTGCATCGGGTTCCCACCCCTGCGGTGGGAGGCACTCTCGCACGACTCCCACCTGGGAACACCATTCATTCCAGAGGAGCTGTCATGAGCTTGAGGAGCAAGGTGGCCGCGGCGGCGGTCGCCATCGGCATCGCACCCCTGATCGTCGTCTTCGCGCCCGCGGGAACGGCGAGTGCGCACGGCTACATCTCGTCCCCGCCGAGCAGGCAGGCGAACTGCGCCCAGGGCCGCGTCCAGAACTGCGGCGACATCATCTGGGAGCCGCAGAGCGTCGAAGGCCCGAAGGGCGTCAACAACTGCCACGGCAACTCGCGCTTCACCGTGCTGAGTGACGAGAGCAAGGGGTGGCCCGCCACGTCGGTCGGCGGCACGGTCAACTTCAACTGGGTGCTGACGGCGCGCCACGCCACCAGCACGTGGGAGTACTTCATCGGCGGCACCCGCATCGCCGTGTTCAACGACGGTGGCAGGCAGCCGGGCGCGACCGTGAGCCACACGGTCAACCTCGGCGGCCGCACGGGCAGGCAGAAGGTTCTCGCGGTCTGGAACATCGCCGACACGGCCAACGCGTTCTACTCGTGCGTCGACCTACAGGTGAACGGCTTCGCGGCGAACACGAACGTGCTGGCGGCGGTCTAACCGCCGGCAGGGGGACCCGCGCTCCGCAGCGGAGCGCGGGTCTCCTCCGTTCCCGCTTCCCACGCCGTGGAGGACCATGAACCGCCATCCACTCGTGCTGCTGCTCGCGAGCGTCCTGCTGCTCGCCGGCTGCGGTGCGGCCCAGTCGTCCGAGCGGGACTTCACCGTGGTGGACGTGATGTTCGTGCAGATGACGCTGTCGCTGCACGCACAAGGCCTGGAGTTGACCGGCCTGGCGAAGCAGCGCGCGGTCAATCCCGCCGTGCGTGACCTCGCGGACGAGCTGGACTCCGTGCAGCGCAAGGAATCCGAGACGATGACCGCTTGGCTGACCGAGCGGGCGCAGCCGACCGCGATGAACGCCGACCCCGGCGCGCACGCGCACCACGGCGGACTGCACCAGACGAGTCCGGCCGAGATCGCCGCGCTCAAGTCCGCACCGGACGCGGAGTTCGACACCACGTTCCTGAACCTGATGACCGGGCACCTGCACAACTCGGTCGAGCTGACCAAGACCGAGCTGGAAGGAGGCGGCAACGAGAAGGTCAAGGAGTTGGCGACCACGATCCGCGAATCGCGGACCAAGGAGATCAGCCGACTGCTGGCCCTGGTCGGGTAGCGGGCGGACCGGCGATCCACGCGTCGAGCGACGTCCACGCCAGCAACGTCGACGGGCTCTCGAACCGGCGCGGCTCGCCGGTGAGCGGATCGGTGAACGAGAGGACCTTCGCCAGCAGCTGCAACGGTTTCCGGTAGTCGTCCAGTGCGGTCTCGGTGAGGACGGGGTAGAAGTCGTCGCCGAGGATCGGCACGCCCAGCCCGCTCATGTGCAGCCGGAGTTGGTGCGTGCGACCGGTTCTGGGCAGAAGCCGGTACCGGCCGAGGCCGTCGCGGTGCTCGATGAGGTCGACGATCGTCTCGCTGTTCGGCGGTCCGTCCAGCTCCTGCGCGGTGATGACACCCTTCTCCTTGACGATCCGGCTGCGCACCGTGCATGGCAGCACCAGGTCGGGGTCGAACGGCGCGATGGCCTCGTACTCCTTGTGCACCAACCGATCCCGGAACAGCGTCTGGTACGCGCCGCGCCGTGTCGGGTTCACCACGAACATGATCAGCCCGGCGGTCACGCGGTCCAGCCGGTGCGCGGGCACGAGGTCCGGCAGGTCCAGCTCGCGCCGGAGCCGGACCAGCGCCGTCTCCAGGATGTGCCTGCCGCGCGGGATGGTCGCGAGGAAGTGCGGCTTGTCCACGACCAGCAGGTCGTCGTCGCGGTGCACGACGCGGATGTCGAACGGCACGGCGACCTCGTCGGGCAGGTCCCGGTGGAACCACACCGATGAGTTGGGCACGAACGGCGCGTTCGGCGGCACCGGCCCGTCCAGGTCCACGATCCGGCTCTCGCGCAGCATCAGGTCGATGCGCGCCGGGTCCACCTTGGGCAGCCGGTCGACCAGGTGGTCCCGCAGCGTCGCCCAGTGCCCCTCCGCGGGCATCCGCACGCGCGCCGGGTCCAGTCCGTGCCGCTGGGGCAGTGGGGGCTTGAGCTTGCGTCTCATCGTCGGGCAGCGTAGCCGTTCCGGTTTTCGCGACTCACCCGCCGAATCGGCCGGTTTGAGGATGACGCCGCGGAATAGCCGACAACGTATGATCAACTCGTTCACGTCCATAAACTTTCCTCGCACCCTTGAACTAGGTGCGGTAGCGCCCTTACCGTTGTCTGCCAAGTCGCCGCCGCGACCACGGAAGGGAAATCGACTCCGAACCCGGCCCGATCTTCTTGCTCGCGGTCGAGGGCGGCTCTGCGCCGTCCACGGCGGCGCGACTGTCGGCACGTCAGTGAGAGGGAATACCGTGCACCGGATCGACAACAACCACAAGACCTACATCAACGTGTCGCTCAAGCACACCTACGCCAGCGCTGGCGGCACCTTCTACGACAAGTTCAGCGCCTACCGGACGAGTTCCGGCCAGGGGCCCGCCACCGTCGTGTGGAGCGGAATCAAGTTCTGGCACCTGTGAGTGCACCTACCGAGTCCGGGCGTTCTACTGGGGCGACACCTCGAACGTGCCACACGTGAAGTCCGGCCTGGACAACCGCTGAGGCACGAGCGTCCACACGGGACTGTTCTCCCGGCCCGTTCGCCGGGTATCCTCTCGGAGACCATGAAACCATTGCTGCTGCTGGACATCGACGGCCCACTCAACCCGTGGGCGGCCAAGCGGGGAGCCAAGCCGCACGGCTACGTGGAACACAGCTGGAAACTCTCCCGATGGAGCCGCCGAAAACCACTGGTCATGTGGCTGAACCCGGACCACGGCAGGCAACTGGTGGAACTGGCCGAACGCGCCGGCCTGCAACTCGCCTGGGCCACCACCTGGGAACACCAAGCCAACACCATGGTCGGCCCCGCACTCGGCCTCCCAGCGCTGGCGGTCGTCGAGTTCGGCCCACCGGCGGAGCACTGGAAGTACCGCGCCATCAGCAGGTTCGCCGGAGACCGCCCGCTGGCTTGGCTGGACGACGACTTCGACCTCTACCCCGGACCCCGCGACGCGTTCCTCGAACGCCGTCGGGGCAAACCCACGGAACTGGTCCGGGTCGACCCGCACACCGGCCTGACGACCGACCACCTGGCCGCCGTCGAGCAATGGGCGACCTCGCTCCAGACCTGACGCGCAACAGGCTTCCCCCGGCTACGTCATTTGCCGCGTGTCGACCGCTCGGACACCGTCAAACCCTCGGTCGGACACCCCGAGTCGCTCAGTCGGGCACGGTGGTGCTTCCGTTGTGGGGCTTGGCTTTCGTTGGGGGCTGTCGGTGGGTTCGGCTTGTGCGGTGGGGCCTGGGAATCGGCCACGTTCTCGGGCGCTCGTCCCGCTTCTCGTGGTCATGCGGCCAGGGGCTTCACTACCAACGAGGTCCGACAAGAATGGTCGCGTGTGGGGCGTGGGCTGTGGCAAGATCGGTTACTCCACGGCGTTGTCGGGGCCCTTGTCCTCGCCGCGTTTGCGCAGGAAGTTGAAACCCGGAATCCCCAGGATCGCCTGCCGGACATCGTTGGTCACCTCCAGCAGCTGGTGCAGGTCTGGGCCGACCCGGTCCAGCGTGGCGAGGATCGGCAGGACGTCGGAGATGACGTGTTCGGTGATCACCGGCAGCTGATCCACCAGCTTGATGGCCGCCTCGATCTCGTGCGGCGACAGCTCCTCCACGAACCGCCGCAGCAGGGGCATCGCCCGCTGGGCCAGCGGCGCGTAGGCCTCCAGCAGTTCGTGTGCGCCGCGGGCCGTCGACTCGGCCACCGTGACCACACCGATGGCTTGCGAGGTGATGTCCACGACCTCCGTCACCACCGCGTCGGCCGCGGTCGTCACCCGGCGCGCGTCCGCGACGACGACCTGGGCCGACGCGCTGACCGTGTGGGCCTGCTCGATCACGGCCGTGACCTCGTCGACGACGGCCTCGGTGCGGCGCACGAGCGTGTCGGCGCGGCTGACCACGTCGTCCACGCGTCCGACCAGCGACTCGGCCGCGTCCAGCAGTCCCAGCACCCGGCCGGGCACCGCGGCGACCGCGACGGCGGAGTCGACCGCCCAGCCGACGGTCGACTTCGCCATGCCGAACAGCGCACCGGGACCGGGCAGTCGCAACTCCATGCGTCCACTCTGCCCTACCCGGCGCGGATGTTCAGGCCTTGATCGCGAACACCGGCCACTTGCCAGTGTGGTTCGTCTTCCTGGCCGCCTGGTTGATCGTGCCGGCGCTGACGGTGATCCCGTTCCGGTTCTCGGCGGCGGACGCGTGACGGACGTTCCGACGTTTGTGCCACCAACCGTGCGCAGTGTGTAGTCGGTCGACTCGAAATATGCGACGTGGATGTTCTTGCCCCCGTCGTTGTAGCCGCGCATCGACCACGTGAGGTAGACACGGCTGTCCCGCTGCGCCACCCCGAAGGCGTAGACCTCCGCGTACTTGGCCGCTGTGCGACCGGAGTCGATGACCGGTCCTCGGCGCCGACCAGGTCCGCTCGGAGTCGGACGACGTGATGAGGCGATAAGCGCGGTACGGTAGGAGATGTCGGTTTTCTGGCTCTGGAACAAGTAGCTGGCGCTGCCGAGGAAAATCGGTTCCAGACAGCCGTTTCGGTCATTGTTGACCGCCGGGCAACCACGTTCCGGAAATTGGGTGCTCCGTGCGCGGGTGAGCGGACGCCTTGGGCTGCACTCGGAATACCGCCAATCGCCCGTCCGGCAATTGCTTCGGCACCGGACAGTCGTGGTAGGCGTTTTCGTGCGTGAGGCGGAGCGCCGGCGCCCGGACATTGGCGGACCACGAATTGGTCGCGTGGCCGTAGGCCTTGAGGTAGATGTCGTGGTTCGTGCCGGGGTACGCCACGAGCGTCTTGCCGACCGCCGCGTCGTAGAGGGCCGCATCGTTGGCGCTCGGGCATCCGCACACGTAGGCGTGGTGAGGGCGGCTGGCGTCGTTGCCGCTTGGACGGGCGCGGCACCCGCCGCAGGGGGAGCGAACGCGGCCGAAGCGTTCAACCCGACGGCGGCCACCGGGGTGGCTTGCCGCCGTCGGGACCGTGGTGGATCAGCGATGCCCATTACCTTCATGACATTGTTTCGGCTTTTCCGGCTCGGTTTGGGCGAGGATGAATTGAAATGCCCGACATCGACCGCGCTGTCGCGTACCGACCGTCCTGGTCGCGGGTCGGAAAATGGGGCTACCGGCAATGGATCTCCCTGGGCAACCGCTGATCGGTTGTTCTTTTGGTGACTTGTCCAATGTTTTCGCAGGTGAACCCGGACGGTCTCGTTTGGCCGTACCGATTCCCCGGATTGGTCGGGCAGTGGTCCGGTCGCGGAGCTGTGTCGGGACGTTGCCTCACGGCACGGACGGCTCGACGGCGGCAGCGGTAGCGCCGGACGGGTGACCCCGATATCGGCCGCCCTCGAACGGGTGACGTTTGGAGGGGCTCGAAACTCCAGGGTGTTCGGTCGTTGACTTTTTTCCGCAAGCCGACTATTAACTGCGTTTGGTTTGGTATTGTCGTGACATTCCGCCCGTTCGACTCGTTGTGAGGTTCGACCCATGGCCCAGAAGGTTCTCGTCCAGCTGATCGACGACCTGGACGGCACGAGCAGTGAAGACATTTCCACGGTGCAGTTTTCACTGGATGGTGTGACCTACGAGATCGACCTGAATGAGGCCAACGGCGCCAAGCTGCGCGATGGTCTGGCCAGTTTTGTGGCTGCCGCACGTCGTACCGGCGGTCGTGCCAAGCGCGGCACCGCCACGGTCGTGGGCGGCAAGCCCGCCGGAGAGGGGCGGAGCAAGGAGCAGACGCGGGCCATCCGCGACTGGGCCAAGGCGAACGGGCATGAGCTCGCGGACCGCGGCCGCATCCCGGCAAGTGTCGTGGACGCTTTCGAGACCGCCCATCGCTGATCCGGAAGTTGTACGCGAAGAGCCCCGAGACCAACCGGCCTCGGGGCTCTCGTGCGCAGCGTGCGTCGTCAGTGCTCGGCGCGCGTGTCGTGCTGGGCCAACGCGGTCAACACGGCCTCACTGGCATCCTCGATCACATCGAGCCGCTCTTTCCCCACAGCCTCGATGAACCAGGCCCGCACGTTGGCGGCGTGGTAAGGCGCGGCCTCGGCAATCGCCGCCCGCCCCTCATCCGTCAACACGATGTCCGCATACCGAGTGTCTTCAGCACACGGCTCCCGCCGCACCAGGCCGCGTTGCGCCATCCGCGTCAAGTGATGCGACATCCGACTCTTCTCCCAGTCGGTGGCCTCGCCCAGCTCGAACGCCCGCATCCGCCCCGTAGGCGCCTCGGACAGGTTCACCAGGATCTCGTAGTCGGACCCCGACAGCCCGAACTCGCGCTGTAGATGCCGGTACAGGTGCGTGTTCAGCTGCCTCTGCATCGCCAGGAAGCTACGCCAGGCCCGCTGTTCGCTCGCACTCAGCCACGGATCATCGCTCACGAACGGACATACTAGAGGGTGGGTTGACGCATCACCTCAGTTTTCAGGGAGAAAATCCACCGCGCGGCCGACATTCGGTTAAGGCTGCGCGACAAGAACCACCACAACGGGGCCGGTTGCCGGCCCCAAAGCGAACCGACGCAGGCCCACCCTGAACCAGGACGGCACTCGGCGACCACGCAGGGTGCGCGCGGGCCTCTCCAACCACAGGCTCCGACCGGAATGGGCTAGTGCGGTGGCCACTAACTAACCCTTGCCGGGTTTCGCGCCGCCCAGGGAGGCTCGATCTTCGGGACGGCCGGACTAACCACAACCCGCTTGCACGGGCGTCGATTCGTGGCTCGTCGACCTGAGAGTCGGAGCTGGCCAGAACTACTGGCTCTGGCACGGGTTGGCATGGCCAGAGCAGGACGGCCGGGCCAACCGGAAACGTTTGCTCGGCCCAGGTTGGTGTGGCTCGATGAGCTGAGTGCCGACTGGGCCGGCACCACTCAAGCAAAGCAAGCCCGGCGACCCACTACCCAAGCAGGAGGAGCCACGGAACGTGGCCGATTTTACTTGGGGGATTCAGGCCCTAAACTTTCGGCGGGGGCAGACTTTCGTACACCTGCCCGCCAAGCCCGCCGAGGGCCTGAATCCAGGGGCCCCAAGTCATCTATGAAGGAGCGGGGCCGGTCACAGCACAACGCAAGTCGAAGCCGCCCGGCCCCACGACGGCAGCCGAAGCCACACCAACCCCCACCAACGGACAAAGCAAACCCAAGGTCCCCCGCACGTGAGAACCCCCCGATACACACGCTAAACCAGGGGTCCGACAATTCCGGACCGGCGACATCGCCAAGATCGCCGACATCGCCGGGACTGCCGGGATTGTCTGGACCCCAAGGGCAGTCTGGACCGGCAGGACCGGCAAGGCCGCGGGAATCGGCAAGGCCGCCGAGATCGCCGGGACCACCGACATCGCCGGGATCACGGGCTTCACCCAACCCCGAGGCCCCGCCAACCCCGCACAATCACCCAGGCCCCAACCCTCACCCCCCGGACTCCGCCGCCTTCACCTCCCGGAACCCGTCCTCACTCAACCCCCGCCGCCAATACCCCGAGATGGACAGCCGCTCCTTCGCCACCCCACGCTCAGCCATCACCCCTCGAAGCTCCTTCACCATCGCGGCTTCCCCGTGCACGAACGCCTGCACGTCCTCCCCGGAGAACTCCATCCCGCGCACCACGTCCACCAACGACCCACCGGCATCCCGATGCACCCAGGTCACCTCGACCACGCCGGGGCTGTCGAACTTCTGCTCCTCCTCCACCCCGGCTACCTCCACCACGACCCGAGCCCGTGTCCCGGCAGGCAGCCGCTCCAACGCCGCACCGATGGCAGGCAGCGCGGCCTCATCGCCCAACAGCAGATGCCACCCAAAAGCCGCGGAAGGCGCATACCCCCCACCAGGGCCCAACAGCGAAACAACGGCACCAGGCTGCACGGCGGCAGCCCACGGCCCGGCGATCCCCACATCACCGTGGTGCACGAAGTCGATGGCCAACTCCCGCGCCACCGGATCGAAGTACCGAACCGTGTAAGTCCGCACGACGGGCCACTCGGACCGTGGGTAGTCCTGCCGAACGACCTGCATGTCCAACGGCGCCGGATAGGTAACGCCTGGCACCGGGAACAACACCTTCACGTAGGCGTCGGTCCATTCGTTGGGCACGAAGTCCGTCAGCCCGGGACCTCCCACGACCACGCGGATCATGTGCGGGGTGACGTATTCGGTCCTCAGCACGCTCAGCGTGGTGACCGAGCGGCGATCCCGTTTGGGGGCGTCGCTCGCAGGCGGGTTGCTCATCCGACCTCCCGGCAGTGGTTCATCCATTTAGGTTAGCCTAAGTAGGTGGATCGGGCCCGTGTGGCGTTGCGCTCGCCCCCTGAAGATGTGCTAGGGGTCCCCTAGAAACGGCTTCCGCCATCGTCGCGAAACCGATCCAGCCCTAGCGTTTTGTGGCATGACAGCAGACGGGCCCGCGATCGTCGTGAGCGACATTCGCAAGTCCTACGGCGACTTGCGTGCCGTCGACGGTGTGTCGTTCACCGTCGCGGAAGGAGAGTTCTTCGGTCTTCTCGGTCCCAACGGGGCAGGGAAGAGCACCACCCTGGAGATCGTGGAGGGGCTGCGCAAACCGGATTCCGGTTCCGTGCGGATCCTCGGCGAGAGCCCTTGGCCACGGAATCCCAAGCTATTGCCCAAATTGGGCGTGCAGCTACAGGCGTCGTCGTTCTTCGAGCGGCTGACGTCGAAGGAGCAGCTGCAGACCTTCGGGTCGCTCTACGGCGTGAGCCGGTCGGCGGCCGTCGACATGCTGGAACTGGTCGGCCTCACCGACAAGGCCGATGTGCAGGACGTGGACCTCTCGGGTGGGCAGCGGCAACGCCTCTCCATCGCGTGCGCCTTGGCGCACGACCCGGAGATCGTGTTCCTGGACGAACCCACCGCGGCACTGGACCCCCAGGCGCGCCGCAACCTCTGGGACGTGCTGCGGGCCATCCAGGCGCGTGGCAAGACGATCGTCTACACCACCCACCACCTCGACGAGGCCGAGATCCTCTGCGACCGGGTGGCGATCGTCGACAAAGGACGGATCATGGCGATGGGCCCGCCCGCGTGGCTGGTGCGCAAGCTCAACGCCCAGACCCAGGTCATCGTGGAGCACGGCACGGTGACCGCCGAGGTGGCTCGGACGCTGCCCGGCGCGGACAACGTCGTCGACGACGGCGTGTCGATCATCATCGCGACCAACGACGCGGGCCTCACCATCAAGGCGTTGGGGGAGCTCGACGCGTTGAACAAGGCGCAGGTCCGCACGGCGACCTTGGAAGACGTTTTCCTGCACCTCACCGGTCGCGCGTACCGCGAGTGACCCACCAACCAACTGGCGTCGCAACGGTACTAGTGCCCCCGACGTCGTCAGCACTTCGAGCGGAGACGGCGACATGAACGCGTTTACCAGCCTGTCTTTGGCCATGTTCAAGGCCTCTTATCGGGACAAGGCAGCACTCTTCTTCACCTTCATGTTCCCCCTGATGTTCCTCGTGGTGTTCGCCCTGCTGTCAGGTGTGAAGCTGGGCGGCGCCGTGGAGATCGCGGTGGTCGGCGACAGCCGCGTCGTGGCCGCGCTGGAGAACTCCGATGGCGTGAACCTCCAGCGCTTCAAGGATTCCAGCACCGCCATCGAAACCCTGCGCGATGGCAAGGTGGCCGCGATCGTCGTGTCGCAGGGCGACTCGATCGACGTGCGGTACGCCAACGGCGACCGCGCCGAGACCGGTCCCGCGCTGGCCAAGATCTCCGACGCGGTCGCGAGCGCGAACCTCGGCGCGGGCACCACCCCGCCGAAGTTCGCGGTGCGGCAGAAACCCATCGAGGAAACGGCTTTCGAGCCCATCCAGTACCTCACCCCCGGCATCCTGTCGTGGGGTGTGTCCACCGCGGCGGTGTTCAGCTCCGCGCTGACGCTGGTGGCGTGGCGCCGCAAGCAGGTCCTGCGGCGCATCCAGCTCGCCCCCATCGGCCGCGGTTCGGTGCTGTCGTCCAGGCTGCTGCTGGCGGTCGTGATCGCGCTGCTTCAGGCTGTCCTGTTCGTCGCGGTCGCCACGCTGCCGATGTTCGGCCTCAAGCTGTCCAACCAGTGGTGGCTGGCGATCCCGTTGCTCATCCTCGGGACGCTCGCCTTCTTCTCGGTGGGCATGTTGCTCGGGGCGATCTGTAGAACCGAGGACTCGGTCACCGGCGCGGCGAACCTCGTCGTGCTGCCGATGGCGTTGCTGGCGGGCAGCTTCTTCCCGATCGACAAGGCCCCCGACTGGGTCAAGCTGATCACGAACGCGCTGCCGCTGCGGCACATGAACGAGGGAATGCTCGACGTGCTCGTCCGGGGCAAGGGCATCGAAGCGCTCATCGTGCCGGGTTCGGTGCTCCTCGGCTTCACCCTCGTGGTCAGCACTCTCGCGGCGGTGTCCTTCCGCTGGGAAGACAAGTGAACGCCGGTGGGGTCGTTCGCTGACGGGATTCGGATGCCGAGGCGCGTCGTCGTCGGCATGACCGGCGCCACCGGCGCCGCGATCGGCATCCGAATCCTGGAAACGCTGAGCGCGGTCGGAGTGGAGACGCACCTCGTGCTCAGCAAGTGGGCACGCGCCACGATCGAGATGGAGACCGACTACACGGTCCGCCAGGTTCAGTCACTGGCGGACCACGTGCACGGGTCGCACGACCAGGCGGCGTCGATCTCCAGCGGCTCGTTCCGGACGGACGGGATGGTCGTGGCGCCGTGCAGCATGAAGACCCTGGCGGCGATCAGGGTCGGGTACGGCGAGGGGCTGATCGCGCGCGCCGCGGACGTGACCCTCAAGGAGCGCCGCAAGCTGGTGCTCGTGCCGAGGGAGACGCCGCTGAGCGAGATCCACCTGGAGAACATGTTGGCGCTGGCCAGAATGGGCGTCGTGATGCTGCCGCCCATGCCCGCGTTCTACAACCACCCCAAGGGTGTGCCGGACATCGTCGACCACGTGACCAGTCGCGTGCTCGACCAGTTCGGTGTGGACAACGACCTCACGACGCGATGGGACGGCGGGAAGTCGGCACGCCAGCACCGGAAGGAAAACGGCGATGAAGCACTTCACTGATCTGCGGGGATACGTCGACGCGCTGCGGGACCTCGGGGACCTGGTGGTCGTCGACCGCGAGGTCGACGGCGACATGGAAACGGCCGCCATCACCAGGCGGAGCTACGAGATCCGCTCTCCGGCGCCGCTGTTCACCAACATCCGCGGCGCCCGACCGGGTTTCCGCATACTCGGCGCCCCGGCGGCGATGTCCTCCCGCGAGGACATGCCGTACGCCCGCATCGCGCTGTCGCTCGGCCTGCAACCGGACAGCACCGGCTTGCAGATCGTCGACGCGCTCGCGGACGCCCAGACCCGCGAGCCGATCCCGCCGGTCGTGGTGGAGAGCGGGCCGTGCCAGGAAAACGTCCTGCTCGGCGACGACGCCACGCTCGACTCGTTCCCGATCCCGATCGTGCACGAGAAGGACGGCGGCCGGTACGCGAACACCTGGGGCGCCCTGATCGTGCAGACCCCCGACGGGGAGTGGACGAACTGGTCCATCGCGCGGGTGATGAAGATCGACGGCAAGCGCATGACCGGCCTGGTGGCCGACGGCCAGCACATCGGGCACGTCTGGAACCAGTGGGTGGAGATCGGCAAGCCGATGCCCTACGCGCTGGTGCAGGGCGCCGAGCCGGGCATCCCGTACGTGTCGGGTTTCCCGCTGCCCGACGGCGCGTACGACGCCGGGTTCCTCGGCGCGCTGGTCGGCGAGCCGATCGAGCTCGTCAAGGCCAAGACCGTCGACCTGCTCGTGCCGGCCACGGCGGAGGTCGTCATCGAGGGGCATGTCTCCATCGAGCGCGACGCGGTCGAGGGGCCGTTCGGCGAGGCCGCCGGCTATCACCCGATGGTGACCAGCATGCAGCCGACGTTCCACGTCGAGGCCATCACCCACCGCGACGACCCGATCTGGCCACTGGTCGCCGAGGGCCGCCCGCCGGACGAGTACCACACGGTCACCTGCGTCGGCGCCGCGAGCCAGTGCCTCGCGCGGCTCCGCGAGGTCAAGCTGCCGGTGAGCACGGTCTGGTCACCGATGGACTCCGCGGGGATGTGGCTCGTGGTGACCGTGCCGCCGAACTGGCGGGAGATCATGGATCCGGACACGACCAGCGACACGCTCGCGCAGTACATCGGGCAGACGCTGTTCTGGAACAAGGCGGGTCTGTATTTCCCGCAGATCTTCCTGCTCGACGACGACATCGACCCGACCGACCTCGCCGAGGTCACCTGGGCGATCGCGACCCGCATCCACCCCGTGTCGAAGCGGGTGCAGATGGACAGCGTGATCCTGCCGCTCTTCGTCAGCCACACCGACATCGAGTACAAGCGCGGGTGGGGACCACGTGTCGTCTTCGACGGCCTGCTGGCCCCGATCGGCGAGCGCATGGCCCACACGTCGTTCGCCGCCTCGTACCCGAAGGAACTACAGGAGCGCGTGGTCGAGAACTGGGCCTGAGCGGCCCCTGAACCGACGAGAAGGGCCTGTCCGGGGCATTCCCCCCGGACAGGCCCTTCTCGTCGTCGCACGGGCCGGTGAAAAAGGGAATCGCTCCGTGTACAAGCG